>ERZ824978.438-NODE-438-length-61530-cov-4.293713_pt1 | contig 61530 bp, 55 predicted proteins | sample MGYA00519860_ERZ824978 | MGnify/ENA primary metagenome ERZ824978 (study PRJEB31778, sample SAMEA3449184) | human gut metagenome | biome: human gut; feature: human-associated habitat; material: faeces | place: United Kingdom | collected 2010/2012 ... | reverse complement strand
GAGCGGCGGTATTTCGCAGCCAACTCACATGTCTCTCTACACCCCTGCGCGCCGTAGGCGCGCAGTCCGAACGGGGGACTCAGTCCCCGATTTTGCCGAGAACGATGAAACGGGCGCCATCGAAGGTGTAGACACAGGTGGAAAGCATAAGAAGCCGGTCTTCGAAGGTCACTTCTATGCCCGTGTCGTAAGGCGTGGAGGTGATAGCCCGGTGAATGAACTTGTTGAAGTCCTCCTCGGTGTCGAAATTGGTGGGATAGGTAAACGTGTAGCCGTTCACTGTGTAGGCGGCGAAAACGGCCACGTCGTAATCGCCGTCAGGGGTCATCAGACGGATGGTCTGGTGAGCCTCCCAGTACTCGCGGCTTTCGTACTGGTGAAGACCGCCGAACATGGAGCCGCCACGCATGTGGTGGCCGTGAAGAATGTTCACCGTGTCGCTGAAATCGCCGCGGTTGGCTTCGTCCATCATGATGGAACCGAAGCGGTTCTGCGTACCGTCGGGAAAATGCTTCAGATAGTACTCGTTGTCCTCGCCCTGAACCACAGGATAGTCTATTACGCTGTCGTCCAGCCGAATCCAGCCGACAATGTCCGGCATGGTCTGACGCAGCTTGGCAAAGTCCTTTTCGGAGACGGCCTGTTGGGGCTGTTCGGACTCCACGTCCAGATAAGAGGGCGGAAGCGTGGCCTGCGGCACCCACTGTGCGTCTGCGGTGGACGGCGTGGCCGTGGGGCCCGGCAGGACGGTCGCCAGCGTGGGAAGGCTGACCTCTCCGCCGTCGTCTGCCGTCCATTCACTGTTCCGGGACAGGGAAGCGTAGAAGCTGTCCAGCGAATGCTGCTCGTAAAGTTCAAGCAGCGCCAGCGTACCCAGCACCAGCGCGGCCAGGATCAGCACTGTCAGAAGAAAAACAAGCAGGGCGCGACGTGCGCCCCCCTGTTTTTTTCGATTTTTGGGATAACGGCGGCTCATTGCGCGCCGCCCTCCTTCTTGCGGAGGGAGCGGAAAACGAATGCGGCGGCAATCAGCAGCGCTGCGCATCCGGCCACAAGCCACGGCCAGTTTTGGCTGACGCCGGTGGGGGTCAGCGTGCCGGGCTTACTGGAGTATTTGTTGACGAAGAACGCCAGATCAGTCTTGGCTTCTGAACCGTTCAGCCGCATGGCGACAGCGGTCTCGATCCCGTTTTCGCCGTTAAAAACACTGACCGTCACGTCATAGGTGCGCCGGTCATACGTCAGATTGGGGTTGATGTTCTTCGGGATCTGCGTGATCGTATAATGATAAACGCCCAGCTTCGTGAAGGTGATGGGGAACACCACGTCCACCTCACGCGCATAGCCTACGGCTTCCGCGTCGAAATAATCGGAGCTGCCTTTGGGCATGGGGCATTCCTTGTCGGCAGGGGTCAGGCGGATCAGGAAACGATCCATTTTCGATTTGGGGATCGATCCGCCGCGAAGCTGTACCCGGCCATGAAGGGTAACGGAGAAGGAGTTGTCGGCGGTTTCAGCAAAGGCGGCGGGCATAAGCGCGGTCAGGCACAGCGCCAGAGCAATCACAGTGACCAAAATGGCGCGAAGGTTCGATTTCATATTCAAACATCCTCCCTGTTTTCCTGGCCGTAGTCGTTCAAAACCGCCAGTACTATCGTTCTTGCGTCCGTATATTCGGACGAGCAGGTGGCCATAGCGATGACCCGGGGCGTTTCACCGGCCTGGATGGTGTCCTCCAGCATGGCCACGGTTTCAGCGTCGTAATGCAATGCTTCGGCCTTGACGAAGGAAAGCAGCCGGCCGATCCCATCCTTTTTCCAAAGGGTAGGATTGAAAATTTTTTCCTCGGACGAAGGGACGACCATGCAGGCGAAGACCCGCAGGGGCCACTGATAGCCGGGGATAATTAAGGTTCCCGTGTAGTATTGCCGGAAAAAGTCCAGTTCCTTATAAAGATCCAGATCGCCGAACATCCTGCTGTTTTCCATATGATGGCCGTGAAGCAGGGTATACGGGTCGGCAAAGGACGGGTCGCAGCGGGAGTCGATAAAGATGCTGCCCGCCAGCGCGAAGTTTCCGTAAACGTCGGTGTTGATATAGGCGAAGTTATCCTCGCCCTGCAGGACGGGATAGTCGATTTGGGTATGGTCGAGGGTGAGCCACGCCTTCACGTCCTGATTGACGCGCAGGAGCTCGGCGAAGGACGGCCCCTGTTCCTCGGCTGTGTCGTCTGTTTTGGGTTTGAGCCGGATCATATCGTCCTGAACGTTTTCAGCGGCGGCATAGATCTGGTGATTATCCCACAGGCAATAGCCCGCATATGCCCCGGCGATCAGGAGGGAAAGGCCCACGGCCAGACTGACCAGACCATTTAGAAATCTGACGAAGCCCCTTCCCATCCTGCCACTCCTTTATGCCGGTCCATGGCGCCCTGTCAGGGCCGGGATTCCGCTTTCCCGGCCGGGGCAGGACGCGTGTCAATCGGATGCTTAGTTGTTATGAGCCTTGCGCTTGATGAGCAGCGCGGCGCCGGCCAGCACCACGAAGCCGATCAGCAGGACGTAGGGCAGATTCTCGGTGGTCACGCCGGTGTCGATTGTGCCGGACTTTTCGTTGATGAAGGTAACTTCATTCAAACCAGCGACGATCGTGCCTTTTTGTTCAATATTGTTGGTGGTGTAGCCATCAACCGGAGTTTCGGTCACGGTGTAGGTCACGCCCGCAGGCAGGTTTCCAAAGGTGGCCATGGCGTCATGCTTCAGCTTGAAGGTGTAAGACATGGGATTATCCTCAACCATCGTTGCGCCCTCCGAAGCACCGATGGCAGGGGTCCAGTTTTTGCCTTCGGGCGCGGCAAAGGTCACGGTGAAGTCGAATTCCTTTTTCTTGTCGCCCAGATTACCAGTAACGGTCTTTTTCACAGTCAGAGTGCCAGCGCTGTAGGTGTTTTCAAACTTATCGGACTTGACTTCGTCTTCGCTCTCGGTGTGAACAGCAGCAACGCGAATATTACCATCCGTGCCGTTAATAACGGTCACAACCAGCTTGATGGTCTTGCCATAGTAGGCAACGCCAGCGGTGGTGCCAGCAACTTCCTGCAGGGTGTACTCGTACACGCCAACACTGGTATATTCGGGCAGCGCAACAGTGATTTCGCCGGTAGCACCGTTAGCAGTAGCAGCGCCCGCAGCAAAAGCCGCACCAGTAATAGTGCCAAGAGCGGGAGCAGAAGTGGCTTCGCCGTTGGTCACAGTACCGTCACCGACCTGCTTAAGAGTGAAGGTTTCAACAGGGCTAGTGCCAGCACCTTCCAGTTTATAAACCTTTTTGATTTTCACGGTTTCATGGTCAGTAAGATCAGTGGTAGGAGTAGCGGGAGCTTCATCCGCAACCGCCGCGCCGATGCCCAGCACGAGCATCAAAGTCAAGAGGATCGCTACAAACTTTTTCATGGTTTTGTTTCTCTCCTTGTTTTTCAGATTTTGAAAGGGAAGTTATATCATTCCCGGCGAGTGGAGCCGGGCTGATACCGTGGATGTTCGGCGCGGGTCAGAGACCCCTGCGCCTTAGAATGGTGATGACCTTGCCCTCCACCTGATCCAGCGATATGGCCCCGTACAGGCGGCTGTCGGTGGAGCGGGTGCGGTAGTCGCCCAGCACGAACACGCTGTTCTCCGGCACCTGATAGGGGTAGGACAGACTGCTGTCCACCTCGGGATAGGTGGGATAGAGGATTTCGCCGGTCTGGGTCGTGCCGTTCACGGTAAGGGAACCGCTGTCGTCGATGGTGACGTTATCCGTGGCCCGGGCCACAATGCGGCCGAACTTGAGCCCCGTTTCCGTGCGGTACACGATCACGTCGTTCTTGGCGTACTCCTGCTGCAGCCGGAACACGATGGCCAGGTCGCCGTCCTTCACGGCGGGGAACATGTCCATGCCCTTGACCTGCGTGATCAGAAACAGGTAGTGAAAGAAGCCCCAGCACACCACAGCGATCAGCACCACGCGGAGGAGCAGACTGCGGTTTTCGGCCTTGGCGGCCAGCTGATCCCGGCGCTGTTTGATGGCTTCCTCGGGGGTACGCGGCTTTTTGGCGGCCATTACTGCCCATCCTCCCCGGCAGACTGGCCGTCAGCTTCATACCCCTGCGCCGGGTCGGACGGCTGATAGCCATAGCCATACTCCCAGCGCTGCCGCTCCAGCAGTGCGTCGTAGCGCGCCCGTTCGGCCATGAGAGCGTTATTGTACATGGCGTTCAGTTCCTCGATCTTTTTCCATGCGTCGCGCTCGCTTATTCCGCCGAAAAGCTGCTTGCGGAAGCGCACCTTGCGCAGCCATTGCAGGATGCGCTTCTGTTCGCAGTTCAAGGGCTGGATGGTTTCCTTTCGTCCCTGCGCCCGGCTCTGAACGGGCTTTTGCGCGGGCTGTTGTCCGTTCCTTGGTGGCATCGTTTTGTTACTCCTTAGTCCTCACGTTTCTTCCGACGGCGGATGAGGAACAGCGCCGCTGCGCCTGCCACGCAGGCGATAATCAGGATATACGGCAGGGAATCAACGAAGACGCCGGTGTCGGGGGAGACGTTGCGGTGATTGATGAAGGTGATCGTACCGCCATTTTCGGGGACGATGTACCGAGCCACATTCCCCTCCTGGGACTCTGTTTCACCAATCTTATAGCTGGTTTGATAACCCGATGCTTCAATCTCCGTCACGACCAACGTACCACCAATCGGCACATTGGTAAGGGTGATTTCACCTTTGTCCTTCATGAGAACAGTCAGTTTTTCGCCGCCAACAGTAGTGTCAGAAGTGATGCTGTAAGTAGGTGCTTTATCGGTTTGTACCAGACGCAAAGCCTTACCGTTTGCATCCGTAAAGGTAATCTCAAACTTGAACTCCCTGGTCTTATCGCCGAAGTTGCCGGTTACCTGCTTTGCAACCTTCACACTCGTTACGCTTTGCTTCCAAATAGCGTACAGAATGTTCTTGGCTGTCGCGTCAGTCTCATCGACGACAATCTGATCGCCAGCCTTATAGGTCGCTTCCGTTGCATTCGGATTTTCCGACCATCCAAGGAACTCGTAACCGGGACGTGTCGGCAGTCCGAGTTCGGCATTGCCATAGTCCAAAATCGTCACTGTTGCATTGTTTTCCAGCTCACAAACCTTCTCGGCAGGCGTTTCTCCAAAGTTGGCGTTATAGGTCAGGGTCGTGGTTTTGGGCTTCGGGCCCCAGACGGCGTAGAGGGTGATAACACGCTCTGCGTTAGCATCGGTGGCAACGATTTCCATCGTTTCGCCGGGCTGATAGTCAGGGGTCTCTGCATCGGCGGTTTTCGCCCATCCAAGGAAGTAAGCCTTATCGGGATCGTCAGCAGGGGCCGTCATATCGCCCTTGGGCTGAACAACCGCGCCGGAACCAACGGCATACTTGGTCAGATCTGTCGGTGCACCTGCGCCGCCGTTGGCATTGTAGGCTACGGTATAGCCTTCCTTGCTGCCTACCTTGGCGTAAAGGCTGTAGTTCTTCGTGATCTTTGTGTCAAAATTGAAGGGTTTGTTGTCCTCCATATTGACCCAGCCAAGGAATTCGCTGCCATCCGGCACAGTAACCGTGGGCATATCTTCCTCGCTGATCGTATTGCCTTTGGGGATATCCGTAATGGTATCCAATACCGTTGCCTTGTCTGCATCGTAAATCGTTACGGTGTAGACAGGAGACACCCACTTGGCGTAGACGTTGATGTTATAGGCCGGCATGGTTTTGCCGCCGAAATCATATTTTTTCTCTCCTAACGGGTCGGCATACCATCCGTCAAAGACATATCCCTCTTTACCAGCGGGCGGAGTTGTAGGTTTGAATTCTCCGGCATTGCTGATGTTGGCTTCATACTGATAAGCCGTTTTATGAATCTCAGTATTTCCTTCATCACCCGGATTAAGATACACTACATTATAAATATTACGCGTATAATAGAACGTGGCATTATTATAACTTTGACCATTGGCCGTACCCTCTTTATAGGTAAAGCCTGTAAGAGCATACTTATCTTCCTGTGTAACACTATACCCTGTGCCCGGGGAGGTATCTTTATGATGCAGCTTATAGATTACACCATTCTGAGTAACATCGCCATTTTCTCCGTCAAGTACCTGCACGTAGTAAGAAGCGGTTTCAGAACCAGTGCCGGTTTTGGGGCCATAGAACTTTTTGCCACCCAGGGGCATCGTATCTATGTTGACCTGATAGGGACCACTGCTCTCTTTTGTCCGCCATGTATTACTTCCATTTACAGTTGGCCACTGATCAGAAATATTTGCTCCATACTTGGCCTTAATTTCCAGTTGGCTGACCTTGCCGCAGGCACTACTATGCGTATGCTCTTCCTTGGTGCAGATCAGTTTTCCTCTCCAATCATAACATCCATTCCAATTAGAATGTGTATGTTCTTCCTTGCCGCAGCTGTAAATGGGCTTATCCAGATAGAACGTAATAGTGTATACATTCCGCTTGTAATACACACTGACAATCGTAGAACCATCGCCCATGATGGTTTTCTGCTCAATCGTCTGTGCAGTAAAACCATCATAAGTCTTGGCTCTTGCACTCGTGTTTGCGCCGGAATTGCCATACAAGGTTTGACTTTCCATATAGGAATAATCGTCATTGTCTGCATTTTCCTGCCAATGAATGACAGTGTACTTGGTATTCGCAGGTGTCCAGTTGGCATATACCGTCGTGGTCGCTTTGATGTTTGCAAAGTTGGTTACCTTCGCGGTAAGCCCCGCATCAGTATACCATCCTTCAAACGTATAGCCAGGCTTGGTGGGCTGAGCAGGCGCTGCAGCCGTCTCGCTAATTGCATAGAACTGTGGGGCAATGTACGAACCGCCGTTAGATTCAAACGTGATCCAATAGCCCTTTTCGATCTTTGCGGTCAGCGTGACATCCGCCTTGCCAAGCGTTACAGAAGTCACTTCGTCTCCGGCAGCATTCTTCCAGCCAGTGATACCTTCGTCGCTTGCAAGCGGAATGACCGACAGCGCAGCCTGCGTTGCATCGTCAAAATTGCTGACCGTCTGGCCGTCCGTGCACTCCTTCGTAGCTACGACACGGCCCGTGTTATCCTTGAAGAAGATATAGTAAACCTTCTCGATCTTCGCCGTTACCGTGATCGTTTTGGTCTCTGTGATTTCTCCGACCGTTCCAAACGTGACGGCAGGCTCCCAGCCGGTGAACTTTTCATTTTCGCCCGTTTTGACTTCAGGCTCCAGAAGGGTATCGCCCTTCTTCACGATCTGCCGGGCAATTTCCTCCGTTTGCTCGCCGTTCTTTTTCTGGAAAATATACGTGATCGTGTTGGTGTCTCCCGGCAAAATGCTCAGCACGCTGATGCCCGGGACCACGCTGTTGGAATATTGTTCCGCTCCCCATGCGCTTACGGGAATGACCGCAAGAAACATGAGGACGGTCATGAAAATCGCAGTAAGCTTCTGAAAGCCGTTTTTCATGATGGTTTCTCCTCCCTGTCTGCCGATATGCTTTTTTCAGTCACATAGCGAAAAGATCATTCGCTGATGGTTACGCACATTCTCCATGCGGTAAGCAGATTTTCTTCGCTGAGCGTGTAGGAATAGGACAGCGCACTGCTTTGCGCGTTTTGCCACTCTCCGATGATATTTCCCTCTTTATCGGCGGCGGCATACTGCCAGCAGCAAGTATAGCTCTGGCCGTCATAGCCCTCCAGCTTTGCCGTAAGCGTAATGCGGCTGCCCAGCTGGAGTTCGTCCGTATCGTAAGAAGCAGACACCTGAATCTGGCGTTCTTCCTGTACCGTCTCCTGCTTGTCCTCCCCAGCGGGAGCGCTATAGCCGTCCACCAGACCCGCCATCACATAGCCGGTCTTGCCGCCGGCCGTCACCTTCAGCCAGACCTCGCCCGCGGCGTTGGTCACGGCTTCGATCACGTCCACATGCGTGCCATCGGCCAGCTGAGCCAGCTTTTCCTCGCTCTTGGCGGGGCCCTTGCGCAGGTTCACCGCGTTGGTGTTGGTGCAGGGATAGTCCGGCGCGGGCGTTTCATCCGCCGCAAATTCGAAGTCCGCCGTCAGAATTTTCAGCTCGTCGGAGCCGTCCAGCAGCTCGGCCTCGTCCCTCAGGGTCAGGAAGCCCAGCGCGGACGCGTAGAAATAGCCCTCCACCCGTTGACCGTTGGCATAGAAGACGGCCTGATAGAGAGAGTACTCGACGTCTCCCGTTTCATTATAATAGTCCTTCTACCAGATCACCCGGACGGGGTTCGTCCCGGCGAAGGTGCCCAGCAGCTTGTCCTTCGCGGCGGTCTTATACAGGCGGGTGCCGCCGCTGATATACGCATAGTTGGAGGACAGGGTGGGCACAAACTCCTGGCTGTTCTCCACCGCGGGCAGCACCACGGGAATCGAGGGAGTCTGCGCAGGCTCTGCGGACGGTTCCTCCACATAAGCCGCGGGGATCTCGGCGATCAGCTCCGCGGGGATCTCAGGAATAGCGGAAAGCCCAACACTTTCCCCTTCCTGCGCACAGGCGAAGGCGCAGATCATCAGCCCGAGGGCCAATCCCAGCGTCAGGGCCAGCAGCTTGTTCATTTTCATACCTCTTCCTCCTCTGGAAATTCGGATAGACTGCGAACCTCCGCGGACTCAGAAAGTCCCCCGCAGCTGTTCGCCTGGTACTCAAACAGCCGCCGGACCGCGTCCTTTCTTTCATATGGGAAGAACGCAGAAGCGAAGGTTCACAGTGGCGCATCGAAAACGCGTAAACATACCAGCCCTCTCCCAATCGGTGGAGCAGAGCTGTTGTCATTCGGATTTTGCCTGGAAATGAATTTGCGAAGGATTCCCATTCCGCAGACGTCTCGACACGCCTCCTGACTGGACGCGGTTAGTATATCATGGTTTTTGCCAAAAGTCTACACAAATTCTATAAATTATAATTTAAAATTTTCATGTACAGCAGAAGAAAACGTTGTACAGACTATTCTTTCCATTTCCAGTAGAATATCGTCTTAGCAGCTTCTTAGCACAGCGACTATATTTACGTGTTTTCGTTTCAGTTTTCGTTTCTATCCGCATACATAAAATTAGCCGATTTCACACCTGAATCGGCTAATTTTTTTGACATTTTTCATTGAATTTCTCACTTTTTCAGATTGAATGGTTATAGATTTATATTATTATTTCATTTGTTATAAAGCACATTATTCTCTTTATTTTCAACGATTTTCGTCTTTTTTGCGATGCGTTTTCCGGGCGGTTTTTCTCCTTTTTGGCCTTTTTTCACGGCTCAAAAACTATGCGCAATCGCGCATAGTTGTGACTTGACAAAATCAAAAAACTTGTTCTAAGGGCTGTCAAGTTCCAAAGCTCCCAGTCCTCGGAGATTTTTCCACCCGAAGCCACCCAAATAGCGCCGTTTTCCTCTGTATTGACATTCTCCGGCCTTCTTTGGTATCATGGCACATAGAAAAAAAGTTCCCCCAAAAACAGGCACAGGAGGCCGCGCCCATGCAACGGACGATCCCCATCCCCTACTATACCTCCACACTGGCTCTTCATGTGGAGGAGGAAAACCTCAAGGCCGTACTGACGGCCAAAATGCACGGCTTTCATGCCGAAAAAAGTCAGGAACAGCTGGTGCTGGACGCGCTGAAGCATCCCGTCGGTTCGCCCCGTCTGCGGACGCTGGCGGAAGGCAAGCGAAAAATCGTCATCGTTACCAGCGACCATACCCGGGCCGTGCCCAGCAAGATCACACTGCCCCTGCTGCTGAAGGAAATTCGCTCCGGCAATCCCGACGCGGACATTACCATTCTCATCGCCACCGGCCTGCACCGTCCCACCACGGAGGAGGAACAGCGCCGCATGTTCGGCGACGAGATCGTCGATCATGAGAAGATCGCCATCAACAACGCCTTCGCCCCGGAGCAGTTTGTCGAGCTGTGTACTCTGCCCTCCGGCGCGGTGTTTCAGGTGAACCGGCTGGCCGCCGAATGCGACCTGCTGGTGACGGAAGGCTTTGTGGAGCCCCATTTCTTCGCCGGTTTTTCCGGGGGACGCAAGAGCATCCTGCCCGGCATCTGTTCCGAACGGACGGTCAACGAAAACCACAGCTACAAGGCCGTGTCTCACCCCCGTTCCAACTCGGGGATGCTGAAGGACAACCCCATTCACGCGGATATGCTCTGCGCCGCCAAGGCGGTCAATGTGCAGTTCATCTTCAACGTGGCGCTGGACGGCGAAAAGAAGATCGTGGCGGCGTGGGCGGGCGATCTGGAACAGGCCCACGAGGCCGGGGTGGCGTTCATCCGCCAGTGGTCTCAGTGCCCGGTGGTCACGGGGGACATCGTCGTCACCAGCAACGGCGGCTACCCACTGGATCAAAACCTGTACCAGAGTCCCAAGGCCATGGCCACGGCGGAAGCCTGTGCGGGCGAGGACGGCGTGATCATCATGTGCTGCAGCTGCTGCGACGGCATGGGCGGCGCGCATTTCGGCCAGCTGATCCAGCGGGGCACTCCGGACGAGATCGACCGCTATCTGTCCTCTATCCCGCCGGAGAAGACCATCCCGGAGCAGTGGTGTACGCAGGTCTGCGTCCGCGTGCTGCGGAAGCACCCGGTCATTCTGGTCACCACCTTCCTGAGCCACGACGAAGTGCGCAAAGCCAATATGATCCCCGCCTCCACCCCGGACGAAGCACTGGAGATCGCCTATCGTCTCAAGGGCGAGCAGGCCAGTGTGGTGGTCATCCCCGACGGCGTCAGTGTTCTGACGGTGAAGGAATAAGAGCAACACAGCAAAGCCCGCCCCGAGATCGGAGCGGGCTTTTGTCTATGGTTTTACATTCTCGCCGCGATCGCGTCCATAAACTGGGCACTGGTCAGCGTCTGGGCTTCGCCCTCGTACAGGCGGGCCAGATCGCCGGTCATCTGACCGCCTGCGATGGTGTCCAGCGTGGCTTTATCCAGCCGGTCGGCAAAGGCGCACAGGTCGGGTGTTCCGTCCAGCTCACCCCGCTTGCGCAGTGCGCCCGTCCACGCGAAGATGGTCGCCACCGGGTTGGTGCTGGTGTCCTCGCCCTTCAGGTAGCGGTAATAATGCCGGGTCACGGTGCCATGGGCCGCCTCGTACTCATACTGGCCGGTGGGCGCTACCAGCACACTGGTCATCATGGCCAGACTGCCGAAGGCCGTGGCCAGCATATCGCTCATCACGTCGCCGTCGTAGTTCTTCAGAGCCCAGATGAAGCCGCCCTCGCTGCGGATGACCCGCGCCACTGCGTCGTCGATCAGCGTATAGAAGTAGGTAATGCCCGCCTCCTCAAAGGCGCGCTTATAGTCTGCCTCGTACACCTCCGCAAAAATATCCTTGAAGCGGTGGTCGTAGGTCTTGGAAATGGTGTCCTTGGCGGAGAACCAGAGATCCTGCTTCATATCCAGCGCCCGGCGGAAGCAGCTGTGGGCAAAGGAAAGAATGCTCTTATCCGTGTTATGGATGCCCTGAATGATGCCGCTGCCGCCGAAATCCATGATGGTCTCCCGGGTCTCACGGCCGTCCTCGTCCGTGAAGCACAGCTCGGCCTTGCCCGGGCCGGGCACGCGGATCTCCGTGTTCTTGTACACGTCGCCGTAGGCATGACGGGCGATGGTGATGGGCTTTTTCCAGTTGCGGACGCAGGGCGAAATACCCGGCACCAGAATGGGCGTGCGGAACACGGTGCCGTCCATCATGGCGCGGATGGTGCCGTTGGGGCTTCTCCACATCTTTTTCAGGCCGTATTCCTCCACCCGCTGGGCGTTGGGCGTAATGGTGGCGCACTTGACGGCCACGCCCAGCCGCAGGGCCGCGTTGGCGCTGTCCGCCGTCACCTGATCGTCGGTCTCATCCCGATGCTTCAGGCCCAGGTCGTAATATTCCGTTTTCAGATCCACATAGGGCAGAATCAGCTTTTCTTTGATCATCTGCCAGAGGATCCGGGTCATTTCATCGCCGTCCATCTCCACCAGCGGCGTTTTCATGGCAATCTTTGCTTTCGTCATTGAAAAATCCTTTCCTCCGAAACCGAGCCCCCGAGCGGGCGTTTTCTTTCCTTCCTATTGTAAGAGGTGCATCCCCGCTTTGCAAGCAAAGTGCAGCGAAAGAACAAACGGCCGGGAAAGGGGTGACAAAGCCCCGCGTTTTCTGGTATAATCCCTTTCGTTTGAATACGCAAAAAACGGGAGGCTGCTATGATTCGACTCATCGCGACAGATTTGGACGGAACGCTGCTGGAAAAAGGCGGCGCGCTGCCGGAGGGCTTTTACGACGTGGCGGAGGAGCTGAAGAAGCTCGGCATTCTGCTGGTGGCGGCCAGTGGGCGGCAGTATGACAACCTGCGCCGGAAGTTTCAGCCCATCGCCCGGGAAATGGGCTTCGTGTGCGAAAACGGCGGCCTGAACGCGGTGGGCCGAGAGATCGTCAGCATCCACCCCATGGATCGCGCCGCTGCGCTGGGCATTACCCAGACCCTGCAAGGGCTTGGATTGAGTATTCTTTTAAGCGGCGTTCGCTGCTGCTATACGCTGGCCAGCGACCGTCCCTTCTGCGACGGCATGGTCTATACCCTGCGCAACACCATGACCATCGTGGACGATTTTTCCCAGATCGACGATGATTTCATCAAGCTGGCGGCCTATCATCCCGGCACCATCGACCCCTTTATGGACAAGCTGCAGTCAAAGTGGGGCTCCGCGGTGAACGTGGCCCGTTCCGGCGAGGAATGGTGCGATTTCAACCTGTCCAACAAGGGCATGGGGCTGAAAGACCTGATGCGGACGCTGAACATTTCCCCCGCGGAGGCCGCCGCGTTCGGCGACAACTACAACGACGAAAGTATGCTGGCCGAGGTCGGTCATCCCTTCCTGATGGCAAAAGCGGACGCCGGGCTTTGGAAGCCGGGCATCCGCAAATGCGACCACGTATTGGACGTATGGCGCGCCATCATTCGCCACGGCGGCGAACTGCCGGACGTTATCGAATAAAATTGGTTCTCATAAACGGCTCTCGCTCCGGATGGGGCAGGCCGTTTTTCTTTCCCAGTTCGATCAACTTCAGCATCCACGCCATATTCTGGGCCAGTGTGCGCATGATCTGCAGGCCTTCTTCGTCCTTCAGCACGTCCTCGGGCTTTGCCCCGTGCACCTGATTCCAGTACTGGGAGGGCACCACAGGCATACAGGAAATGGTGAAGAAGCGGTTGATATCATCGAAGGTGGACACGCAGCCTCCCCGGCGGGCGCTGACAACCGCCGCCGCGGGCTTATACTGCATATGGTTCTTATAGGCGTAGAACAGCCGGTCCATAAAGGATTTCAGCTGGCCGGAAATGCCCGCGTAGTACACCGGCGTACCGAACACATAGCCGTCGAACTCATCCAGCCTTGCGCCGATGCGGTCCACCGCGTCGGCGAACACGCAGCGTCCCTCCCGGCCGCAATAGCCGCAGCCGATACAGCCATGGATGTCCTCGTGACCCACGTGGAGAATCTCCGAATCCACGCCGCACTTTTTCAATTCCCGCTGCACTTCCTCCAGCGCGGTATACGTACAGCCCTTTTCGTGGGGGCTTCCGTTCAAAAGCATCACTTTCATTGTTTCTTTCCTCCGTTTCAACGCTGCTGCATGGGCTGCCGCCCCTGCACCCTGCCAAGGGCTATGCCCTTGACCCATTTTTGACCGTGCATAGCACGGTCAATGTCGGGATTGCTAAGGGCGAAGCCCTTAACTGCGGGGTTTGGGGCCACACAGGCCCCATCGTCTCCCCTTATTAGTATGCCACGTTTGAGAGGGCCATGCAAGGGTCAGCGGGCGGGGAACCACATTTCGGAGGAAACGGCGAAGGGGCTGTCCTTCTGAACGGCGCCCAAAATACGCGCCGCGTCCTCGCCCTGCGCGAATACCGGACGGAAGTCGTTTTCCGGCGCAGAGCCGGAGGTCAGCACCGGCAGCAGTCGCAGCGACACGCCCGCGTAGCCCTGCTCGTCAAACCGCAGCGCCGCCTGAACCAGCAGACCGTCGAAGGTTTTCATTTTGTGGGTGCCGCCAAACACCAGATTGCCCAGACTATAGACAATCACCGCGCCGTCCTGCGCGTCGACGCCCTGCACCACATGAGGGTGAGTCCCGATCACCAGATCGGCCCCGCCGTCGATCGCCTCCCGGGCCATTTTTTCCTGCCGCTCGTTATGCCGGGCGGCATATTCCTTGCCCCAGTGGCAGGAGTAGACGATCACCTCGCAGCCTTCCTCCCGCAGGGCCTGCAGGTCCTCCCGCATGATCTCCGGCTTCTGCCGCCAGACCGTCTCCCGGCAGCCGCCGAAACCAATCTTGTGGCCGCGGATCTCCGTCACATAACGATAGGTGTAGCCGCTGTAGGCAATGCCGCCCGCCTCCAGCGCCGCCACCGTGCTGGCCCGTCCCGGTCTGCCGAAGTCGATATAGTGATTGTTGGCCAGATTCACATGCTCGATGGACGCGGCGGACAGGATTTCCGTGTAGGACGGGTCGCCCCGGAAGGTGAACTGCTTGCTCCGTTCGTGCCCCTTGCTGCCCTTCTGCAGCACCACTTCCAGATTGACGGTGGAAAGATCGTCCGTTTCGAATGGCTCCCGAATCTTTTCAAAGCACCACTCCATGCCCTGATCGGCAACGACGGTGTCAAAGGTGTTTTTCTTCTTTTTCCATTGCTCCCGGGTGCCAAGCACGCAGTCCCCGCCGAAGGTCAGCACGATCTCGTCCGTCTCTGCCATGGCGGGCAGAACCATCAGCGCCAGTAAAAATGCCGCGCAAAGGAGCCAGCTCATTCGTTTTCCACTCATGGTTTTTCCTCCCGAACCGTCCAATTCACGCCGTCCGTTTCCAGCACCAGCGTTTTTGCACCGCTGAAATACAGGGGCAGCTGCCGATGCTTCGCCTGACCGGCCAGCTTGGGCGCGCGGCGCGGCGTATTGGTGACAACGATCATCTGCGGCTCCACCGCGTCCAGAAATTCGCTGACAAAAGGCGTCAGGCCATGATGGGGCGCTTTGACCACATCCGCCCGCAAAAGTTCCGGCGGAAGGCTGCGGAGCAGTGCTTTCTGTGCCTTGCCGGTCACATCGGCGCACAAAAGCAGCGCCGTCTCCCCCAACTCTACCCGGAGCATCCCGCTCTGGTCGTTGAGGGTGCATCCCTCCGTCCAGCGCAGCAAAGTCAGCTTGGCGCTGCCCAGTGAAATGCTCTCGCCGTTTTCCAGCACCCGCACGGGAATTTCCCGCCGCTTGGCCGTTTTCAAAGTGCGGCTGTGCAGCTCGCTGGGCAAACCCGGCCCAAAGGGCGTTAAAAACGCTTCGGCGGTGATCCCCTGCAGCATCGCCCGGTACAGGCCGTCGATGTGGTCGTCATGGGGATGGGAATTATACAGATACTTGAGCCGGGTCAGTCCCCGGCTTTCCAGCATTTTCACCAGCCGTTCGCGGTACTTGTTGCTTCCGCCGTCCACCAGCATGGCTTCGCCACCCGATTCCAGCAGCATACAGTCGCTTTCTCCCGCCGCCATCACCGTTAGCCGAAGCAGCGGCTCCTCCGCCAAGGCGGAAAAGGGTACCAAAAACACAAGCATTGCCGTCAGCAGCAATGACAGAAGCCGTTTCATTTGTAGCATATTTCCTTTCGGCCCGCCGTTTTTCCGCCGGGCGCATGGGATAAGCGCTTTCACCCTATAGGACGCTTGGGAGAGGGGGAAAGTTTCGCTCTCTGCCGAGGAAAAATCAAAAATTGGTATTTTTGAAAAAATAACGTATAATAAGGTCGTTATTCTGCACTTATCCAACCCTACATCGGAAAGCGAGGAATCCTATGACCATTCTGTTGAAAAATGCCAAAATCTACGACGGGACTGCCGCTCCGCCCTTTCAGGGCGACCTGCTGCTGAAAGATGACCGCATCGCCCGCGTTGCGCCCCGGATTGACGCTGCAGCGGACAAAATCTATGACCTGCAAGGAAAATCCGTTGCCCCCGGCTTTATCGACAGTCATTCCCACAACGACTGGTTCGCCATCCGTCCAAACTGCCTGCCCTGCTTCGAACCGTTCATCCGGCAGGGCATTACTTCGTTTGTCACAGGCAACTGCGGCCTGTCCGCCATCGGTTTTGAAAAAGAAACGCCCTATACCGACCAGATAGGCGGCGGACTGTTCGGCTACCGGGGACAGACCACCGGCGTTTACCCGGATGCCCAAAGCCTGTTTGAAGCCGTCGATGGAAACATGCCCTGCAATATCGCGGTGCTGGCCGGCCATTGCAGCGCCCGGGCCAGCGTTGCGGGCGGTGAAAACCGCAAACTGACCCCGGAAGAAGAGCAACAGATGCTGGCCATTCTGGAAGAAAACTTGAAACAGGGCGCGGCGGGCATATCGCTGGGGCTGATGTACTCGCCCGGTCTTTACGCCGATGAAGAAGAACTGAAAAAAGTCGCCGCGCTGTGCGTGAAATACGACCGGCCCCTGACCGTACACCCCCGGGCGGAGTCCAAGGTCTCGATGGCCTATCCCCAGCTGCTGGGCCGTTCTCATCTGCTGAGGGCGCTGGACGAGCTGGAGCACATTGCCAAAGGCACGAATCTCAAGCTGCAGTATTCCCATTTTATTTTCGTCGGTCGCAACACCTTTTCCGATAGGCCAAAAGCTATGGCCATCATCCAACGGATGCGGCGAGAGGGCGTTCAGGTTCAGTTCGATATTTACCACGAAACCAAAGGCGTGTCCGTCATCACGGTCATTCTGCCGGCATGGTACCAGGGCATGAGCGAGGAAGAACGGTGCAAACCCCTGAACCGGCTGAAACTCCGCTTGCTGGTGCGGGCTTCCATCCTGCTGCTGGGTTTTGATTTTCGCGACATTGAGATCGCCTACATCGGCCCCGGCTACGAGGAATACGAGGGCAAAACCGTTCATCAGCTGGCAAAGGAGCGTGGCGTCAGCGATCTGGACATGTACCTGCGCCTTTGCCGGGAGTCTAACTTTCAGGGCCGGGTCAATATGGGACCCTATACCACGGAAGAAATCATTCACGCCTTTGAAAAGGACGATCTGTGCCTGTTCATGACCGACGCGTGGGTGGAGGATCACGGCGTTCAAAACCCCGCCATTTACGACTGTTTTCCCAAGTTTCTCCGGGACGCGGCGCTTGGCGTTGGCGATTCCATGGAAAAAACGGTTCGCCGGATGACTGGCGCTGCGGCGGATCGTTTCCAGCTGCGGGATCGCGGCTACCTCCGGGAGGGCTGCTACGCCGACGTGACCGTCTTTGACGAGGCATTGCTCAGGGCGGCCGTCCCCGATCAGGAAAAATCCTTCGGCATCGAAAAGGTCTTTGTCAACGGCCAGCTGATTCTGGACGGCGATACGCTGAATCGGGACGCTGCCGTCCACAGCGGCATGGCTATGCCGATAGGGCTGTAAATCGGAGATAAAAAAGGGAAGTCCAATTTCGGACTTCCCTTTCGTTTTCCCTTACAGTTTCTACCGATACAGCCCGTCCTTCACTTCCAGCTTTTGGCCGGTCTGGGCGGAGAAGCACAGGCTTCTGACCTGTGGGCCTTCGTTTTCGGAGTAAACGTCCATCACCCATGCGGGCCGAAGGACAACGCCGCCCTTCCCGGCCGCAAAGGCCAGGTATTCCAGCCGAATATTTTCAATGGAGGTCAGGGTTTCCTCCGGGAAAAGCCCCAGCACCGTCTGCACGTCCGCCTGCGCCAAAGCGGCTTTCAGCGTCTCCTGCACTTTGGCGAAGGGAGCCAGCTCCAAGTCGGGCGTTTCCACCCCGTCCACCGTGTAGAGGACGAAGCTCACGCCCCAGTCTTCCTGAGAACGGACGTCCAGATCGAAAGGCGCGCTGCCCAGCGGCAGGCCGCCGACCACCGGCGAAAATTCATACCGGCAGGTATCCCGGTTTTCCCAGTGAGCGATCTCTACGGATTCCAGTTCGTAGTCTTTCATGCTTGTGCCGAAAAGATGGTTCACGATCTCATCCGCCGTTTTCAGCACCGCTTCGTAGGAAAGGCCGCCCTTGCCAGTCACGTCGGGGATTTTTCGTCCCTGCGGTTCCGCCCCAAGAAAGGCGCCCAGTTCTTCCAAGCCTTGAATCATCGTGGGCGAAAGCTGGCTGAGCATCCCTTTTTCGTTCATGCGGCCGCTATAGCTGCCGTCAAAGATCTCCAGCCTGCTTTCCGGTGCCGGCGGCCCGGGGCTGACCCGGAGGGCGGAGACCTCCTCCGCCCCGGGCCGGATGTCAATATCCGCGTCAACGCGTACCGGTGTTCCGTTCTGATCCGTCAGGGTCTCATGCCAGCCGCCCGCCGTCTCTTGCCGGAGCTCCGCAAGGGCCTCTGCTCCGGCGGGAAGGCACAGGGCGCAGGTCAGCGCCAGCGCGGTCAGCAATGTCACAATACTGCGTTTCATAGTCGATCCTCCCGTTCAGGCTCAGCGCACCCGCACGGCCTTCGTCATGTCCGCCGTGCCGTTTTCCATGGGTGCGAGCCACATTTCGGCGGGGTAGCTCTCCCGATAGGGGAACAGATACTCAGCCCAGTTGTCGCCGTGGCCGTTGCAGCCGTACACGAAGCCGTATTCTTCCTGCATGCCGGGGAACACTTCCTTGCCGTCGCCGTCCACCAGCGTCAGGCCGGACGCCCATTCGCCGTACACGTCCATACCGCTGTAGGGCCACAGCAGCTCGCCGTTCTCGTCCAGATAGCCCTCGCCGTTTTCCTCGATGAATTTGGCCAGGCTGTCCGGGTTGCCCTCCAGTTTCAGGGTCACGTACATCATGATGGGCGTGTAGTCCGCTTCGCTGACGCAGGCGCGCAGGTCGGGCATTTCCGTCCACTGCTCGGGTTTCTCCACCTTTACCTTGCTGCGCATGTCGGTCTTGAGCTGGAACGTGACCATGCCCTTCTCCGGCAGCTTCAGGGTGCCGTCTTCCTCATAAACTTCGGGATGGTTCAGCAGGCTGTAGTCGTCAAGGGGCTGCCGTTCGCCAATGGGCAGAGAAATCTCGATCTTGCCGTCCGGCAGATACAGGTCTTCGTTGTCCAGCCGGTAGGACCAGCTTTCGATGATCTCGCCGGGCACGCTGCTGCCCCGCTCGTCCCCGGCGGAATTGGCGGGCATGTCGATGGCCTTGCCGTTGATCCAGATATGGTCGATCCACCAGCCCACGTTGTGGTCGTCCAGAAGCTGCAGGTCGTCGGGATACAGGCCGCTCTCGTCGGGGTCGCCCAGCGTGCGGTCCACGTCCAGCATCCGATAGCGCCACTGCAGGTACAGGGTCTTGCCGTCGTAGCCGGCCTCGTCCACGGTGATCTCCACATTGTTGATCGTTTGCCGGCACACGACCGACTGCATCACCTGATCCGCGTTTTCAGGCGTATTTCCGAACAGATGGTCGAACACGTTCCAATGGATGGCCGCCACGGCCACCGCCGCCACCAGCACCAGACTGAGCGCCGCCGTCAGGGCGAAGCTGAGCCGTCTGGCCCGGCGCACGGGTACGTCCTTGGTTTCCAGCATCCGCTGGCCGTAGGGCGGGTTGGTCACCACGATGCTGTTCAGGGTCTGATTCATTCGGTCGTGGAAGGCTTCCGGCGTTTCGGGAATATTTTCTTCGATCAGCCGCTTCATTTCCTGTTCTTTCATAAGGCTTCTTCCTCCCCATCCTGTTTGAGCAGAAGGCTGAGTTGTTTTTTGGCACGGGTGATCCGTGATTTGATCGTCGTCACAGGCACGGAGAACATGGACGCCAGATCCTTCATATCAAAGCCGCCCAGATAGTACAAAGTGATCAGTACGCGGTACTCCGGCTGTAGCCGCTCAATGGCCTCGTTTACGGGCACGGGCACTTCCGGGGGCTGAACGGTCAGGGTCTGTTCTTCGTAGGACACAAAGCGCACCTTCTTTCGGCGGCGGAGCATGTCCTTGCAGGTGTTGTGCAGGATGCGCATCAGCCACGGCTTGAAGCGCTCCTCATCGTGCAATGTATCCCGCTTCTGCCATGCCTTTATGAGCGCGTCCTGTACGGCGTCGGCGCAATCCTCGCTGTTGCGCAGCATGGACCAGCTGATCTGGAACATCAGCCGTTCGTATTTTTCCGCCTCCGCCTGAAAGGTGGTCGCATCCATAACGATCCTCCTCTTTTGCTGGTGATTTCGTCCTCGGCTCCCTGCGCAGGGTTTTGGGACTTCCATTATACACGACGAACGGGAAGCGGGAAAAGTTTTCTTTCCTGCGGAAAAGTTTTGCCTTTCTTTCTCCCTTTTCTTTTTTCCGGGCGGATGATATACTTTCAAAGAAAATCGACGTTTTGGAGGGACGGCCATGGAATGGGAACTGCAGCCCGGCCGGGACGAGCGGCTGGCGGGCAATCTGGATACCTCGCTGCTTAAAACGCTGGCGCTTCTGTTTATGCTGATCGACCATCTGGGCGTGGCGCTGTTCGGCAATCTATTGGAAATGCGCGTGCTGGGGCGGATCGCGCTGCCGCTGTACGCCTGGTGTCTGGTCGTGGGCAACGTCAAGACCCGCCACCCTCTGCGGTATTTCGGGCGGCTCCTGCTGCTGGCCGCCATTTCCCAGCCCTTGTATATGATGGCGCTGAACCACACGTGGCAGCACCTGAACATTCTTTTTCTGCTGGCGCTGGCCACCGCCGCCATTCAGGGCATCCGGCTGCATCGGTACGGCAGCCAGTTCTGGGGCCCGGCCCTGTGCTATCTGGCGCTGGGCTTCTGCGAGATCGACTACGGCTGGCGGGGCCTGACCTTCCTCCTGCTTCTGTATCTGGCCCGGGAATCCCGGGGCGGGCTGGCCGCGGCCTTTCTGGGGTACGCTCTGTTCTGGGGCTTCAACAGTCAGGTAGTCACGACCTTTCTTGGCTTCAATCTGAGTTTCCTTCGCTGGCCCGGACTGGGCGACGTATTCACCGCGTTTTTCCATCTGCAAACACTGGCGTGGCTGGCGCTGCCCCTGATCCTCACCCACACGGACAGCGGCGTGAAAATGCCCAAATGGCTGGGCTACGGTCTCTATCCCCTGCATCTGGTGCTGCTGATCGTCCTGCGGCTTTGGTTCGGCGGGGCGACGTGGGCCGGGATCGCGAGCTGCTTCTGACCGGGGAGGTCCCATCATGAAAATTCATTATTTCCAGCGTTATCATACAAAAGAAAACGTCTCCACCGCTAATACCATGCTGTTGTTATCCCGACTGTACCAGTATTCCCCCGATCGGTTTTTCCTTTTTCTCAAACAGCTCTGCTACCCGGACTCCGCCGATCCCTTTGAGCCGGAGATTGCCTTCGAGATTCAGGAAAAAAACGAGGACAGCATCCCCGACGCCATCATTAGTCAGAAAAGCTTCAAAATCGTTGTGGAAACAAAGCTGTCCGACTGGTTCCACGAAGACCAGCTGCTGCATCATTTAAGTTCCTTTCAGAATGAAGAATACAAGGTGCTGCTGACGCTAGCCCCTACCCCGATGAGCAAAGCCAAAAAGCAGACATTGGAGCAGCATCTTACCCAATGGAATACGAGTTCTTCTCCTGTCCGGCACATCAACACGACCTTTGCCGACCTGACCGCCGCCTTTCAGGATGTGCTGGACGATCAGGACACGGAAATGCAGGACGTACTGGACGATTTTCTGGAATACTGCGCTCACGACGGGCTTTTTCTCGGAAGCGACTCATGGAAATATATGAAGATGCAGCTTTCCGGCAAAACCTTTGACGGGAACGTCCGCAGAGGCGTTTACTTCAACCGCGCCGCCTCCGCTTCGCGCCCTCACGACTATATCGGCCTTTATCGGAACAAAACCGTCGCGGCCATTGGAAAAATCTGCGCCAGGATCACCGCCGAACAGGATGCAGACGGACAATTCCTCTATACAGTCGAACAGGGAGAGCTGACAGAGAAAAGGGAACGGACGATCCGGCAGATCATGGAAGAAGAAAAACAGCGCGGCAACGATCTGTTCAGCATCAAGCACCGCTATTTCTTCGTCGAAAAATTTTATGAGACCGACTTTCCAAAGCGTACGCTCCGTGCGCCCATGGGCCCCCGCATTTTTGACCTGACGCAAGTTCTGAACACCGATCATCTCCCGGACACTGCGGAGATCGCCCGGCGGCTGCGCGAAAAAAGCTGGGAATAACGGGCTGCACCGGAAAGGAGCACATTCCATGCACTACGTCCACGCCAAGACCCTGCTTTCCGCCCAAAACGGCATGAACTTGTACCGGGGCTGTACCCATGGCTGCATCTACTGCGACTCCCGCAGCGTGTGCTACCATATGGAGCACGCCTTTGAGGATATTGAAGTAAAGCAGAATGCCATGGTTCTTTTGGAGGACGCGCTGCGGCGCAAACGAAAAAAGTGCATGATCGGCACCGGCTCCATGTCGGACAGCTACCTTCCACTGGAAATGGAGCTGGGCTATACCCGCCGGGCGCTGCAGCTGATCTACGACTACGGCTTCGGCGTAGCCATTCAGACTAAATCCGACCGTATTCTTCGAGATCTGGAACTGCTGCAGAAGATCAACCGCCGGGCCAAGGCCGTGGTGCAGATCACTCTGACCACGTGGGACGACCGGCTTTGCCGCATCCTCGAACCCAACGTCTGCCCCACCAGCGCCCGGCTGGAGGCGCTGCGGCAGTTCCAGCAGGCGGGCGTGCCCACGGTGGTGTGGCTGTGTCCTCTTCTGCCCTTCCTGAATGACACTGCCGAAAACCTGCTGGGCATTCTGCAGGGCTGCGCAGAAACGGGCGTGAAGGGAATCGTTTATTTCGGGGCGGGCATGACGCTGCGGGAAGGCAGCCGGGAGTATTTCTACGCCCAGCTGGACCGGCACTTTCCCGGCCTGAAGGAACGCTACCTCCGCGCCTACGGCAATGCCTACGAGCTGCTCAGCCCTTCCGACGGTGAACTTACGCCGCTGTTTCATTCGTTCTGTGAAAGTCACGGCATTCTGCACCGCCCGGAAGACGTGTTCCGCTACCTGCGCACCCTGCGGGGGGAACAGCCCGCGGGAGAACGGCTCCGCTTTTTCGACTGAAAAACCCGCCTGTCCATTTCTCCGGACAGGCGGGGTTCCTTTATGACTTGGTTTGCGAAATCGTGGGCACGATCACCGAGAAGGTGGTTCCCGCGCCCACCTTGCTGCGCACGTTGATCTTGCCGCCGTGGGCCGCGGCGATGATCCGGGCGATGGACAATCCCAATCCATGGCCGCTCTGCTGGGATTTGCGCGCTTCGTCGCAGCGGTAGAAGCGGTCGAAAATTTTGCTCAAGTCCTCCGGCGCGATGCCCGCGCCGGTGTCCTTCACGCTCAAAACGCAGGTATCGCCGTCGTTTTTCATGCCCAGCGTGATGCTGCCGCCCGCAGGCGTATATTTAATAGCGTTGTCCAGCAAAATGCGCATCAGCTGCTTCATCATGCCCTTGTCCCCGTGGATCATGGCGTTGTCGGCAGGGGTCAGGGCAAAGGTATGCTCCGAGGAGAGCATTTTCGCCTCCCGGTGAAGCTCGCTCATGATCTCCAGTGGGTCGAAATCCTCCATTTCCAGCATCAGCGTCTTTTTGTCGTGCCGGGCCAGAAACAGCAGCCGTTCCACCAGTTCCTTCATGCTGGCGGTTTCCTGAGCGATGGCGGCAATGCCTTCGTCCAGCACCTCCGGGTCGGTCTTGCCCCAGCGCTGCAGCATATTTACATAGCCCTGAATGACGGCGATGGGCGTGCGCAGCTCATGGGACGCGTCGCTAACGAACTGCTTCTGGCTGTTGTAGCTCAATTCGATGCGGTCCAGCATTCCGTTGATGACGAGCGCCAGATCCTTCAGCTCGTTCTTGGTGCCCTCCACGCTGATACGATCGCTCAAATTGTTGGCGCTCAGGGTGGCGGCGGTCTCGGCCATGTCGGTGATGGGCTTGAGCACCTTCTGATTCAGCCGTTTCCGATGGCGGACGAAGTAGCCTACCCGCAGAAGCTCGAAGGCCAGCAACGTCCACAGCAGCACCGACAGCACCCGCAGCGGCTCACCCAGTTCCCAGACAAAGACCGTTCCGCCCAGGATCGTATTTTCATACAGCAGCACTCGCGGGCCCTGCCGAATTTCCGAAAAGAACAGGCCGATCCGGCCCGGCCAGCCCCGCAGGTCATCCTCCAACGGCGTTTCCAGCACATACACCGCTGAAAACGGTTGGCTTGTCAACTGCTCGGCGCTGTAAGCGCCCGTTTGGACAGGCTGCTCTGCCAGCACCCGGTCGATGGCCTGATTCAGCATCGGCCCCTGGGCGGAAAAAAACGCGACGCTCACCGCCAGCAGCATGGGCAGGGTCGTCCGCAGCAGCTGGCCGCTGGCATACAGCGCCACCCGCAGCACCAGTGAAAGCCGCAGGTTGCTCAAAAGCCCCATCACGGCGCTGTGTACCTTCCGGGAAGCCCGATTCAGCGCCGCCACGAAACGTTCCGAGGGCTTTTGTTGCCGCCGCTGCTCCTTCCGCTCCTGACGTGCCTGTTTTTCCGTCTCCTGCTGAGCTTCCAGTTCTTCGATCCGCGTATGGAGCCTCCCCAGCAGGGAATTTTCGGTCTCCACGGTTTCGCCGTCCAGCACAACGGCGGTCTTGCGCTTATTCCTGCTCATAACGGAACATATACCCCACGGCGCGGATGGTGTGAATGGTCTTAATGCCGAAACGGTCGTCGATCTTCTGGCGCAGGTAGCGAATGTACACGTCCACGATGTTGGTATCGCCGGTAAACTCGTACCCCCATACGTTGGTCAGCAGGTCGTCACGGGTGATGGCGGTGTTCTCGTGCTGCCACAGATAATTGAGCAGGTCGAACTCCTTCTTGGTCAGGTTGATGGGCTCGCCGCCGTAGCCCGCGCTGTAGCTGGCGGGCTCCATGTGCAGCTTTCCGGCGTTGCGGGCGCCGGTGCTCTGAGCCGTATCCGCCCGGTGCTTTTTCAGCGCCACGCGGATGCGGGCCAGCAGTTCCTCGATGGCGAAGGGCTTGGTCATGTAGTCGTCCGCGCCCATGTCCAGCCCCATGACCTTGTCGCTCACGTCGTCCTTGGCGGTGAGCATGATGATGGGCACGTCGCTCTGCTGGCGCAGACGGCGGCAGACCTCGATGCCGCTCAGTTCCGGCAGCATCAGGTCCAAAATCAAAAGATCGGGCTTCCAGTCCAGGCAGCGCTGCAGGCCGGAGCGGCCGTCATAGGCGCACTGCACCTCGTAGCCCTCGTGTTCCAGTTCCAGTGTGACGAAGCGTGCGATCTTGGCTTCGTCCTCCACGATCAATATCTTGCTCAATCAAAGCGCCCCTTTCCCCTATGGCCTGTCCTTTATTACCGTATTTCCGCCTCGTGGTAGCCGTCCTGATCCTCCCGCACGTCCACGGTGGCGCCGTCGGGAAACTGCACGTTCACCGGCGTGGTGCCGCTGGCGGGCGGACGGTTCCGGGGCGTTTCCGCTTTCGGCGCAGCGTCTTTTTTTCCCGTTTCGGCGGATTCGGTCTGCTTCTCCGTCTCCTGCGTAAAGCGGCTGACCGTCTGACGGACGTTCTTTCGAACGGTTTTCAGCATTTCTTCCACGGAATCGGCGGAGGCGCTGCGGGTCAGGCGAACCTTATACCCAAGCACCCACGAGAGGATCACCCCGGCCAGCACCACATAGGGCGCGGCCAGCGCCGCCACGATCATCACCAGTGTGTTCAGATAGACGATGCAGGTGTCTCCCTTAGTGATCTTCAAATGCAGCCGCAAAAGGAAATCCACCACGCCGTGAAAGCCGTTGTCGGCGGGCGCGTTCTTCCCCTCCCCCTTCAGGCGGCCGTTCCGTTCCAGATCGACCAACGCCCGGGCCAGACTGCCGTCGTGATATTCCAGCAGGTTCACGGCCTCCTCGTAGGTGATGCCGCTTTTTTTGCGGAGGATCTCTATATCTTCAATGGTGTACCTTGCCACACGCTCGTCTCCTTCCGTCCTTTTTGACGCATTCAGCATACCACATTCCCGAAAAAAAAACTTGAAGAAATGCTGAAACATTTCTGAGAATCTCATGAGCGGCGCTTGACAGCTTTTTCCATTCATGGTACGCTTTTTTCCGAATTAGTTGCCTATGCAACCATTTTGATACAGGAGAAAAAAAGATGCCTTCCTTTACCCATAGTCTGAACATCATCGGCCGCTGCACTCAGATGCAGCGCGGCGCCGTCCTGAAAGAATTGGGCGTTTGCGGCGGTCAGGTGCCCTATCTGCTGCGGCTATGCCGCTGCCCCGGCCTGACGCAGGAAGAACTGGCCAAGGCGCTGTATTTCAACAAGTCCACCGTCACCCGTCAAATTGCCGCGCTGGAGCGGCAGGGCCTTGTGCGGCGGGAGCCCTGCCCGGAGGATCGCCGCTGCCAGCTGGTCTACCCTACGGAGCGGGCCTTGGAGATCGTCCCGAAGGTTCGGAAGCTGGTCTGTGACTGGAACGATCATCTGCTGGCCGAGCTGTCGGAAGATGAGCGTGACCAGCTGCAGGCCCTGATGGAGCGGGTTTCCCAGCGGGCGCGGGACTACATCGACCGGGAAGTGGGGTGGGACGCATGAAACGGATCCTCGGATATCTGAAGCCGCTGCTGGGACGGATGCTGACGGGCTTTGGCATCAAGCTGGCGGGCACGGTGATGGATCTGGCCATTCCGTGGATCTTGGCCCACATCATTGACGAGGTCGTTCCTACCGGCGACAGGCGGGCTATTTTTCTCTGGGGCGCGGGCATGGCCCTGTGCGCGGTCATCGCGCTGGCGGGCAACGTTATCGCCAACCGCCGGGCCTCCGCCGTGTCCCGGGACGCGACCCGGTGCATCCGCCACGATCTGTTTGAAAAAGTCGAGCACCTGTCCGCCCGGCAGATGGACGAGCTGACCGTGCCCAGCCTGATCTCCCGGCTGACCAGCGACACCTACAACGTCAACCAGACGCTGGGGCGGATGCAACGGCTGGGCGTGCGCGCGCCCATTCTGCTCACCGGCGGCATCATCGTCACCATGCTGATGGACTTCCGGCTCAGTCTGGTGCTGCTGGCCACGCTGCCCCTGCTGGCGTTGGGCATTGCGCTGATCTCCCGCCGGGGCCTGAAGCTGTACGGAACCGTGCAGCAGAACGTGGATCGCATGGTGCGCACCGTCCGGGACGACATTACCGGCATTCGGGTCATCCGCGCCCTGTCCAAGGGCGACTATGAATGCGCCCATTTCCAGCGGGACAGTGAAGCCCTTTCCCGCAGCCAGATTCATGCCGACTCGGTCATGGCGGCCACCAACCCGATGATGCAGCTATTGCTCAATCTGGGGCTGACGGCGGTGGTGGTCTGCGGCGCTTACTGGGTCGATCTGGGGCTGACCAAGCCCGGCAGCATCATTGCGTTTCTGACCTATTTCACCATCATTCTCAACGCCATGATGTCGATAAACAAAATGTTCGTCATGCTCTCCCAGGCGGCGGCTTCGGCGGATCGTATCGCCGAAGTGCTGAACCTGCCGGACGAGGTGCCGCAGGGCGGACTGGCACGGCTGGAAAGTCGCTCCCGCATCGTTTTCAAGGACGTGTGCTTTTCCTATGCCCAGCCTGCCCGCGGGTACGATTTAGGCCCCGTGACCCTTTCCGTAGGGCAGGGCGAAACGCTGGGCGTGATCGGGGCCACCGGCAGCGGCAAAACCACGCTGATCCAGCTGTTGCAGCGATTCTATCCGCTGGGCAAAGGCGCTATCTACGTGGACGGCGAGAACATCGCCGGGATGGAGGAAGCCCGGCTTCACGGGCTGTTCGGCGTGGCGTTCCAGTCGGACGCGTTCTTTGCCGGCACCATTTACGAAAATATCGACCTTGGCCGGGGGCTGCCCCGGGAAGCCATTGAAAAGGCGGCCCGCTGCGCGCAGGCGGAAGAATTTATTCTGACCACGCCGGAGGGCTACGAGCATCCCGTTCGGGCCAAGGCGGTCAACCTGTCTGGCGGGCAGAAGCAGCGGCTGCTCATCGCCCGGGCGCTGGCCGGGAACCCGGAAATTCTCATTCTGGACGATTCATCCAGCGCGCTGGACTACCGCACCGACGCCATGATGCGTTCCGCCGTCCGTCAGGAATACCCGGACACCACGCTGTTATTGGTGGCCCAGCGGGTCAGCTCCGTCAAGAACGCTGACCAGATCCTGGTGCTGGAAGAAGGCCGAATGGCGGGGCTGGGAACTCATGAAGCCCTGCTGCGGGATTGCCCGCTGTACGCCCAGATCGCGAAAATCCAGATGGGAGGGGACGACGATGCCGCCGCGTAACGGAGTGATTCAAAAACCGCGCAACGCCAAAGGAACGCTGCGCCGCCTCGGGCGTTACCTGTGGCAGAGCGCGCCGCTGCTGATCCTGGCGCTTGGCCTGAGCGTGGCGGGAAACCTGTTCCAGCTCATCGGCCCCACCCTGTGCGGCAAGGCCATAGACGCGGTGGCGGGCGGGCCGGGAAAGGTGGATTTTGACACGGTGTTTTCCTATGCCCGGCTAATGGTGCTGTTCTACGCCGCATCGGCGGGGCTGGGGTATCTGGTGCCCCAGATCGTGCTGCGCATCAGCCAGAAGACTGTGCGTATGATGCGGGCCGATCTGTTCGCCAAGCTGATGCGCCTGCCGGTGCAGTACTTCGACACCCGGCAGACCGGCGATATTTTGAGCCACATCAGCTACGACATCGACACCGTCAACACCTCCCTTTCCAATGACCTTGTGCAGATTTTGACCAGCGTCATCACCGTGGCGGGCGCGCTGAGCATGATGATCCGTATTTCGCCGCTATTGGTGCTGGTGTTTGCGGTCACGGTGCCGCTTTCCGTGCTGTTCACCCGGTTCATGACCCGGCGGGTACGGCCCCTGTACCACAACCGTTCCAAGTGTCTGGGCGAAATGAACGGCTTTGTGGAGGAATACGTCTCCGGCCAGAAGACCATCCGGGCCTATCACCGGGAGGCGGGCGTGCTGAATCGTTTCGATGAAAAGAACGAAGCCGCCGTGGAAAGCTACTACCGGGCGGAGTACTACGCCAGCATTACCGGTCCGTCGGTGAATTTCATCAACAATCTTTCCCTGACGCTCATCAGCCTTTTCGGTGCGCTGATGTACCTGACCGGCGGGATCACGCTGGGCAATATTTCCTCCTTCGTGCTGTATTCCCGCAAATTTTCCGGCCCCATCAATGAAGCGGCCAATATTTTCAGCGAGCTCCAGTCGGCGCTGGCCGCGGCGGAGCGGGTCTTCGAGCTGATGGACGAGCCGGAGGAACCCGCCGATCTGCCGGGGGCGAAGCCGCTGGACGTGCTGGAGGGCCAAGTGGACATCGAGCACCTGAACTTCGGCTACGACCCTCACCGGCTCATTCTGCGGGACGTGAACCTGACCGCCGCTCCGGGCAGCATGATCGCCATCGTCGGCCCCACCGGCGCGGGCAAGACCACGCTGGTGAACCTGCTCATGCGCTTCTATGACCCCCAGTCCGGGACGATCGTCATCGACGGCCAGTCCATCCACCATGTGACCCGTTCCAGCCTGCGGGGCGCGTTTTCGATGGTGCTGCAGGATACATGGCTGTTCAACGGCACGGTTCACGACAACATCGCCTACGGAAACCCCGGTGCGACCCGGGAGAAGGTGATTGAAGCGGCCAAGGCCGCCCACATCCACAGCATGATCCAGCGGCTGCCCAAGGGCTACGACACCCTGCTGACCGAAGACGGCGTGAACATTTCCAAGGGGCAGAAGCAGCTGATGACCATTGCCCGGGCCATGCTGCAGCCCGCCCACCTGCTGATCCTGGACGAAGCCACCTCCAACGTGGACATCCGCACCGAAGCCCTCATTCAGGAGGCCATGCGGGCGCTGATGCAGGACAAGACCTGCTTCGTCATCGCCCACCGGCTGTCCACCATCCGCAGCTCCGACCTGATCCTGGTGGTGCAGGGCGGACAGATCGTGGAGCAGGGGCGGCATCAGGAGCTTCTCCGCCGGGACGGTGCTTATGCCGCCATGTACCGGGCGCAGTTCGCCTGATTTTTTCATTCCCAGTCCCGGCCTTGCGGGCGAAAGTCTGCAAAAGTACGTCAACTATGCCGGGAAAATCGCCATCTGCGGCGACTTTTTCCGTTGCACCAGGAAACCCCTGCATGATTTCATCTTGGAAAGCAAGCAGGGCCGGGACGTTTTCTTCGTCCCGACCCTGCAGGAAGCCATTGATCGGCTGAAACGGTAAAAAATCCCCTTACGCCAGCCTGAAAAACAAAATCCCCATCAGCGCCGAAAGCCCGATCATCGCCATGGGCGACGGCGCTTTTTTCCGCGTTTTTTTCCAAAAGAGATGCACCGCCCAAAGCAGGGCGAAAATCGCCAGACTTTTCCAATCCGGCGCAAAAGAATCGCCCCAGCACTGGAACTGCACCAGTGATTTCAGGCCCATGGTAACGGCAGTGGCCAAAATCATCGCCACCACGCAGGGCCGCACCCCGGACAGGAACGCCTGCACCCCGGCATACTGAAGAAAATTGCGGATCAGCGCCGCGATCACCAGAATAATGACAAAAGAGGGCAGCACCACGCCCAGCGTCGCCGCCAGTGCGCCGAAGAATCCCCCCTGGGTGGAGCCCACAAAGGTAGCGGTATTGACGGCAATGGGCCCAGGAGTGGATTCGGACACGGCGATCAGGTTCAGGAATTCTTCCTCCGTCAGCCAGCCGTTGCCCAGAACTGCCTCCCGCACCAGCGCGATCATGCCATACCCTCCGCCGAAGGAAACGGTGCCGATCTCCAAAAAGGTCAGGAACAGTTTCAGGTAGATCATTTTTGCTCCGCCCCCTTCTTTTTCAGACACGCAGCGCCGTAAACCGCCAGTCCGATCACACCGCCCAGCAGAATATAAAAAACGGAGGAAAACGACACGGCCAGCACAGAACCCGCCAGCATGGCCGCGAAAACGCCGCCCAGCAGAACCAGATTCAGCGGCGTTTTTTCCAGCCCCTTCCACAACTTCAGTCCGGCGCTCAAAATCAGGTAGATTACGCAGACCTGAATGCCCCGGAAGGCGCAGCCCACCAACCGCAGACTCAAGAATTGATCGAAAAACAGCGAGATCAGATAAATAATCCCGAAGGACGGCAGGCATACGCCCAGCGTAGCCACCGCCGCCCCGGCTGTACCAGCCATTTTATAGCCGATATAGGTGGCGGAGTTGACCGCCACCGGGCCGGGCGTGGACTCGGCAATGGCAACCATATCCATAAATTCCTTCTGTTCCAGCCAATTCCGTTTTTCCACAAATTCATTTTCCAGCAGGGCGATCATGGCGTATCCCCCGCCAAACGTAAACGCCCCGATCTTCAAAAACACTAAAAACAGCGTCCGCAGCATGGCATTTCCTCCCTCAGACGGACTTTCCGTCTTTCGTCAGTCAGCATAGCATATTCCCGGCTGCAAGGCAAGATTTCCTTATCAGTTGTCGATCCCGCAGTTGCTTCGCATTTTCCAGCAGAACCGGCCCTTTTATTTTGTCTGAATAAAAAAATTCGCGGAGCAGCTGCCCCGCGAAGCTTGTTTTATTCAAACGATCAGTCGCCCATATTGATGCCCATATTCCGGGCAGTGACGACCACCGGGTCGTCCATGGGAACGGGCTTGGGCACCCCGGCGATATCCTTCAGGTCGTTGTGGACGATCTTGTTGCCCTTCAGGGCCACGGTCACGCCGTAATGCTCATCCCGGATCAACTGAGCCGCGTGTACGCCGAACTGGGTGGACAGCACCCGGTCATAGGCGCTGGGGCTGCCGCCGCGCTGGATGTGGCCGGGAACCACGCTGCGGGCCTCCACGCCCACCAGTTCCTGCAGCTGCGCCGCAATGCGCTTGGAGATGCAGTCGTAGGGCAGCGAAGCACGGTAGGCTTCCCGCTCCTTCTTCTTCATTTTGGACTCCTCCACGCTCATCGCGCCCTCGGCCACGGCCAGAATGGAGAAAGGCTTCTTGCTGTTGGCCCGGGCCTCCACGGTCTCCGCCACGCGGTTGATGTCGTAGGGAATTTCGGGCAGCAGGATCACATCCGCGCCGCCTGCCACGCCGGAGTACAGCGTCAGCCAGCCCGCCTTGTTGCCCATGATCTCGATGACCATGCAGCGGCCATGGCTGGTGGCGGTGGTGTGGATGCGGTCGATGACCTCAGTGGCGATATCCACCGCCGTGTGGAAGCCGAAGGTGAAATCCGTGCCGTAAATATCGTTGTCGATAGTCTTGGGCAGACCGATCACGTTCAGGCCTTCTTCACTGAGCAGGTTGGCGGTCTTGTGGGTGCCGTTGCCGCCCAGCGTGACCAGACAGTCCAGCTTCAGGTCCTTATAGGTCTTTTTCATGGCGGCGACCTTGTCCACGCCGTTTTCCTCGATGATCCGCATATTGCGGAAGGGCGTGCGGCTGGTGCCCAAAATGGTGCCGCCCAAGGTCAGGATGCCGGAGAACTGCTTCTTGCGCATTTCCTGATAGTCGCCCTCGATCAACCCGCCGTAGCCGTTTCGGATGCCGATGATCTCCGCGTCAAACATTTCATAAGCAGCGCGCGCAACGCCGCGGATAGCCGCGTTCAGGCCCGGGCAGTCGCCGCCGCTGGTCAAAATACCGATTCTGCGCTTCATCAGAACATTTCCCCTTTCTTATGTATGTTCTTCTCTGCTTTCGGGCGCATTATACGCCCAGATAGGCTTTCTGTTCCTCGGAAAGAACGTCGATGGACACGCCCAGCGCCGTCAGCTTCCGGGTGGCCACCGCCTTGTCGATGTCCACCGGCACGGAGTACAGATCGGGCTTCATGTCCCGGCCGCACTCCGCCATACGGCGGGCGCACTCGGCCTGCAGGGCAAAGCTCATGTCCATGATCTCCGCCGGATGGCCGTCGCCTGCCGCCAGATTCACCAGCCGCCCCTCGGCCAGCAGATAAATGGTTTTGCCGTTGGGCAGCAGGAAGCCCTCGATATTGTGCCGTACTTCGCGGCTTTCCTTCGCCAGAGCGCGCAGCCCGGCCACGTCCACCTCCACGTCGAAGTGGCCCGCGTTGCACAGGATAGCGCCCTCCTTCATTTCCAGCATATGCTCGGGGCAGATCACGCCGTCGCAGCCGGTCACGGTGACGAACCAGTCGCCTACCTTGGCCGCCTCCGCCATGGGCAGCACGGTAAAGCCGTCCATCACGGCCTCGATGGCTTTCACCGGGTCGACCTCGGTCACAACGACCTTCGCGCCCAGCCCCTTGGCCCGCATGGCCACGCCTTTGCCGCACCAGCCGTACCCGGCCACCACGACGGTGGTGCCCGCCACCACCAGATTGGTGGTGCGCATCACGCCGTCCCACACGCTCTGTCCGGTGCCGTAGCGGTTATCGAACAGGTGCTTGCAGTCCGCGTCGTTGATATTGAACATGGGGAACCGCAGCTGGCCCGCCTTGGCCCGGTTGCGCAGGCGAATGATGCCGGTGGTGGTCTCCTCGCAGCCGCCCCGCAGGTTGACCGCCCACTCGGGGTGCTCTTCGTGCAGGATATGCACCATATCGCCGCCGTCGTCGATAATGACGTCCGGCTTCACGGACAGGGCCCTGCACTGGAAGTCATGATATTCTTCCAGTGTGCAGCCGTGGGTCGCCAGCACGGTCACGCCCCGGCTGGCCAGTCCGGCGCACACATCGTCCTGCGTGGACAAAGGATTGGAGCCGGTGGCGTACACCTCGCCGCCGCCCTCGTGGATCACCTGCGCCAGATAGGCGGTCTTCGCTTCCAGATGAACGCTGACCACCACTTTCAGCCCGGCAAATGGCTGTTCTTCCCGAAACTGTTTGGCAATGCCGCTCAAAACGGGCATGTGCTTTTCAACCCAGTCGATTTTCTGAATCCCCTGCGGGGCCAGATCGATATCCCGGATCACGGAATCCATGTAATCACCTCTCCTAAAATATCTTGGAATATTTTACCATATCTGTTCCATGTGCGTCCATAGAAAGGCGGATTTTTTCCCCTGTGCCCTCGCCTTATGATTCAAACAAAAGAAAAGACCAGCGCGGTTTGAAACCGTACTGGTCTTCTGGCTTTGTCATTACTGAGCCACAGGATAAACGCTGACCTGCTTCTTGTCGCGGCCCAGACGCTCGAAACGAACGATACCGTCCACCTTGGCGTACAGGGTATCGTCGCTGCCGATGCCCACGTTCAGGCCGGGATGGATGTGGGTGCCGCGCTGGCGGACCAGAATGTTGCCGGCCAGAGAGAACTGACCGTCGGCACGCTTCGGGCCAAGGCGCTTGCTTTCGCTTTCGCGGCCGTTGCGGGTGGAGCCCATACCTTTTTTATGAGCGAAAAACTGAAGATTCAGCTTCAACATGATAATGTCCTCCCATCATTGATTTTCAGATGCTTAGGGTATTCCTGCGCCACGTCGCGCAATCCCTGCAAAACGGTGCGGAAGACGACCTGAGCGTCGTGCTCCTGCTCCGGGGAGAGCGTTTCCGGCAGCGCCACTGAAATTTCAGCCGATGCCTCGTTCTGGGAGACCAGCGGCTCCAGGCCGACGACGCTTTCCATGGCGTTGGCGCAGGTGGTGATGAGGGTGCTGACCGCCGCACAGACGATATCCCGTCCGCTTTCGGCGTAGCCGGAGTGGCCGCTGACCGTCAGCGAGCGCACGCCCCGCTCATCCCGGCATACGACGACGCGGGTCATCAGCCGATCGAAGTGATTTCCACCTTGGTGTAGGCCTGACGATGGCCGGCACGGCGATGGTAATTCTTCTTGCTCTTGTACTTGTAGATCAAGATCTTTTCGCCCTTCACCTGAGCGACGACCTTGCCCTCGACCTTCGCGCCGGCCAAGGTGGGAGTGCCGACTTCCACACCGTCTTCGCTGCCCAGCATCAGCACGTCGAAGTTAACGGTAGAGTCCACTTCCTGATCCAGTTTTTCCACGTAGATAACGTCTCCCTGAGACACACGGTATTGCTTGCCACCAGATACGATCACTGCATACATGGTCAAGCACCTCCTGATCCATACTCGCCAAGCGCCGGGCGGCGATTTCCGCACTTCAAAGCCCCGCTTGAGCGGCTCACCCAGTTAATATATCACGGAACCGGCCTTTTTGTCAATGGCAAACCCGATGTGCGTCCCGTTTTTTTTCGAAGTTCTTCGTCAAAACTTTTCCGTCCGATTGACAAGCCTTTCGTCCGTCCGCTACAATAGACGCTGCGTGACGGAAGACGATTTCCGGGCGTGAAAGGACGAATCAAGCCTATGACTCAAAAACGCTCGTTGCTCCGGGCTGCCGTCGTTCTGCTGGCAGTGCTGCTCCTTTCCGTGTTTGCACCCGCCGCGGCGGAAACCGCCGAAGCGCCGCAACAGACCGTCTTTGTTTTCGATCAGGATCGGGAGATGGATCTCTGGCAGCAGGACAAGACGCTGCGAGTCTTCTGTATTCCCGTGGGCGCGCAGGATTGCTACTTTATCACCTGTGAAGGCCACGCCATGGTGCTGGACTGTGCGGGCGTAGGACGGGAACCCACGCCGGATTTCCTTTTCCGTCTGTGTGATGCGCTGGGGATCGACCGGCTGGACTTTGCTTTCAACACCCATCCTCACCGGGATCATATCAACGGCTTTGCGGAGCTGCTTGCCAAAATTCCGGCGGACGAATACCTTTCCACCTTTCCGCTGGATTCGGACAAATACCAGCGCCAGCTGATCCATCAGCTTCGGGAGCTGAACATTCCCATCCGTGTCTGCGAAGCGGGCGAGGCCCTGTCGCTGGGCGGGGCGCAGCTGGAGACCTACCGCTACATGGGTACCAAAAACACCAACGACCGTTCCATGGTAGTGCATATCCGCTATGGGGAACGGAGCATCCTGTTTACGGCGGACATCGGTCTGACCGCTCAGCGGGATCTGGCGCGAGAATATGCCGGGCAGTTCAAGAGCGATATTCTCAAGCTCCCCCATCATGGCGTGGGCGGTATCTCTCCCGACCTGCTGGATGTGGTCTCGCCGGAGCTGTGCTTTGTGTCCAACGGCCCCACCAGCCATGACGTGAAGCTGCAGAAAACCGCCGTTCTCAAGCGGAACCTTCCTCTGTATTTCACCTCCCGCCAGCCGCTGGTCCTGCTGACCGACGGCCGGATCTGGGAGGTACAGCAGTGGCCCGCCGACAGCCTGATGCTGCCCTGGTATCAATATCAGCCGGAGCAGAGCGAAAAATAAGGATATTTTCAATCTGTTCACAATCTGCGCTTGTACTTTACGAAAGAATTTGCTATAATTTGCCTATCATTGGAAAGGGGTTAATGAAAATGATTTCGATTTACGCTCTGGAAACCGCCGCCAGCACTGCTGCGGCCACCGCCGCTGACGGAACCGCCGCCACCGCTAACGCCGGCCTGGTGGAAATGCTCGGGATGCTGCTGCCGCTGATCCTGATGTTCGTGGTGTTCTACTTCTTCCTGATCCGTCCCCAGAAAAAGAAGGACAAGAAGGTCAAAGACATGCTGGCCGCGCTGAAGCCCGGCGACCGCATCTGCACCATCGGCGGCATCTATGGCACCATCAAGAGCATCAAAGATGACACCATTGAGTTGTCCGTGGGCCGTGAAGACACCAAGATGATCGTTGCCCGTTGGGCCATCCGCAATGTGGAAGAAGTCACCGTGGAAAATGACGGCGAACTGCTGAACTAAGTTTCTCTGCCTTACAGGCATAACAGCCTCCCCCGTTCGCATAGGGTAGTACAAAGCGAACGAGGGAGGTTTTTTCTATGGCTGCAACAACTCAGGCCGCCTCCCGTCCCACGCGCAGGCGTTCGGGACGGCGACAGCAAACGCTTCTGACGAAACTGATCCGCGGGGTACTGGGGGCGGTCGGGGTGACGCTGGCCTGCATCCTGCTCTTTGCTTTCATGATGCAATGGCTCAAGCCCTCCGACGGCGTCATTCGGGTAGTGAACCAGCTGATCAAGCTGGCGGCCATTTTTGTGGGCGTTCGTCTGGCCGTTGGCACGGGCGGCGAGCGTGGCCTGTTGACCGGCGCTCTGGTGGGTTTTCTTTACATGCTCCTGGGGGTGGTGCTCTACGCCCTCCTTTCCGGCCAGCAGTTACCCCTGACCTCCTATCTCAGCGACATCGCCATGGGTGTAGCGGGAGGCGGTATTGCAGGCGCACTGTTTTCCCGGGGATAATGGTTCCATTCCAGTCCCGCTGCTCTGATAGCGTTTTTTCAGAGCAGCGGGTGTGTTTTTTCCGTTTTGTTTTTCGTCCCACCTCGCTGAAAAAATTTGGATTCCTCGCTGAAAAAATTTGGATTCCACTATTGCTTTTTTTTCGGACGCATGTTATACTTATTTTCGCTGCTGATGCTTTACATCATCAGTCGTCAAAATGGGATTATAGCTCAGTTGGTTAGAGCGCCACGTTGACATCGTGGAGGTCATAGGTTCGAGCCCTACTAATCCCACCACTTCCCGGAAACCTTGATTGATAAGGGTTTTCGGGATTCTTTGTTTTGTTCAAAAAGCAGACTGAAAATGCTCTCAAATCTGAATGTATGCTGTTTTTCCCTACTTTTTGCCTACTTGCATTTCTTGCAAGCTTTGATACATAAAGGTTTGAACAGCATTTTCGAGCCTACTTTTTTACCCCACTCCACCAAAATCAAAAATGCATAAAAATACACACGACTTTTCATCTTTCGTAGACCCTTTGTAGAGAAAAGTCAGGTTCAGAAGCTCGCGTTATCAAAAGCGCGTGTTTTTTTGTATTCAGCACGTTTTTCCAAGTATTCTTTTCATCGTCGACACTGCAGGAGAATACGCCGTGATATAGTGCAAAAACTAACGATGCCCGCAACCTTTTTACTTTGGGTTAGAGAACCAATATGTGCCTGACCGTGTCGCAAAATTTCGTATTTTACGATGATCCCAACGATAATAGGAAAAAACCGAAAGCCAATTTCCATCGCTTTCCTATTATAAGCAGAAATTTTGGGCATGTCAACAGAACTAGAAACCGTATCACAATCTCTTTCGCTCAATGCGAGCAGACAACGACCGATCGCTTTAGAAACGCAGGAAGAAGCACAGAAAAAATGAAGAACGAAATTAAATAAGCCGTCAAAATTGCCGTCAAAATCCATACAGTTCTAAGGAGGTTGCAAGAATGCCCAGGCACGGAGAAAATATTTATAAGCGTCGGGACGGTCGCTATGAAGGCCGCTATGTCATTGGGAAAACAGCGGGAGGAAAAACCAAATTTGGTTATGTCTATGGGTATCAATATACCGAAGTACGCTGTGTTTTGCTGCAAAAAAGGCGGAATGTCTGGAACGATCCTATTGCCCCCAAAGCCGGATTCCATTATTGAAAGACTGGTTAAAATACTGGCTGGAAAATGAAATACTGGGTTGTGTGAAAGAAACTTCGTTTCAAGTCTATCGGCGACAGATCGAAGGACATCTTCCCACCTTCTCGGTCATTTTACGTTGCCGGAATTGACTCCTGCCGTGATATATGATTTTGCTTTTCAATTGGAAACCTCCGGTTTGGCCTACAGCACCATAAAGAGTATATTTCGCTTACTGAACGCCTCGCTTCCTTATGCTCAGGAAGAAGGACTGATCCTTAAGGAACCGCTGATTAATCACAGATATTTCATTACAATTGACAAATCTGTACGCGAAAGCAGCCTTTCCAGAGCCTTTTCGGAATTCGGATTCCCTGTAATCCGCTCCTAGAGGCCCAAATGGGCATAATACCCCCTTATCAGGCGATCTCAAGTTTTTGGAGAGACCGTCCTGCACGTGCCAGCATGTAGAGATTGGAGCTGAGGAACAACGCATATAGCCGATTTGCGTTCTTCTGCAATCCGCGATATGCCGTTTTGGCGTATCCAAACTGACGCTTCACAATCCTGAAGACGTGTTCCACTTTACAGCGAATAGACGCCTTGCGATGATCGATAAACCGCTCCCAATCAATTGCATTGTCGGATACTTTCGGCAGGCTTCCCGGTCGGCGAACGATACGGTAATCGATAGAAGCCAAGTGTTCGTTTTCCTTGATTTCAGGACGCTTTTGAATGCCTACAAACCCAGAGTCTCCGTAAACAACTTCGTCATCAGATCGTATCAATTTTGAAGCTACCGTGATGTCATGTGTATTGGCTGGTGTGACTTCTATGGTATGAACCAGCCCTGTTCCAGCATCCACTCCAACATGGCACTTCATTCCGAAGCGCCATTCGTTGCCCTTCTTTGTCTGGTGCATCTCGGGATCGCGCTTCTTTTCCGCGTTCTTGGTCGAACTCGGTGCATTGATGATTGTCGCATCGACGATCGTGCCGCTCCTCATGATATGACCGGATTCCACCATCACACGGTTGATTGCTTCAAAGAATGCCTTGTTCAGATTGTTCTTCTCCAGAAGCCTCCTGAACTTGAGGAGCGTCGTTGCATCCGGAGCATCTTCCTCAAAGAAATCAATCCCCACGAATTTGCGCATGGCATAGCTATTGTAGATAGCGTCCTCAACGCCTTCGTCCGACAGGTTGAACCAGCATTGAAGCAGATACATCCGCAGCATCTTTTCAATTCCCTTCGGAGGACGGCCGCGCTTTCCGCTCGGATCATACGGCGCGATATAGGCCACCCATTCCTCCCATGGGATGATTTCATCCATGATCTCAAGGAATTCCTCGCGCTTGGTTTTGCGTTTCCTTGCGCTGTATTCCACGTCGCTGATGGTTTCCTGCTTCATCCTGATGCACCGCCTTTGCTTGATACCCCTATTATATCAGCTATTGATGCTTCTGCATATCACGATTTAATCAGCGGTTCCTTAAAAATCCATGCAAAAAGATTAAGATACACCCAAGGGAAGCATCAGAACAGCGAGTGCTGGATCGTTCCGAGCAGAAGCGGACCGTGCAGCGGCTTTCAAAAGGCAGAGCGGCCGAACCGCATACTTTTTTGACTGCTGGTGCGCCAAAATCAAAACGTTCGAACCGGCTTCCGTCTGTGCCGGATTTTTTTGCTTCCTCTGCTGAAAAAGGCGTTTCGGGCTGCGACCCCGGTCGACATGTTCGTTTTCGGCAAGGAAGGCCATGCAGCGGAACCGCGAACGATGCAGCGAAATTTTCAACGATCAATGCGGACATTGGGACTTGTCAACGTTCATTTTCACACACTTCGTCACAGCTTTGCCATACGTCTGCTGGAACTGGGCGTAGATATTCTAACGATCAGCGCTTTGCTGGGTCATCAATCCGTTAAACGACCTTGGAATTCTATGGACATAGTTTGTTTGATCGCCAGATATCTGCCGTATTCCTCTTCGCTTCTCAGGCGTAAGCCGTCAAAAGCCGTAAGGAAGATCGGAAAGTGCGGATAGCAAACGCTTGGCTCACTTACATAAAATACGAAATTTTACGACGTTCACCCCTTGGAATGATACCGCAAGCGGGCCTTTTGGAAAGGCGACGAAACGAAGCGTTCATTTCAACTCGCTTCTGATCGAAAAGAAACAGCGGCTGACATCCATTGTTCCTGAAAAGTGAGGCCCCCAGCCGATCGTTATACCAGTGCAGGAAAGGGGTTGGGAGCATGACCCAATACAATGGGGCTTTAACGCGGGAGCAGTTTTTGTTTCGAGAAATACGCATCGTTGCGCAGTTGTATCAACAGGGGTTATCAGAAAGCGACATTATCGAACGCGTTTTTTCAGAAAATTTATTTCAATACCCTACAGAGCGCGAAAGCAAGGGAAAATGCAAATGCGTCTTAAAACGTCTGCGCTTTATCGCCCATAGTCCAAGCTTGGTCGGTTTGCTGGCCGAAGGCGCTGTCAGCGAGGCAAAACAGGTGGCACTGGTGGCTATGATGTGTCAGAGCCAACTGCTGGCCGACTTCATGATCGAAGTGATCGGCGAAAAATACCGTCTTCTCGATATGACCTTAACCGCTAAGGACCTGAATCTTTTCTTTGCCCATCTTGGCGAAAAGGATGAAAAAGTTGCGGGCTGGAGTCCTGCCACCGTCAAAAAGATCAAATGTGTTTTAACAAACGTGCTGCGCGAAAACGGCTATATGGAGGGTGTCAGAAGCGAAACGTTATATCCGGTTTTCATTTCTGACAGTCTCGAAGCCACGTTAAAGGAAGCCGGATTGCAGTGTTATCTGGCGGCGTTTTACAGAGTGGATTGAGGTGTGATGCAGTGCAGGATATTTTTTCAAGACTGGACGCGCTGTGCGCAAAGATGACAGAAGATGCCTTTTTGCACAACAAGGGTTTAAGCAACGAAGTTGGATTTTTTGTATTTTCCTATCATCCGGATGAAGAAATGACCGTTCGTCATTTTTTGCAGGTTCTTCCGGAAAAAGCAGAGACGGATCATCTGCCCTGCCGGATCCTCCTTTATGACCTTTATCAGATATTGCTGGACATCTGCCAGGAGAGACGCATTCTGGACCGCATACCGCAAATGGAGGAGCAGCGTGGCGCCGAGTTTATGCTGAAACAGATTCAGCGTATCGCGCCGCCGGAAGCTTACATCGAGCACATGAAGTACAGCGATCACCGGCCGGGCGACGTTGTGCTGATCGCAGGGATAGGGCGGGTCTTCCCCTATATGCGGAGCCACTCCATCCTGAATAATATGCAGCATGTTTTTTCCGACGTTCCGGTGGTTCTGTTTTATCCGGGCGAATATAACGGCCAGTTTTTGCTGCTATTTGAAAAATTCATGGATGACAATTATTACCGCGCTTTCAATTTGATTTGAAAAGGAGAATAAAATACGATGAAACTGCAGGATATGTTTCTGAAAAGCATCGACCGCCCCATCAACGGCGTTATCAAAGTCATGCAGACGGACGACCAGAACCGCCGGCAAGAGCTGGAAGAATACGTTATTACCCGCGAGCTGCAAAAGCACTTTGGCGCCTTTTACGATCAATATGAAAAAGGCATCGAAGGCAGCACCGACAAGATCGGCGTCTGGATCTCCGGTTTCTTCGGCAGCGGTAAATCACATTTTCTGAAGATCCTGTCTTATCTGCTTGCCAATGAAGAAGTGGACGGCAAAAAAGCCATCGATTATTTCGAGGATAAATTCGCCTATGATCCCTATCGCTATGCCATGATGCGGCGCATCAGCGAAACGCCTACCGAAGTCATTTTGTTCAATATCGACGCCAAGTCGCCCATGGGGAAGGATAGCGACGCGATCCTGCGGGTCTTTACCAAAGTATTTTACGAGCATTGCGGCTACTATGGCGACGACATGAAAGTTGCTTCCCTGGAGCGTTTTCTGGATCGGCAGGGCAAGCTGGACGCCTTCAAGGAGGCTTTTCTGAAGATCAACACCGAGCCGTGGCAAACGGCTCGGGAGGCCTTTGCTTTTTGGGAGGACGACATCGTTCAGGCGCTGACGCAAGTGACCGGTATGTCCGAGCAGTCCGCCCACAACTGGTTCAACGGCGAGGAAACGTCCGAGCTCAGCATCGACCGTCTTGCCAGAGAAATATCTGAATACGTGGAAAGCAAAGCGCCGAACTTCCATCTGATCTTCTCGGTTGACGAGATCGGCCAGTACATCGGCGACAATTCCGGGCTGATGCTCAACCTGCAGACCGTTGTTGAGGAACTCGGTTCCAAATGCATGGGCAAGGTCTGGGTCATCGTCACCAGTCAGGAGGACATCGACAGCGTTACTCATGTCAAGGGAAACGATTTTTCCAAAATTCAGGGACGTTTTAATACGCGGCTGAGCCTTTCCTCTGCCTCCGTAGACGAAGTGATCAAGCGCAGGATCCTGTCCAAAACCGAAACTGCCGATACGCTTTTGCGGCTGAACTACCAGCAGAACTCCTCCGTCATGCGCAATCTGTTTTCCTTTGCACCGGGCACGATCGCCGACCTGAAAGGCTATTCCAGCGAGGACGAATTTGTGGAGGCCTATCCGTTCGTTCCCTATCAATTCAAGTTGCTGCAGGAAGTGCTGGTGCAGGTGCGCAAACACGGCTCCTCCGGCAAGCACCTTTCCGGCGGCGAACGCAGTATGCTTTCCGCCTTTCAGGAAGCCGCGCAGAAATTCAAATTTGAGGACGAAAACTGCTTCGTTCCATTTTATGCCTTCTATGACACCGTACATACTTTTCTGGACGGCGCCATTCGCCGGGTGATCGACCGGGCGACCCGCGCTGCCCAGACGGGAGACGGCCTGAAAGAACAGGACGTGGATGTGCTGAAGCTGCTGTTCCTGATCCGTTATGTGGACGGCATCGCTTCGAACATCGAAAACCTGTCCACGCTGATGATCTCGGATATCCACGCGGATAAGGTGACGCTTCGCCGTGTCCTGCAGGAATCGCTGGATCGTCTGGTCCACGAGAACTATGCCTCCCGAAACGGAGAGACCTACCTGTTCCTGACGGATGAAGAACAGGATATCAACCGGGAGATCCGCAACGTGATCGTGGATCAGAACGAAGTGATCCACATGATCGGGCAGGCCGTATTCGGCGACCTGTATCCCGGCAAAAAATACCGCTACAAAAACCGCTATGACTTTGCCTACGACCAGATGGTGGATAACGCCGTGGTGGGTCAGCCCGCCAATGACATCAAGCTTCGGCTGATCACGCTGGCCTCCGGACTGCAGGAAAGCGACGCGGACGCGCAGCTGATCCTGCAGTCCCGTGCAGGAAACGAAGCCATCGTCCTGCTGAACAATTCCGGCGATTATTATCAGGAATTTGAAGAAGTCCGCCGAATCGAAAAATATATCAAGCAGCGCAATATTTCCCAGCTTCCCGAATCCATCCGTAAGATCATTCAGGCGAAACAGTCCGAGGCCAAGGAGCGGGAAAAGACCGCCACCAACCTGCTGAAGGACGCCATTGTAAAGGGTTCCTTCTACATTTCCGGCGAGCGGGCGCAAATTCGCTGTACCTCTGTAAAGGAAACGCTGGACGCGGCGCTGAGCCATCTCATCGAGGACGTGTACAGCAAGCTCGGCTATGTAGATACCTTTGTTCAATCCGATCAGGAAATTCAGCAGATCTTGTCCGGCAGCGCCGTGCAGGAAACCATGGCGGGCGCGGTGCCCAACGCTATGGCACTGGAAGAAATGCGGCAGTATCTGGAAATTCGCGAGCGCCAGCATATGACCATCACCATGGCGGAGATCCAGAAGCGCTACCAGTCCGCGCCTTACGGCTGGCGGGAGATCGACATCGCCGCGCTGACGGCCGCTCTGGTGCGCGGCCAGAAAATTCAGCTGATGTACGGCGGCGCGCTGCTCTCTCCTACTGACCGAAAAACGGTGGACTGCCTGCGGAAGCGCACTGAAACGGAAAAGACCGTCGTTCGGCAAAAGGTGTCCGCGCCGGATATTCTGGTCAAAAAAGCCAGGCAGCTGGCCGGAGAACTGCTGGACCTGATGGACCTGCCCAGCGATGAAGAAAACCTCTGCGGGAAGCTCATCGTTCTTCTGGCGGATGAAAAAAATAAAAACGAAGGCCTGCTGAAGCTGTATTCCTCCACGATCGCCTATCCGGGCAAAGCGGTCATAGAAAAAGGTCAGACCGTGCTGAACGGCGTTTTGGCCCATCGAAACGACAACGTTGCCTTTTTGGAGGCCTTTACCAAAGCGGAGGACGATCTGCTGGACTGGTCGGAAGACCGCCGCGAAGTGGAATTCTTCTTCAAAAATCAGCGGCACATCTTTGATGCGGCATGGAAACTGTGCGAAAAGCTGCAGCGGGAGCGGCACTATTTTGCGGAGGAAGAAGGAGCACTTTCCGCAGCTGACACGATGCAGCAAATTTTCAAAAGCGACAAGCCCTATCGACGTATCGCAGAGCTGCCCACGCTGCAGCAGACGATCACTCAGGCTTATGAGCGTATCAATGCCGCCCGCCGTGAACGGGTGCAGGAGATCATCGTCCAGTCCCGGGGCGATATCCATACCCTTGCCGCGGACGAACCTGGTCTGCGGGAGACAGTGCGCAAGGCGGATGAGGAACTGGAACGCCGCAAGCAGGAAGCCCTGTCCGCCACCAGCCCCACGCTGCTGGACGCCAGCATCACGCAGATCCTCACCTATAAGGACGCGGTGTGCCGGAAAATGGAGCAGCTCATCGCCAGCCGTCAGGAGGAAGGCGAGGTCAAAAAGATGCGCGTCGCCACGCTGCGCCGCTACGACGTTCTGCCCCAAAAGCGGCTGACCTCTCCCGGGGAAGTGGACGATTACGTGAACGCCCTGCGCGCCAAACTGATGGAAGCCCTGAAAAACAACGACGCGATCCAGCTGAACTGAAAAACATACGCAAGAAGGAGCGTTTTCCATGAACAAAAGCGATCTGAAAAACTTTGCCATCCGTGCCCGGCTGGAGCTGCTCCAGCGGGTGGCGGACCGCGCCGCCCTCTACGGCGTTGACGAAGCCAAAAGCAAGACCAGGACCATTGCCTCCTCCGAGGCGTTTCACAAGCTGGACGGCGCCGTGCTGACCGATACGGAGATCCGTCAGCGCAACGCCCTGATCGCCCGCGTTTACCGGTTGGGCTACCGGCCCGCCATGGAAGAAGCCGCCTATACGTGGTTCAACCGTTTCATCGCCATCAAGTATATGCAGGAGCACCAGCTTCTGCCCGTTCTGCAGCGTGTGCTCCCGGACAGTCCCGGCGTTCTGCCGCAGGTGCTGCGGGAGGCGCAGGACGTTTCCCTGCCCGGCGTGGATCCCGCCACGGTGCTGGCCCTGCTGGACGCGAACCGCACGGACGAGCTTTACAAGCTGCTGCTGATCGCGTTGTGCAACGCCCTGTCCGACCCGTTGCCGGGGATGTTTGAAAAGATCAGGCAGACGTCGGAGCTGCTGTTCCCGGACGCGCTGCTGAAAGCCGAATCCGTGCTGGGCGAGCTGGCCAAGCTGGACGCGGACAGCTGGTCGGACATTCAGGTGATCGGCTGGCTGTATCAGTATTATATTTCCCAGCGCCATGATGAAGTTGTCGATATCAACGGTAGTGCTATCCCTAAAGCGGATATTCCTGCGGCGACCTGCTTGTATACGACAGATTGGGTCGTTCGCTATATGGTGGAAAACAGCCTTGGCCGCCTGTGGCTGGAAGGGCATCCAGACCAAAGTCTTCGCATGAAGTGGCGCTATTATATGGACGAAACGCCTCAGGAGCCGGAGGTGGCGGCGCAGCTGGCCGATCTTCGCCGAGGCTACGCCGTCCTTCAGCCGGAGCAGCTGACCGTGCTGGATCCCTGCATGGGTTCCGGGCACATTCTGGTCTATGCCTTTGACGTGCTGATGGATATTTACCGCTCCGTGGGCTATACCGACCGGGACGCGGTGCAAAGCATTATGGAAAACAACCTGTACGGGCTGGATATTGACGACCGAGCCGCCCAGCTGGCCTATTTTGCCCTGATGATGAAGGCCTGCGAGTACGACCGCCGCTTCCTCCGCCGGGGCGTGCAGCCTCATGTGTGCGCCATCGCGGAAAGCGTGCCGGTGGACGAGCACCTGCTGGACGTCTTTGGCACGGAAAAGCCGCTGGCCCGGCAGCTCGTCCATACTTTCGCCAATGCCAAGGAGTACGGCAGCCTTCTGTCCGTAGACCTGACGCAGGAGGAACTCCGCCGTCTTTCCTCCCGAGTGGACGAATTGGAATCTTCCTCTCAGAACAGTCTGCTGGCCATGGCGGACAGTGCACAGGCCGTTGCCGTCGTGAAGCCGCTGCTCCATCAGTCACAAATTCTTGCCCATAAGTACGATGCCGTCATTACTAACCCGCCGTATATGAACAAATTTTCTAACGATCTAAAACGATTTGTTCAGGAAAACTATGCCGATTTCAAAGCGGATCTGTTCGCTGCCTTTATGCACCGCAATTTCGATTTCTGCAAAGAAAATGGATACTCTGCCTTTATGACCCCCTTTGTGTGGATGTTCATCAAAAGCTATGAAAAATTGCGGGAAGAAATTATCCGTAAAAAATGCATCACTACACTGATCCAATTGGAGTACTCCGCTTTTGAAGAAGCGACCGTTCCGATCTGCACGTTTGTGCTTCGCAACTCCGCCTTGAATTATAAAGGCAACTATCTGCGGCTGTCCGATTTCAAAGGCGGCATGGATGTCCAAAACGAGATGGTCCTGAAGGCTCAGGAGGAACCCTCTTGCGCCTACCGCTACACCGCCCAACAGGACAACTTCTCGAAGATTCCGGGCGCGCCGGTGGCGTATTGGGTGAGTGAGAGGTTTGCTGATATATTTAAAAAAGGCATGGTAGAAAATCTGGGCATTACCAGAAAAGGAATGTTTACAGGAAACAATGATTTGTGGTTAAAGTTATGGCATGAAGTGGATTTTTCAAAATTCAATATAAAATTTAAACCCTATAACAAAGGAGGAGCTTATCGTAAGTGGTATGGCAATAATGATTACGTCATAAATTGGGAAAATAACGGTTCAGGAGTAAAAGCATATACTGGTTCTGGTAATATAAATGACGAAAATAATTTTATATCTTGTGTTACATGGAGCTTAATCACATCCGGAAAAACGAGTTTTAGATTAATAGATGATGAAATGCACATAATGGGAGATGCTGGTCCAATTGCAATTTTTAAAAGCAACAAAATTGGTCTTTATGCTTTGGGAATGTTAAATTCAATCATTACTAATTATTCTTCCAGCATCGTCAATCCAACTATAAATTTATCCTCAGGGGTCGTATCGAATCTTCCTCTTCTATATCTTGATGAAAAAGGTACTGAAGTTACTGGAATAGTTGAGAAGAATATAAGGTATGAAAAAGATGATTGGAATTCATTCGAAACTAGTTGGGATTTCAAAAAACATTTGTTAATTTAAACTGGAGGTAACAAACATGAAAAAAAAAGAAAGGCTTGCATCCTTTGATGCGGTTAAACTTTTCCTAAATAGCACATCCGATAGGGAACGTTTTGATGTTGTCGTTCGTCAATTTGAAAATTGTGAAACAACTGTGGATACCTTCTGCGATATTTCTATCGCTTTTGTTTTAGAACCTCATCAAATCGATGGTGAAAGTTATTCTATCTCTATACATTGGGGGGACGATTGCAAAATTCATACCATTTCTTTCGCTGATTTACCAGGGCAATGTAAAAGTTGGAGTGACTTAATGAATTTTTCGAAACAAAATAAGGAATTATCTTTTCATGATACATGGCATAAATCTCTTTACATTTTTATAATTCCACACGAACATGACCAAACAAGGCTAGAACAAATCGTTGCGTATTTAAAATCATAATTCATCTAAGTCTCATAAAAACGCATTTTTTAAAGGAGGACACCCTAATGTCACGCCTAATATCCGCCAAATACCGCGAAGTCCAGCAACAATACCTTGACCGCTTTACACAACTCAAGCAAAACGAAGAAGAACTGAACCGCATTTTCATTGATATTTACGGTCTGCAGGGAGAGCTGACCCCCGAGGTTGCCGAAAAGGACGTGACCGTTTACCGCATCATTGACCAGCCCAACGAGGAGCAGCGCAAGATGGCCTACGTACTGTCCATGCGGGAGGAGATCGTCAGCCTGATCTCCTATATGGTGGGCTGTATGCTGGGGCGGTACAGTCCCTATGTGGACGGGCTGCTGTATGCTGGCGGGCCGTGGGACGAAAAGGAGATCAGCGCCCGCATCGCCGAGGGGGCCAAAAGCTGCGATTTTTATGATGGGTCGCTGGGGCTGTTCCTGCCGGACAAGGACGGCATCGTGCCCATCACGGACGACGAATACCTGCCCGATGACATCGTGACCCGCACCGAGGAATTTGTCAAAAAGGTCTACGGCGCGGACACGCTGGAAGAAAACCTGAAATTTCTGGCCGATGCACTGGGCAACAAGGGCGATACGCCCCGGCAGGTGCTCCGCCACTACTACTTGAACGACTTTTACGCCGACCACCTGAAGACCTACCAGAAGCGGCCCATTTACTGGCAGTTTGACTCCGGCAAGCAGAATGGGTTCAAGTGCCTTTGCTACCTGCACCGCTACGACCGGGACACCGTGGGCCGGGTACGCACCGACTACGTGCACGAGATTCAGGAGCGTCTGCGCACCCAGCTGGCGGGCGAGCGGAAAACGGTGGAGTCCGCCGACGGCCGCGCCCGGGTCAACGCCGTCAAACGCGCCCAGAAGCTGGAAAAGCAGCTGCTGGAGGTCAACCAGTACGAGGAGATCGTCCACCACTACGCCGATATGCGACTGGAGCTGGAGCTGGACGACGGCGTGAAAGCGAACTACGCCAAGCTGGCCGAGCTTTTAACGAAGATCAAGTAAAGGAACGATCGTAAGTGAAAGATACGCTGAACGCGCGTTTTCGCGCCCCGCTGCCGGACTACTACCGGCGCAGAATCATCGTCTGGAAGGATGAAGCGGGCGAATTTGCCGATACCGTGGCCGACCTGCATTTGGAGAACGCCCGGGTGCTGACCATGCGCCCCAACGCCCTGTTTGAACTGCGGCGGCAGATCGAGGTGGACTTTGCGGACGAGAATCTGTTGCTCTACTGCCCCATGGCCTTTGAGCGTCCCGAGGATAACTGGCTGCTGGATGTGTTCCTCTACAGCGAGGAATTTCGGGCGGACTACTGGTCGTTGCTGTTTGCGGAGCTGAATATCGAAAACACGCGTCCCGTGCGGGAGTACGCCAAAACCGTTTCCGCCTTTTTTGCCAGCAAGGAGCGCCGGGCAAAGCTGCGCGGTCTCCGGGAGAAATATGCCAACGAGCGCGAGCTGCAGACGGGCATTTTCGGTGTGCTGTGCGGTGCCAAAACCTACGGCTTTGCCGAGGTGGTCAAGCAGGTGCTGTCCTGCTCCCCGGAGAATGAACCCACGGCGCTGAACGCCATGGCAAAGTTTTGCGGCGAAAACGCCTTCTGGAACGCCTGTGAGGAAGTCTACGGCTATGCGGGCGCGCCCGAGGAACTGCGGCTGGCGGCCTACCTGCTTGCAACGGCGGCGCTGAACGTCTCCGGCGCGTCCGCTCTGCCGGGGCTGCCCTCCAACGGGGCCTATGCGGTCCAAGCCTACGGCTTCTTTGCCGGCTGGTTCCATGCGGATCGGGAGACCCTCATGGCGCTGTGCCAGCGTGTGGAAGACGCGTTCGACGTGGCCGCCCTGCTGAAACGGCTCAGCCGGGACGCGCTTCTCACTATGGTCGTTTTTCCGGCGGCAGACCGGCTGCTGCTGGAAAATGCGCTGAACAGTTTTGCGGAAGGATGCTTTTCGCTGGATGATGCGGAAACTCTGCTCCGCGCCCGGCGCGATCAGCCGTGGGCGAAGGAATACGTGCCCTACTATGGCGCCGTTCGTGCGCTGATCGATATGCAGCGTTTTTATCTGGCGTACCGCGGCGGTTTTCATGCCGCCGAGCCAAAAGAGCTGTGGACTGCCTATGTCCGGGGGCTGTACCGGATGGATCAACACTACCGGGCATTCTGCACCTGCTACGATCAGGCGCTGTCCCTTGGCATGATGGCGCTGGAAGATGCGCTGAAAGCGGCGGCGGACGCGGTGGAGCGGCTATACAAAAACTGGTATCTCACGGAATTGAACCTGACATGGACGCAGCTGCTCTCCTCGCAGGGGCTGGGCGCTCTGACCGGCGTCGCGCGGCAGCAGGACTTCTACCAGCAATACGTCGCTCCCATGGACAGCCGCGTTTACGTGGTCATTTCCGACGCGTTCCGCTATGAAACGGCGCAGGAGCTTGCGGCGCAGATGACCGGCAAATTCAGCGGCAACACGGAATGCGGCTGCATGGCCGGACTGCTGCCCGGGGTCACCTCCGTGGGAATGGCTGCGCTCCTCCCCCATCGTGCTCTGGAAATGGACGACCAGTTGAACGTTCTCTGCGATGGAAGGAGCACCGAAGCGCCTGACCGGGAGGCGGTCCTTCACGCCGCCTGCGCGGAAAGCGCTGCCGTGGACTATTTCCGTTTTCGTCAGTGCAACCGCGCCCAGCGAAGCGAGTTGGTCAAGGGGAAAAAGGTCGTTTATCTCTACCACAACACCATTGACCGCATCGGCGAAAGCGACGGCAACGTATTCGAGGCCTGCACCGGCGCCATGGATGAGCTGATGCAGCTGATGCGTATCCTGACCAATGAACTAAACGCGGCAACGGTGCTGATCACCGCCGATCATGGTTTTCTGTATACCCGTTCCCCCATGGAGGAATACGAAAAAACCGGCAAGGAGATCCTCACCGGGGAAATTCTGGAATACAAGCGCCGTCATGCCATTCTGCGCGGCCAGAGTACCGATCCGGGTTCCGTTTCCATGCCGCTGGACGCCTTCGGCCGAAGCGACCTGATGGTGGTATTTCCCAACGGCTGTATGCGTTTCCGTCTGCAGGGCGGCAATTCCGCCTATCTGCACGGCGGCCCCTCTCTGCAGGAAATGGCAGTTCCGCTGATCCGCTATCAAAATCGAAAAGCCGGGCAAAAAGGCTTCACGGCCATTACCAAGGTCGATCTGATCCTGCTGGGCGAAAACCGAAAGATCAGCAACAATATCTTTTCTCTAAACTTCTATCAAAAACAGCCCTGCATCGGAAAAGTCCAGCCCCGGACGGTCACGGCCCGCTTTGAGGACTCCGGCGGCAAGGCCGTCAGCGACGAGCATCGCCTCCTTTGCGACATGACCGCCCCGGAAAACGATCAGCGTGTCCTCCGCACCACCTTCCGTCTGCTGGGCAACGGCTATGACCGCAGTGCCGAATACTGGCTGGTTCTGCGGGACGAGGAAGCAAAATGCGATTTGGAAAGGATCCCCTTCCATATTGACATCGTATTCGAAAACGATTTTGACTTTTAAGGCGGCGACAGTCCATGGCCTTCAACAAAAAGCGGATCGTATACAAAAGTGGAAAGCACTACTACAGCAAAACCTATCACCCCAAACGAAAGCAGGAATCGAACCACGCCCTTGGCGCTGCGGCCACGGCGGTCGGTGCTTATCTGTTCAACGGGATCGGCGAAAGAAGCCTCGCTTCCTCCAGGCAACCGCCTGCAGCACAGCTGCCGCCTGCCAGAATCGAAACTTCTCAGCGTACCTTTCACTACACGGGAGGAAACAATCACATGGATGCTCTGGATCATAAAATCGTCGAATCGTTTCCCGGAAAAATCGTCCGCAAAGACCTGACCGCCATGCTCAAGCGAGGCGCAAACGTGCCTACCTTTGTTCTGGAATACCTGCTGGGTATGTATTGCGCAACGGACGACGAGACTGCGATCGCCGCAGGCATCGAGAAAATACGAAAAATCCTTGCCGAAAACTACGTGCGGCCGGAAGAAAGTGAAAAGATCAAATCGCTGATCCGTGAGCGTGGCGAATATACCGTCATTGACAAAATATCCGCCCATTTGGACGAGTACAACGACTATTACGTCGCCCGTTTCGCCAATCTGGAGATCGAGCCTTTTCTGATCCAAAGTGAATACGCGGTCAATTACACCAAAATTCTGATGGGCGGCATCTGGTGCATCGTCCGCATTGCCTACACCTATAAAGAAGATTCCTTTGAGGATGAAAAGAAAAACAAGAAGAAAAAACGCGGTCCAGAGGATTCTCCCTTCCACATCACCAGTTTAAAGCCCATCCAACTGCCCAATCTGGATCTGGAGGAGATCATCGCCAAGCGCGCCGACTTTTCCACCCAAGAATGGATGGATATGCTGCTGCGCACGGAGGGCATGGAGCCGGATGCTCTGGAGAAAAAAGAAAAGCTGCACTTTCTGGAGCGCATGGTGCCGCTGGTGGAGCACAACTACAATCTATGTGAGCTCGGCCCCCGCGGCACAGGCAAAAGCCACCTGTACAAAGAAATTTCCCCTTATTCCATTCTGATGAGCGGCGGTCAGACCACCACGGCGAATCTGTTCTATTCCATGTCCGCCCGGCGCGTAGGTCTGGTCGGTCACTGGGACTGCGTTGCCTTCGACGAAGTGGCAGGAATGCATTTCCGCGATCAGGACGCCATCCAGATCATGAAGGACTACATGGCCTCCGGTTCCTTTGCCCGTGGACGGGATATGATCAACGCGGATGCCTCCATGGTATTCGTGGGAAACATCAACGATTCCGTTCAGAATCTGCTCAAGGTCACACATCTTTTCAGCCCGTTTCCACCGGAATTTAACAATGACAGCGCCTTTTTCGACCGAATTCATTACTATCTGCCGGGCTGGGAAATTCCCAAGATGCGTTCGGAATTGCTGACGGAAAAATACGGTCTGATCACCGACTGTCTGGCCGAATACACCCGGGGAATGCGGCGCATGGATTTTACGCATGTGCTCGATGAATATTTCCATTTGAATCGAAAATTCAATAAACGCGATGAAATTGCTGTGCGTAAAACCATGTCCGGACTTATCAAGCTGCTGTTCCCTGATAAAAACATAACGCGCGATGAACTGGAATGGCTTCTGAAATATGCCATCGAGGGCCGCCGGCGGGTGAAGGAGCAACTCAAGATCATGGCAGGGATCGAATTTGCCGATACGGATTTGGGGTATTGCGATGACAATGGAAATGAAGTGATTGTCGGCGTGCCGGAACAGAGCAGTGAGACCTTGATCCCGGCGCAAAAACTGCCGGCTGGCCATGTATTTGCCATCGGCGCCTGTCAGGACGATGGAGAAGTGGCCGTTTACCGGCTGGAAAACAAATCCGTCCGCGGCAGTGGCAAATTCGAGACGCAGGGCATCGGCAACAATCGTCCTTTGAAAGAAAGCGTTAACGCGGCATGGGCCTATTTTCAAAGCAACGCTAAGAAAATCGTGCCCAACGCGCAGTTGACCAACAGCGATTATTTGCTTTACTACAATGACATTCAGGGAAAATCTCCCAGTACAGAGGTTTCCATCGCTGAATGGGTCGCACTTTGCAGCGCTCTGGTGGATAAGCCGGTCACGGAGGCTACGGCCATCGTGGGCGAGATCAAACTTTCGGGTTCCATGGGCGAAGTACATCATGTAGAGGATATCATCCGCGTAGCCAAAAATGCCGGTGCACGCCGAGTATTGCTTCCCATGCAAAGCATGGCGGATCTGATGCAGGTCTCCGGGGAACTCCTGTCGGCCGTTCAGCCCGTATTTTATCTGGATGCCGTGGACGCCGTCCGAAAGGCGCTCGATATTTTCTAAAGGAGGAAAAGCAGATGATCTACTCCTGCCGCAAGTGCGGCCGGGAATTTCAGTGGGAAGAAGCCGTTTCATTCTGTCCCTTCTGCGGAAATGCCTATGCTTCTTTCGCAGTGGCGAGCCCCTCTCCAGCCACGCGGGTGGTCATTGGGTCGGACAGTGAGAGGACCGTTCAGGAAAAATACTGGCGTATGTCGCACAAAGAAATCGACGGCACCATCAGGCTATTGGGCGCGCTGCTCCCCACCGAAGAAAACGTTCAACCCTGCCAGTTCGATCTTCACGAATGGCTGCAGCAGCAAAAACGCTGCCGTTCTGCACGGCAATTCAAAAAGAACTGTGATTCTTTTCTTTCCAAGATCGCTTCTTTCTTGCAGCAGGAGCGTTTTGGAGAGGAACAGGCCGTTCTTCCGGGCATGAAAGAAGCGGCGGTCAAAATTCAGGATACCTGCCGCTCCATAGCCAGAATTTTGGGGCAGGAGACAGAGCTTCCCCAAATGCCGTTATTTCTCAGCGAGTCCAAGTTTTCCATTTCTAACAGTTCGGAGGAGCCCAGCAAGCAAAACGAGGAGGTCTTCCAAGCCTATCTTCCCCTTCTGAAAACCATCGAGCTTGTCAAGCCCGTATTGTATTCTCTTCTCGAAGGAAACGGGATGTTTGCCGTGCTGTCGATTCTCGGCAGCGAAGACATGAAGGCGGACGTCCCCTATCGTCCCGCTGAATTATCAGAGCGTTTGCAGTCTCTTGCCCAAAAGGACTACGATCCGCTTTTCGGAGAAGAATACGATAATTTTGTTCAAACTTTTTGGAAAGGCGTTCTGCTATTGACAAAAATCATCAATGACACTTTGTATCTTGCAGAGTTTGATGCAGAACAACAGGAACATCTGCTTGAAGTCCAAGCCTATCTGACGGAATGGAAACAGCGCCTGTGTATGAGGCTAGATCATGTATACCAGAATCAGCAGGTCGATCTGATGATGATTCAGCCCGATCTTCATCAGATCTATATGGAGCTTTTAAAATCAGTTTCCGAAGAATAATGGATAGCAGTTGTACTTGTACCAGAGCAACTACGAATGACTTTTCTCAGAAGCAGTGTTCCCCCAGTAGAAAACGGCATTTTCATCGAAAGCACCGTTTTCTACTGGGGGAAGCATTTATTTTGTTGACGGAATGAAATACGAAAGGGCTTTTTCGATCTCGCGTCCCCAATCGAGCGCCTCATCAGAAATCATTGCAATCAAAACCGCATTTTCATTGCCGGTTAAATAAACATTGCATCCATAGCAGTCAGAACCATCCTCCCGACGATAGGTGTATGTGAATTGGACGTACCCGACATCTGTTCCCTTCCCGTTTTGGGGCGGTTGAACTTCCGCATTCTGATAAAAACCTGCAATTCGCTCACAAGCATCTTCCGCAGCTTCCTGTGCCGCCTTGGTTGATACAGCAAAATAAATCTGGTCTGGGCCCTGTACACCTTCTTCCCGGTGGAAAAGGAAATCGGTTTCGTTCGAATCGGATAAAAGCGATTCCTCATCTTTCCGGTAACCGGGAATTGGATTTACTTTTCCATAAGAAAAATATTTTGGATGGGCGATTGTTCCCTGATTATGAACCAATTCCAGTTCATCAGCAACGACTTTGCCGTTCTTTATTGGCAGACTGTCATCCAAATGCAGCAGCGGAACGATTGTTTTGATACTTACATTCACCAGAATATACGCTGCAAATGCAATCAAGACCCACATCATAATTTTCAAAAAAGTTTCATAGGCCTTATCTGCTTTTGATTTTTTCTGTTTTCTGGTCATCGTTCCATCACCTTAACCTTTTTCGAAAGTTCTCTCTGACAAAAGGGGCCAGTATCGCCCTTTCTTTTTGAAAAGACGATACTGGCGTTAAAGCATTTACTTGCTGTTCCAGCGATCGAAAGCAGCCTGACGAGTGGAAACCAGCGTTTCCAGATCCATGCTATCCAGAATGTTCAGATATTCCGCCCAAGTCGCATCGTTCAGTTCCTTCTGGCCGGTGATAAACTCAGCCACCATGCGATCGACGGTGCTGTCCATCAACACGTACATCGCCAGCGTATCCTGCTCATCAGCAGTGAAAGTAACGCCTTCCGGGTAGCCAACGCGCCGTGCCTGCAGCATACCAGACTTTTCAACGCAGGTGGTACACCACTTATTAGCCACGTTTGCGCCGATAATCACATCAGCATGTGCCTGCGTATAACAGAATGGCATATTGCCAAGGCCATTATACATACGGAAATCAAAGTAACTACCACCAAAAGCTTCTTCATCATAAATGATCTCGTAGCTATAAGTGCCGTCTTCCTTTACCGTACGTACATAACCGCCGTCGATATAATCATCTTCGCCATATACGGGACCGCACTTGATTTCAAAGGTGCCTTCCTGACTATACCAGTAATCCAACAGTTTGATTGCAGCGATAGCTTCTTCTTCGGTAGCGTTAGAAGTAATGCACAGGCCAGAGTTCGTCTTTTCCTGACTGCGGCCGGGATAGCAGGCCTTGTCGTTGTATTCGCTGGTCAGCGGAGAGAGCAGTTCGCGCTTGAGGATTTCTTCCTCGCTGGTCACATTGTATTCGATCGTAGAACCAACGTTCAGCGTAAGCACCTTGGCCAGATAATCATCCGTCGTCATGGTAAAGATGTCTTCATCCAGCAGTCCCTCAGCATAACATTTCGCCATGAACTCCAGATAATGCCGGAAATTTTCCTGAGCGGGGACGTAAACATACTGGCCGTCGATAATATCATGACGAGCATTCACAAAACCAAATGCGCCCAAAGCCATGTTATATCCGTCGCCGTTGTAAATGAAAGACCACGGGATTTCATCGGCTTCGCCGTTGCCGTTAGGGTCGCCGGTCTTGAATGCCTGCAGCATTGCATAGAACTGATCCAGCGTCTGAGGCATTTCCATCCCCAGCTTGGCGATCCACTCAGCATTTACCCAGTCGCTATAACCCAGCAGCATATCGCGGGGCGTATTGTTATAGGCAGGCGCAATGTAAATGTGTCCATCATCCGCGGTCAGGTTACGCAGCGTTTCAGGGAAGGATTCATAGATTTTCTGCGTATTGGGAGAATACTGTGCCACCAGATCTTCCAGCGGACGCAGCATACCCGCCATGCCGTACTGGCTGGCATCGTTAATGGAAAGACCGAAGAGGAAAATATCGCCATAGTCGCCGGAAGAGAACAGCAGGCCTACCTTTTCATTCCAGCCAGATTCCTCAATAGGCTGAATTTCCAGCTTGACGCCGGTTTTTTCTTCCAGCTTGCGCAGATACCACATGGTGTTGAAATCGCCATGTTTCACATTGCGGGGATAGGTAACCGTCAGCGTCATTGGTTCATCCACCAATGGCAATTGGGGTGTCGGAAGCACCAGATAGGCGTTCAGCGCGGCCATATCGTCCGCTTCCGTCGTTTCGCCCAAGGCAAAGACCGGCAGGCAAACCGCCAGCATGATCGCAAGCACCAGGGCAAGCAGTCGGTTCGAGTTTTTCATGGGATAGTCCTCCTTTGTTTATTTGCTATATGCCGTGGCATACAACGATCATCCTTTGACAGCGCCCACCATGACGCCCTTGGCAAAATATTTCTGCAAAAGCGGATATAGGATTAGAACCGGCAGAGAGGAGACAACTACAATACCATATTTGATGGATGCTCTGAGCTGCAGCCGTCTGGTCATCGCCTCCAGCGCTTCTGCATCGCCTTCCATCATATCCAACATTTGATCGAATAACAGGATATTACGCAGATACAGCTGCAGTGGATATTTATCGGGATCGGAAATATACAGCAGTGCCCGGAAGTAAACATTCCAATGGGTCACCAGATAATACAGCATGATAACGGCGATCATCGGCATTGCCAGCGGCATGACGATCCGCAGGAACATTTTCGTGTTGCTGCAGCCGTCGATCATGGCGGCTTCCTGAATTTCATAAGGCACGCTGTTGGCGAAATAGGTACGAGCAATAATCAGATTCATAACGTTGACAGCGCCCGGCAAAATCATCGCCCAGATGGTATTCAGGGTTCCAAGATTCTTCATGGTCATATAAGTTGGAATCGTACCGCCGCTGAAGAACATGGTAAAGGTGAACAGCATCATAAGCAGATTCCGTCCTTTGAAATCCGGACGTGCCAGCGCATACGCGCACGGAAGGGTAAGGCCCAGATTAAACGCAGTACCTACCAGCGCATAAATCAGAGTATTTCGATAACCAATCCAAATCGGGCTATAGTCCAAAATGGTATTATATCCTTCCAGCGTCCAGCCTACTGGCAGCCATACCACCTGCCCGCCGGTTACGGCATTTGGATCGCTGAAGGAGCAGATAATGACATACCACAGCGGATAAACAACCACCAGCAGAATCAGGAGACAGACGATCAACGTGATCGTGTCAAACACCTTATCATCCATTCCTCGCGGTTTATGACTTTGAGCCTGCAGCGCAGGCGTTGCGGTTTTCATGGTTCTGCCTCCTTTCTTACCATAGAGCCGTGTCGGTCATCTTTTTCACCAGTCCGTTCACTGTAATCAGCAGAATGCAGTTGACCACAGAATTAAACAGATTGATCGCGGTAGAATAACTGTACTGGTTATACAATAGGCCGATTTTGTAAACGTAAGTGGAAATGATCTCCGAAGCGCCCAAATTCAGCGCATTCTGCATTAAATAGGCTTTTTCAAAGCCAACGGTCATCAGATTGCCAGTCTGCATAATCAACATGATCGCAATCGTAGGAAAGATGCACGGCAAATCTACATGAAAGATCCTTTGCAGTCTGGAAGCACCGTCGATTCTGGCCGCTTCATGTAGCCCTACATCTACCCCTGCCAAGGCGCTGATGTAGATGATCGAATTCCAGCCCAAATTTTGCCAGATGTCTGAGATCACGTAAATGTGCGGGAACCAATCCGAGCGGGACATAAAATCATAGGGGCCTGCCCCAAATGCCCTCAGCATGGTATTGACAATGCCCGTATTTTTATCCAGAAACAGCGTCAGCATACTGACCAACACAACAGTCGAAATAAAATGCGGCGCATAGGACACGGTCTGCACCAGCTTTTTGAAGTGCTGCTGCCGAACCTCATTCAACAAAACCGCAAAGATGATCGGCATGGGAAAGCCAACGATCAACGTTTCCACGCTAAGCCGCAGCGTATTCCAAATCAGGGAACGATTGGTGGCGTTGCCTAAAAACTTCTGAAAATGCTTGAACCCCACCCAGGCACTCCCCTCGATCCCTTTTCCGACTCGATAGTCCTTAAAGGCAATTTGTACTCCATACAAGGGCAGGTAGCAATACAGGAAAAGATAGACCAGCGCCGGAAGCACAAACAAATACAATTCGTAATTCCTGGTATATGGCCGAAGACGTTCCCGCCAGCTTTTCTTCTGAAGAATATTCTGCATCGTGTCTTCTCCTTTCGTTTAATCTTTGGGCGAAAGCACGAGATCCAGTTCTCCGTGAATAGCATACAATCGTCCTGTTTTCCACTTCATTTCCAGACGAATGATCTTTCCCTTTAAAGGTTCCAGAGTGAGACCATTTTTCCAATGCGGCTCCCAGCAGCAGGAATCCCCGGTGAAGGTCTCGCACTCTTCAAAGGAATACCCTTCCAGCACTCTGCCTCTGGAATCCGTCACCTGCAAAGCAAAGGTTCCCGTGGGGCATTGAATGTTCAGCGTTACAGGGCCGCCGCCATACAGAAGAGCGCGCGAACCAAGGAACGCTTCTCCTCCAATATTCTGGTAATAACAAAACCCGTCTTCCCGAATCCGATAGGTTCCAATGGAACGATGAGAACCGTCTTCATGGATAAACTCGCGCCAGCGTCCATGTTCAAAAGGATAAATGCAAGCGTCTACCAGCAGGCTCCCGTCTGCCGCCCTGCGCAGTCCACGAGGATAGATACAGCCGCAGTCCGGTTCTCCAGGGTCACCGTTTGGTAAAACAGGCTCACGGAGACTTCGTTTGAAATACCAGCCGTTTTCACTGCACGTCATCTGGGCGTCTACATAGCCGTCAAAATATTTCCCGGAGGTAGCGCCCGGCATTCCCGTTACCTGCTCCGCATTTGGATGGAAAAGCCAATACAGTCCCAGAAAATAATTGTCGTAAGGCAAAACCGTCAAACCATAGGATTCGCAGACCGGCGTGTCCAGTGCATCGGTTTCCAGCACAGTCTGCGGCAGCGTAAACTCCTTCCAGTCTTTGGTTTCCATTAGAGCCACACGGCGATCCACCATATCGGGCCTTGTGGCGATCATATAGCTCTGGCGTTTTTCATTCCAGAAAATCGTCAGCGGGCCCAGATCCGGCGGACAGGGATGCCAATGCGTATGACAATCCTTCCAGTGAAGACCGTCTGCAGAGGTAAACATGCAGGTCTCTAAAATACCATTCTCTTGCTTGCGGATAGCCAGCAAACGAAAACGTTCTTCTTCCCCCGCTCTTTCATCCCGATAAACGGCATACTCTCCACACTGCCCCAATTCAAAAAGCTGATTGGGATAACGACGAGTTTTCAGCGGCAGTTCGTTTGTCGTATCAAGGGGTGACCAATGGAGACCATCCTGGCTTTCATGAATCTGGATCACATCGAAAAATTCTTTCAAATGCATTCCATAAGTCAGCATCAACCACTTTCCTAAACGTTCGCTGTAAAACACATTGGGAATATTGGCGAATATATCTGGACTAGAATCGCCGTACAGCGTATCCTTCATCAATTTCATCGGCGCCATTGCGCGTTTTGCCTGACGAACCACATGTAAATAACGATCATCGAAGAAAAGGATTCGTTTCACTTTTGTCACATCCTTTAACGCTATATCATCTTTACCAGATAGTCGGTTCTTTCATCTGAAAGCCCTTTTTATCCAAACAGCCTTTCAAAGATTTCTTCTGCCGTTTCTTTCCGCACCACAACGGGATGGTTTTTCAAAAGTCTGGTTTGACCCATAGCTTCCTCGGCCATAGCCGAAGCTTCTTCCGGGTGAACGTCATAACGATCCAGTGTGGGAATCGGAAGCCTGTGGATCATAGCACA
>ERZ824978.437-NODE-437-length-61538-cov-5.650603_pt1 | contig 61538 bp, 50 predicted proteins | sample MGYA00519860_ERZ824978 | MGnify/ENA primary metagenome ERZ824978 (study PRJEB31778, sample SAMEA3449184) | human gut metagenome | biome: human gut; feature: human-associated habitat; material: faeces | place: United Kingdom | collected 2010/2012 ... | reverse complement strand
CCTCAAGCCAAACCCTCAAATAGATTGGCAAACCCTCAAAAACTTTGATTATCCTTGCCTCACGGCTGCAGGTTTCTGCTCCTGTATCAAAAAGAGCCGCCTCTAAAGCGACTCCAAAGCATTTTCCATGGTACAAATGATATTCTCCACATCCTTTTCGCAGACCCAGAACTCTTCTATACCATCAATATTCACCTGACAGCGACCATCTACAGGCGGACCAAACATTACCTTTACAACCTTTCCATCTTTTCTTACATAATGCACATCCAGAAATCCCGTCTCCTTTGTCGCAGAAGGCATAGCAAGGCTCTCTGTTTCTCCTTGCAGTAATATACCTAATATGATTTGATACAAATCCTTAGCTTTTTCCTGAGTGATTTCTTTTCCGTTCAACATCCAAGACTCTTTCTGCCTGTTCAAATTCACTTTCCTGTTATCAAAATAAAGTTCCACTCCGCTTAAATCATCCAGATTTTCAAGCACTGGTAATTTTAAAATCATATCAAATGCTGTTAACGATCCTATAGCCAGTGCACCCTCCGGCAGATTCTCAAAACTAAATTTAACAGAAAGGATTTCTTGTTCTATTTTATCCTCATACACAACAATGATTTCCGGTTCTCCCTCTTCATTCTGTACGGGTTCTTCTCCCTGGCAGCTTTTTGACAACACTTCTACTGCCTCAAACAGCGTACGCACACTGCTGATATCAGCCATTCTTGTTGTCTGATAACCCTCTGCTATTTCCCACGCACTGTAAAATACTTCTGTATCTTTTTCCGGATTATAAGATACACGCCATTTTCTCTCCGGTCGTATCACAGAAACGCTTAAAATGGATGAGACATCAATAGCGTGAAACTGCTTCGGATGTGCATAGGCATCATAGTCATATGTCTCTTTGTCATCTTTTACCGCTTTTTCACCACAACCTGAAATGAGAAATAATATAACGAACAAAACAACTGTACACAAAAAATTCTTCATACTTCGTTTTCCTTTTTTACCTTCTCACGATATTCTCCTGGAGTCATATTGCAAATTCTTTTAAAAGCACGTATAAAACTGGATGCATTGCTGTAACAAAGCATTTCGCTAATTTGTTCCAAACTTTCTTCGGTATCCGAAAGCAGCGCCATTGCCTTATCTACCTTGATACAATCCACATACTGTTTAAATGTGATTCCACTTTTCTTTTTAAAATACTGGCTGAAATTAGAAACTTTAATTCCAAAACTTTCAGCAACACTATGAATCGAAAAATCGTATGTCAAACAGCTTCTATCAATATATCCCAGTATTTCTTGAAATAAATCATTTTTCTTTTCTTCACTCTGACCAATTTTCTGACAAAGGCTATTGCAGCAAAGCTGAATATTATCAACTAATGATTCCGGACTATATCCAATATCCAAAAGGTAATGATTCCACTCTACCCATTTCTTTTCTTCTGTACCATCCGCACAGTTGAGCAGTCCTTTTATCAGGCAACTTATAATATTCCGATACAATATCCTAATGTAATATACCGGAAGGCTAAAATCCTCAAAAAACTTGGTCAATTCCAACGTCAGCTTTTTTATTTGACCTTCCTCTTGTCTGGCAACTGCTACTTCCAGCTGACTAGTCAAATCTACCGGATAATCCTTTAGTGCATAGCTGCCTAACTTCAGATCACTCATCCGAATGATCCCTGTCTCTTTCTGCAGCTGCAAAAACTCTATGGCAGACAATGCCTGAACATATAAAAAGCTATAATCTCTGATATCACAAGCACTATTGCTGACACCAATCCACATTTGCATGCCAAATCTGTCCATTAATACTTCTCTGGTTTGGGTCAGATGTCCGATCAAATCCTCTTCTCTGTCTTGATTAATGAGTAACACTGCCAAATTTTTACGCATATCTGAAACAGCATATATTTTCAACCGGATTTTCTCAACTGGCTGATTTAAAAATTCATTCACCGTCCTAAAATCGACCGGAAAAGCACCTGATTCAAAAGTAGCTACTGCCACACAATAAGTGCTGTATGGAAAATGGACTCCAACTTCTTCCCCCATATGATTGACGCCTTCCACGTCATACGAAATAAGTTGTCCATTAATCAGTCTTTTTAAAAGATCGTTGCGTATTGCCGAATATGCCTCTTTAATTTTATCATTCAATTCATCATTATGCTGATAAAGACTTCCAAAAAGATATTCCATCTTTTGAAACTCATTTCCGGCAGTGACAGAAATCAATTCCTCTCGCGATACAACCTTCTGCAATACCATAAGCAGTCTTTTGACAGGTCGGTAATTCATCTGTGAAAAAAAAACAATAAGCAAAAATTCTAAAAATAAAATTATTGCCACAATCAGAATAATCTGATTGCGTAATTCATCCAGTTCTTCTGTCAATTCCATTCTATTGATATAGCTAATATAAGACCATCCGTTTGTCTTTGATTTTACCTTTGACAAAATAAAATTACCATCAGCTGTCTCTATCGTCCTGGAATCATTCTCCCCGCTCCAGAGCAACAATTCCTTTATTTCTTCTTCGGAAAAATCTGCACTTTGATCGGAACAGGTAACCAGATTGTTGTCATAATCAAAAACCAGTACATTATCTTCATACTTGCCGGAATAAATGTCAATAAGTTGAGTAAGGTTACTTTCCTCTACCAGAACAAGCGCCACAGTCCGACTGCTCCCATCCGTCTTTCCCGACATCGGAAAAACAAATGTGATCATATCCCGTATTCCAGCATTTGATACCGCAACCGGTTCTGCTGCTAAAACTGCAAAGTCTGTGAGTGAGACCATTTCTTTTAAAAATTGCTCCATTTCGCGATTTTGATATTTATAAACAGTATATCTGTTGTCATAGGTACCTACCCTGATTAATGTATTTTTCGTATATAGCGTATTATTTTCCTCCATATAGTACAGAACATCATAAACAACCGCACTGGATGCCACTATTTTTTTTAGTTCCTGCACTGCCTCGATTTCTGCATATTGGTCCCTGGTTAAGGCATATGGAGTCAGTTTGCTGTCTGTTTTTATCTCTCGCGCAATACTGTAGATACTGGAAATCTGCGCATTCATCGTATTAGTGATATTTCTTGTTACATTGACATTGCTTTCCTTTGCCTTATTTATCACCACAAGCCTTGCCATCGGATAAAAGTAAAATAAAATTGCCAGAATAGGGATGGCAGAAATGATAAAATAGAACAGGATATACTGCCATATCACTCGAATCCTTTTCATATCTGCCCCCTCTTTCTTCTCTCTTTTATCGAATCCAAAAATATATAAAATACCATTTCCCCTCTGGATAAGACCAATAAGGTACAAATTCCCTGGTTTCAAAATCGTATATGCCTTCCATAGCACCCGGTTTTGTCCGAAACTTAAGTGTTTCTCCCGGTACCTGCTCAATCCACTCCTCTACCTGATCTGGATTCTTACTAAAAGCAGCCAGATCATCTGAAGCTAAAACCAATGGTCCATATAGCAAGGATACAATATCTCTGTTTTTATTGTCAATTTTCTCGAAGTACAATGGCCTTCCAATTTTAACCAGTACAGTATCTTTATTTTTCCAGGTCCTTGTCACTGGCAACCACTCTCCCGGTCTGCTCTCTGCTTCCTGTCTCTCCCCATTCACATAAATTACAAGTTCCTCTTTCATCCATGTTGGAACCCGGAAATAAATCGTCCTGTTCATTGGCATTCTGCAAGAAATACTATAACAAACCGTTTTCTCCTCGGGATATCGTGTTTTGCAGGTCAACATCATTTGATTCCCATCCACCTCATCTCTTAATATTGAAGGCATATACTGACTCACATAAAGATCTTTGTCTTTTGTAAAATAGATCATATTTGCATATTCTGCGATCACCTGCGGATAGGTTCCGGTACAGCATTGCCAACTGTAATGATAAGTTACCTCCAGATCATCATATGCTTCCGGCGCTCCATGATATCTCCTGTCTAAATTAGACTTAATTCCTCCATCCAAAAAATAATTGGCATAATACATGATTTTTCCATCTTCTGTCACAGCCGGAAGAGAAAGTACACCATTGTATAAAAGCTTTTCAGCCCATGCACCATACTTTGCATCTCCGGTCAGACACATCAAATAGCGGCATAGCTTCAAAGCTGCCCAAGAACAGCAGGATACTTCACAGCTTCCCTGTGCATCGTGACGTACGCGTACCAGTGCATCTGTAAGTGTATTATCCCATGCAGATTTCAGTGAATCCCCCATATATCCTTCTTTTCCGAACATATCTTCCTGGGGTCCATAACCACCGGTGGAATAAATATGTCTGCATGTAATTTCCTGATACGCATTTTTCAGGATAGTAAGATATTTTTCTTCCCCTTTTACCATAAATGCCTGAGCCGCACTGCAAAGGGAATTAACATGGCTATACGCATGCTTCGTCTTATCCAATGTAAACTTTTTTTCCAAAAATTTCTTCCAAAATCCCGTATACTCAAACCTTTCTGCCACTTTTATAAATTTTACATTCTTACTGAGCTGCCATGCCCGATACAAGTTTTCCGGAATAGTATACCATTCTACCAGATAGAGCTTATCCCTATCCTGATCAGGCGCATGGCGCACAAACCAGTCCGTAATCTGTTCCAAAAAGAAAAAAGATTTGGGGTATCCTGCATATTCCCAGGCATCCACCAGTCCTCCAACCAGCTTTTCATACTCATAAGCTATGATATATTCCCGATATCGCTCCTTTTTGGGGGAAAAGCCGTAGCCATCCCCCTCAATACAAGCTCCCCACTCTTCCAGCAAATAAAAGAGCTTTTCCTTCACCTCTCCTTTGCCGGTCTGTCTGTAAATTTTAGCCAATGCCCCGCAGAACTGTCCAAAGTTGAATGACTGTCTTCCATACCATCCATTTAAAGGTCTGCCCGGAGTTGGCTTTCCTGCCCTCTGACGAAAATTATATAACAGGCTGTCATTATCCAGATTCTCATATAGTTCTTCCATACTCCTGAATTGCTTCAGAAAAGGACTTTCCGTCAGAGTCACATGTTCATAAGAGAATGTCTCCAAATTTTTTTTACTCATATCAATTCATCCCATAATAATTATTGTAGCCCTTCTGATAAATCTCCAGCATCCGAGGCAATCCCATATTATCCAGCTCAGTTAAATAGTTTTCCCACTCTTCTTCAACGCCACCCACTGTAATCCACTGTGCAAATTTCTGATCCACATAAGATGTAATATCTGTTTTCAAAAGTGTCAGTTCATCCTGGTCTGCTGCATCGAACTTGGCAAGCGGATAAATATCTTTATCATCCAAAAGGTACGGATCATAAATATCACTCATCTCAATCCTTTCGGCATAATAACCTGTAGGATCGTTAATCTTTTTCTCTGTTTCCGGCAACGTAGCTACAGGTGCAAAATCTGCCGGTGCATTATACCACTTCCAAAGGTCCTGATCGTATTCATCACTTGTCGGAGGCAGAATTGTATAAGTTCCATCCACTTCCTTCTGAATTCCGATTCCTTCTGAACCATAATACAAGTATAAGGACATCTCTTCTGAATAACACTCATCAATCCAGCGCATCGTCTCCGGAATATGTTCATTTGCGGTAGTAATTTCAAATTTATTTGTATCATAAATAACCAATGATCGATTGGTTCCCCAAAGAGGTTCTGTATCTGCACTGGCCCTGAGCGGAGGGATTGCAATATACTGATCGGCCCATTGTCCTGTCACAGTTCCCGGTGTCCATGCAATTACACTGCCAAGAATCGGCACATCTTCTGATTTTCCAAGCGCTACAAATTTAGAAAGATCATCTGTAAACACTTCCTGATTGATCAATCCGTTCTGATACATTTTATTTAAAAAAAGGACTAATTCTTTATAGGAATCCAACGTTGGCATATAGGAAACTACATCATCCTTTACCGTCAGATAGTTAAATGTCATATCATACATATCTCCCCAGGCTCCAAGCAAAGTTCTTGCCGTAAACCATCTGGAATCATCCAGATTCGCAAAATTGAACGGAATTTCATCCGCAATACCGTTCCCATTTGGATCCTGTGTTTTGAATGCCATGCACACGTCATAAAACTCATCCAATGTTTCCGGAACATCCAAACCAAGCTTGTCCAGCCAGGTTTTATTGATACCCAGCGTGTCATTTGATGTAGGACGCAACGGCATCCGCTGAGGAAGCCCATATATATGTCCATCTAAAAATGTGCTCATTTTCTCCGTAATGGGATCCTTTTCAAACAGATTTTTTATATTGGGTGCATACTCGTCAATCAAATCTTCTAATGGCACGAAATAGTCAATATTTGCCGTAATATCAGAATCTTCAATACCCGAACCGAAAAAAGCATCCGGCAAATCTCCACTTGCCAACATAGTTGCCTTTTTTTCTTCCCAGCCACTACGACAGATATCCCAATTTATGTGTATATTTGTCTTTTCTTCCAATTCCTGAAATACAGGCAGCTTATCCAGATCCTGCGTCATTGTCTGAGAGTTAAACACAAAATTCAGTTCTATTTTGTCATTCACAATCGGAAATCCTGTTTCATTGAAATTGCTGTCTGCTGTTTTTCCTTCCTCCTGCTTCCCTTCAGCCGACGTTTTAGAAGATGCTGTTTTCTCACCTTGTTCCTGTTCTGCCGATGATGCGCAGGCCATACAAGCTGAAGTCATCGCTGCACACAAAATTAGTGCTAATCCTTTTTTCATCATTTTACGTTTCATTCACATACCCCTTCCCTTTCTGCCGCATTCATACGGCAAATCTTCTTTATCTTTCTTTCACCGCTTATCCTTTCACTGCTCCAATCATCACTCCCTTCATAAAATATTTTTGAACAAACGGAAAGAATAACATAACTGGTACCGTAGATACCAAAATGACCGCATACTTTACCTGTTCTGCAATCTGAACTGCCGAACTCGCTGCAGATGCAGATGCTGACGCTTTCTGATTCATAACAAGAATATCTCGTATTACCAACTGCAGAGGATACAGTGCGGTGTCCCTTAAATAAATCAAGGCATTAAAGTATTCATTCCAATGCTGTACTGCATAATAAAGTGTAATCACCGCCAAAATCGCCTTTGAAAGAGGAAGCACGATATGAAGAAAAAATTTTGTGTTGCTGCATCCGTCCATTACCGCTGCTTCCAACAGTTCATCAGGAATACTGGATTCAAAAAAAGACCTGGCAATAATCAAATTTGTCACATTGACTGCAAAAGGAATAATCATAACCCATATAGTATTTAGCAGCCTTAAATCTTTCATCAATAAATAGGTTGGCACCAATCCGCCGCTAAAATACATAGTAAATACAAATAAAAACATCAGTATCCTTCTGGGCAGGAAATCCTTTCTGGATAACGCATATGCTGCCGGAATAGTAAGAATCATATTAAAAACAGTCCCTAAAGACGTATATAAAATCGTATTCCGATAACCCGAAAGAAGCAGATCATTTTCAAAAACTCTTTTAAATCCACCAAACTGTATTTCCTTCGGAAACAGAAAAACTTGACCATTGGCAACCAAATTCTGGTCACTTATCGAAGCAATGAGGATAAAATAAAGCGGATATAAAATCAAAAGAATACCGATTCCGATACACCCATACATGAAAATGTCAAATAGTTTTTCACCAATGCTTTTTTTCATATCCTTTTCTCCTTTACCAAAGTCCCGCCCCTGTCAATTTTTTTGAAATTCTGTTCATCACTACTACTAACGTAAAGCTAATCAATGTATTAAACAGCCCAATAGCCGCTGAATAGCTGTATTGCTGTGATTTCAATCCAATTTTATATACATAAGTTGCAATCACTTCAGATGACGATAAGTTCAGATCATTTTGCATCAAAAAAACTTTTTCGAATACAGGACTCATAGCAGATCCCCCCGCACTTGTTACATACCCCACTTTTAAAATAAAAATGATGATCATCGTTGGCACCAACATTGGTAAATCAATATACAACATTCTCTTCAATCTTCCCGCACCGTCCATTTTCGCCGCTTCATAATATGTTGGATCTACACTCGAAAGCGCCGCTACAAAAACAATACTCTCCCACCCCGTATGCTGCCAAACTTCACTCAAAATATAAAGCGGACGAAACCACGAGGCAATTCCCATAAAATTTACTTTTTCTCCGCCTAACCATCCTATGATCGTATTGACAATACCTGATCTTGGAGACAAGAAAACAAGAAGCATACCCGCTATCACAACCGTGGAGATAAAATGAGGCATATAGGAAATCGTCTGAATTACATTTTTTTTCCATCCGTTCTTAAGCTGATTGATAAACAGGGCAAAAATAACAGGAATTGGAAAAGTATATAGAATAACTTGTAGTGCAAGAATAAATGTATTTTTCATCAGATTTCCAAATTGATATCCTGTAGTAAAACGCTGGAAATGCTTCAGCCCAGCCCACTGGCTTCCAAGAATCCCTTTTGACGGGACAAATTCCTTAAACGCGATCTGTAATCCATACATTGGAACATAATTAAAGAGGATCAGAACAATCAATGCCGGTAAAACAAATAAATATAACTCATAGTTTTTACAAATATTTTTTTTCAGCATGGCAAACGACCATTTCCTTTTCTTTTTCAGATTCCTTTTCTTCAATTTTTCAACCTCCAAACTTTCAATCGCTCCACTGCAGACTGTGCCAACAGGTTCATAAGATCGTCCGCCTTCGCATTTGTGCATATATATCCATTCATTATTTCTCGCACCGTTTTCAAAGTGCACTTTGGATAAAAAAATCCTATCATCAATGCATTTGATTGTATATAATCACTTTTTATATACCAAATTTTAATTTATATCACAGCATTTTTATTACAATATCCCTTACTAAAAATAAGTAGATTTTCTTTTTCTACTGTCCATGATACGATCGAATCAGCAATCGACCAAGATGGAGGTAGAATCATATGACAAATAAAAAACCGTGCTGTCGAATTACGGGAGGATTCTTCAAAAATTATCAGGAACTGGTTCGTACAGTTTCCATTCCTTATCAATGGAAGATCTTAAATGACTGGATCCCAGGCGCTGAAAAAAGTGGCGCTGTACATAATTTGAAACTTGCCGCCAAGCTAGCACAAGGAGAATATTACGGAACTTGTTTTCAAGACAGTGACGTTGGAAAATGGCTTGAAGCTGTTGCCTATACCCTGGAAATAAAACCAGATCCAAAACTGGAAGCCCTTGCAGACTCCGCTATCCTTCTTCTGGAAAAAGCGCAGCAAGAGGATGGATATTTGAACAGCTATTTTACCGTTAAAGAACCAGACAATCGATTTAAGAATCTGCGCGAATGCTGTGAACACTACTGCTTCGGTCACCTGGCAGAAGCCGGAGTAGCCTATTATGAAGCAACAGGAAAAGACGGCCTTTTAAAAATTGCCTGCCGCTACGCCGATCTTCTCTGCCATCTCTTTGGTCCACACCCCGGTCAGTCCCGAGGATATGACGGACATCCAGAAGCAGAGCTTGCCCTTGTGCGTCTATATGAGGTGACCGGGAAAAAGTCCTATTTAAATTTGGCAGAATTTTTCCTGAATGTACGTGGAGAAGAGCCCTATTATATGGAGATAGAATGGGAAAAAAGAAATCGTTCATGGCACTATGAACGCAACAAAGATATAAACCCAAGGGATGATAAAGTCTATGACTGCGCTCATATTCAGCCTCGTTTCCAAAAAAAGGCAGACGGACATGCCGTAAAAGTAGGTTACCTGCTTACCGGTATGGCAGCAGTTGCCGCTCATACAAAGGATGAGCAGCTGCTCATAGCATGCGTCAGTATATATAATAATATCATTAATCAGCGAATGTATCTGACCGGAGGCATTGGTTCTTCCCGCCACCAAGAGCGTTTTACCTTTGATTACGATCTTCCAAACGACAGAGCCTACGCGGAAACCTGCGCTGCTGTTTCCCTTTCCTTTTTTTCCAGAAGGATGCTTGATCTGATACCTGACAGCACTTATGCTGATACTCTGGAACGGGTTCTCTATAACGGATCGATTTCCGGCATGTCATTGGATGGCACACACTTTTTTTATCTGAATCCGCTGGAGATTCTTCCCGACGCATGTCTCTACGATCAGGATTTTAAATATGTAAAACCGCTACGACCACAATGGCTTTCATGCGCATGCTGTCCTCCTAATCTCATCCGCCTGCTCGCCTCTGTCCATCGTTATCTCTATACGGTAAGAAATGATGCTATTTATGTAAACCTTTATGCCTCTTCCGAGACAACCCTGACTCAAAACGGAAAATTTTTCTATATTCGCCAGGAAACATCCTATCCTTGGAAAGGTGAAATCCTTTTTCACACCGAAGGTTTCCATCCTGACATGCTTCTGGCTCTGCGCATTCCCGGATGGTGTACTTCATGGAAACTGTTGAACCGCCTCGGGCAGGAGCGCCACGATTTTTATATTAACCATGGTTATCTTTATCTGTCTCCCGCTCCCAACGACTGCTTCCTTCTGCAGTTGGATATGACCCCTTACTGCGTAAAGGCCAATTGTCTGACAAAATCGAATGTCGGCAAAGCAGCCTTGATGCGGGGTCCTATCGTATACTGTATGGAAGAGCTTGATAACGGACCACAGTTGTACAATATACTGGTTTCTCCAGAAGGTAGTTTTAATGAATGCCTGTCTTCAGAATTTTCGAAAGGTGAACTTCCAACACTACCTCCTGATAGTATTACTCTTTATGAAAATGCAGTCTTTTTAGAAACTCAAAAAGCAATAAGAGAAATTGCCCTGCCTGAGCAAAGTCTATATGAACGCTATCATGCAGAAAATACCAATAAAATCTGTGCCCGGTTCATTCCTTATTTTCTTTGGGGAAACAGAAATGGAAAAACACCTCGTGAAATGCAGGTGTGGTTTCGTACTATGTAAGATAATCCCTCCACTAAGATATATTTGAAATGTCTTCGACAAAAAAGGGGTAATCAAAATTTTTGAGGGTGTAGTTTGAGGGGCTGGTTTGAGGGGCTTTCATAAGGATCAAGTTATAGAAATAAGAAAAAACAGGCTATTTCAGTTATAGTAACTGATCAGCCTGTTTTTTCTTATGGAACCAATTGTCCATAAATCCTCATTTCGTTATGATAAATTTGCGGAAAAATCAGGAAAGGAGGATACATGAATAGTATCACAAAATTACTCGACCTTGAAGATTCAGAAATCATCATTACTGATATTAAAATTCAAGGTCAAACCAAAACTTTAACCTTAGAAACACCACCAACTCCACACTTCTACCCCTCGTGCGGGTACAAGATGCCTTCTCGCGGTATAAAGAGTCGAACCATCAAGCATCCCATTCTGCAGGACAATTACTCCCTTATCTTGATTCTCAAGCAACGCAGATGGAAATGTACTAATCCCGATTGTCTTTATGATGTTAGCGAATCGTTCAAGTTCGTCAATAAGCAGCGACGCACTACAAATGCTACTGACATGTTAATTGTGGATGCATATCGGAATCTTTTAGAAACCTCTGCCTCCATAGCAAAGCGCTTTAACATCTCCGACACGCATGCCCACGAGATCTTCGATCGCTATGTCAAACTGGATCGATTACCACTTACTGATGCGATTTCCGTTGATGAAGTGCATCTGGATATGGATTCCGAGTGCAGATATGCCTTGGTCATTCAAGACTTCCACACCGGAGATCCTATTGATCTGCTTCAAAGTAGGCGTACAAATGTTACAGAACCTTATTTTGTCGCTATTCCTGCTGATGAACGATATCAGGTAAAGTACCTCATTTCTGATATATATAATCCTTACATCTCATATGTAGAAAAGTACTTTCCCAATGCAGTTCCCGTTGTAGGTTCTTTTCACGTTATTCAATGGCTTATTCGTTCCATCGATAATTATATCCGGCAACTTTTAAAGCGCTTTCGCCAACGTGATCGCGAATATCAAGACAAACTCTCTTACGAACAGCAGCGCCCTATCTCGCTCCCTATTTCGCACGAAGTTTATCTTCTTCAAAAATATCGCTGGTTGATTTTGGCAAGCCAATCTAACATTCGATACCATTCGGATTGTCGCATGGATCAACATTTTCATGTTTTAATGAATACCTACGATTATGAGGACGCACTTTTTCGTATTGATCCAAAACTCAGAGAGTTTCGCGATTTAAAAGAACTGTACTTACAGTTCAATAGCCGAAATGCCGGTCAGCCGTTGGCTGCTCGTGGTGAACTTCACATTCTTATATCCAGTTACCAGAAATCAGAGCATGAAATCTTTCGAAATTTTACCTCCTTGCTAGAAAAATTTGAAGATCCAATCATTAACTCTTTCATAATGGTTGAGAAGATAGGAAATGGAAAGATGTATGATAGCCGTCTATCAAACGGTCCAATTGAATCTATTAACAGAAAAGTAAAAGACCTAAAAAGACGTGGAAGAGGATTTCGAAATTTTGAACATTTCCGCAATCGATTCCTCTATGCAACAAGAAGTAATCCTGTATTAAATGAAGTCACAGACTATAACCCTGTAACCTATTTTGAAGACGATGATTTTTAGGAGGAAATCCATAATGAATTATTCCTGTGCATTTAGCAAAAATCACAAATGTCCTATGTGGACAGACTATATCGTAACTCGACACAAACTTGAAGAAGCAGATGAATTATGCCACGGTAACTGGATTGAAATTCAGAGGAAGACTCTTTACATCGAGGCTCTGCAAAGAATCCTAGATCAAAACAATCTTCCTTATCCGGAAGAATTTGACTTTTAACACACGAGGGTCTGGCATCTTGCCAGACCCTCAAGCCAAACCCTCAAATAGATTGGCAAACCCTCAAAAACTTTGATTATCCTACTTCGTTTCTCTATTGAGAAACTCGTAACAACACACTCGGCAGGCTAAAGCCCATATACAAAGAAACGCCAGAACCGACATTTGTCGGCACTGGCGTTTCTTTATCTAGGGACTTATTTTACAGCCCCTTTGTTATCTGATGGGAATCCATACTCTCATCTGGTTCAATCCACGGTTAGCCCAGCTATAATATGGCACTAAAGTAATCTGACATTCCTTTGTTACCGGTACATCATAGCTATAGAGGTCGTCACTGACGGCTTCCCGGTAGCCCTCTGCATGCAATTCCTGAATACCACATAATTTATCCGGTATGTATTCGCCAAGTGTAATTTTTCCATCTTTTTTCAGGCTTAGAGATAATACATCATTGTCGTTATCCACACCCTCTGCACAATAAACGAGCGGTCCTCTCTGCAATGCTGCTTTTCCTGAGTTAGCTGCCACTCTGGTGCTTGTGTATACTCTCTTTACCTCCATATCCAGCTCTACCGTTATGATATCTTCTGCCCCGTATTCTCCGGAAATATAAGCATATCCTGCCTTCATTTCATACTCTGCCGGCTTCCCGTTTAAGAGAATCTTCGTATTCGCACTCCATGCCGGAATACGGATTGCCAGAGGTACATACATCGTTTCCTTTTCCGGTGCAAATTTATAGTTAACAACAGAATCGTACGGATAGGCTGTCTCTAAGATTATTCTACCGCCAAAATTCTCTGTCAAGTCTAACGTGCCATCAATATATAAGTTTGAAAACAACGTATCCCGAGTCATATGCCATGCATATTCAGATATAGAAGATAACGTTCTTGCCACATTAGGCGGACAGCATGCACAGGCAAACCATTTGGGTCTTACCGGAAGAGCATGCCTGTGGGTCTTTGCTTCCCCTGAAATACCTGTTAAAGTTTCCAGTGGATTGACATAGAAGAATCTGGTTCCATCTAACTGCATTCCTGCTAGCACACAATTATATAATGCGCGTTCCATTGCATCAGCATATTTTCGATCCCTTTCCAGATAAAGCATTCGATTGGCAAAGAAAATCAAACCGATTGCCGCACAGGTCTCTGCATAGGCGGTATCGTTTGGCAGATGATAGTCCTTGGTAAAAGCTTCACCTTCATAAGCAGAACCAATGCCACCTGTTACATACATTCTGCACTGGGTAATATTGTTCCAGAGAGTCTTACAGGCCTCTGCCAATGCAGTGTCACCGGTTTCCATTGCAGCATCTGCCATACCGGTATATAAATATACAGCTCTTACAGCATGACCGGTGGCCTTCGTCTGTTCCCTGACCGGGGCACCGCACTGCGTGTATTCTTTGTCCTCCGGATCCGCATTCCATACTGTCCATTTTCTTCTTTCTTTTTCCTTACAGAAATAATCACTGTCCACACCTCTTACGTTTATGAAATGAAGTGCTAATTCCTTATATTTCTCATTCTTCGTACAGCGGTACAACCTCAATAATGCCAGTTCTACCTCCGGATGTCCCGAATATCCTTCCGCTCCCTCTTCAATAAAATGCTTATAAATATGATCTGCCATACCACACATAATATTTAACAGTTTGACCTTACCGGTACACTCTGCATAGGCAACGGCAGCTTCCATCATATGCCCTGCACAGTATAATTCATGCGCTTCCTGCAGGTTTGTCCATCTTTTATCCGGAGCCTTTACGGTAAAGTAGGTATTGAGATAACCGTCCTCCTGCTGTGCCTCGCCGATCAGATCAATAATTTCGTCACAACGTCTTTCCAACTCAGCATCCGGATACTGTGCCAGAGAATAAGCGGCACCCTCTAACCACTTTGCCACATCACTGTCCTGAAATACCATACCATAGAACTCACCGTTACACTTTCCGGTCTTTAACTTCTCTGCAGCCATGCGGAAGTTCTCGATGCAGTGACTTTTGTCTGCACCTTCAATCTGGTCATTGAGCGCCTTTTCCTGATAAGGAAGCACTACATCTTTTACCAGTTTTTCATATCTGCCAAAAAAACCATCATTTACCTTAAATTTCTTAACTAATTGCAAATCACCCATTAACATACCCTCCATCTGATTCATGTTTCTTTCAACAGGCGGTTCTGCCTGCCTTCTTTATATGTATATTAATCTTCTATTACATGAGTTAAAATGGAATAAATTCCTTATAATTTGTATTATTTTCCGATTTAACCATAACATGTCTCAAATTACGGGATCTTTTCAGCCCTGCTTCCCTAAATACCGGGTACATAGGTTTTCCGGTATTCACCGGGAGGGCATCCTTTCTTTTTATGAAATATTTTACTAAAGTAAAACATGTCTGAAAATCCTGTCAATTGTGCAACTTCTGCAATGGATTTATCGGTTTCCTTTAACAGCTGCTCTGCTTTCCGTAATTTTAATGTACACTGATATTCCTTAATTGTCTGTCCGGTCACCTCCTTAAACAGGGTTCCTGCATATTTATATGACAGGCCACAGGCTTCCTGAATCTGTACGGAGGTAAATCCATCCACATAATGCTGTCTCACATAATTCTGTATCTGTTCCACATAACCGTTACTTACCTTATCATCCTGTGCATTCTGTGCACATTCTAAGAACACCTGCCAAAGACGAATGGATGCCTGGGGAATATTCCCATGAACATGTGCTTCGATCATTTTCTCAAAGTTTCTCTTTATCTGTGTCTTTGTTTTACAATCCATTAATTTCGGCAGAGTAGTGAAATACCGATCCTTTTCAGAAGGCTTCAGGCATATCTTTTCATCATAATAAATCCCTCTTGGAAGCTCCTCCATACAGGATGAGGGAGCATCACAATAAAAATGCGCGTAATACCAGGATGATCCTGTTTCAAAAGGTTTCTCCCCCCAATGATGAACACCACTTTTCAGGAAAAAAATCTGATCCGGCATAATTCTGTAAGAAATTCCATCCTCTATAATCTCCATGCTTCCCTGCAATAAATAAATTGCCACATGAAATGGTGCTGTCCGGTCCACATGTATCATCGGAGTCAACGTCACACTATAATCTGCTTCACACACAAAGGGCATGGATGTACAGGGCATTTTCAATAAGTGCTCCATCGCCAGATCCTCCATTTCTTATAATCTATATTTACAATATGGTAACTATTCAGTTATGTAATATTGATATATTTCGTGTTCTTCTGATTCATTTCCTATATGGCAGCCAAAACTGCTTACTGCATATTTTCATGCTCCACAAGTAATTCCGGATTAACCTTCCGGATCAGATAGCTGCTTCCGTTAATGGTAATGGAAGAGGCAATATCCTCATTTGAGTACATTCCCTCATCGACATATGTATATTTAGAAGGCACCCTGCCCTGTTCCATCATCTGGATAATTTCCTCAATCCACGGACCATGCAGCGGATTGCATTCCGCAATACAGGAAATCTCACCATCTGCAACACAGCTTAAAGCATCCACGTCCACACCATCAAAGGAAACCACCATGATTTCACCATTCCGGATATCCGTTCCGATCGTTCTTCCGGCTTCCTTAATGGCCTCAATGGCGCCAAATGCTTCATTATCGTTTTCGCAGTAAACCATATTTAATTCCGGATATTCTTCGAGAAAGGACTGCATAACTTCTTTCCCTTTAGCCTGGGTAAAATCACCGCTTTCCTCAGCAAGAATATTCCATCCGTATGCTTTCGCAGCCTGATATAAGCCTCTTGTACGGCCAATCTGTGCGGTTGCACCGATGGTTCCCTGAATATTCACAATCCGGACCTCCTCCGGCGGGATCTCCCTTTTCAACGTAAACTGGTGAATCCATTCTGCCATCTTCCTGCCCTCAAGGCCAAAATCTGAGCCTACCCAGCAGGTGTACAGGGATTCATCCGGTACATTCACCCGGCGATCCATGATAATTACAGGAATTCCGGCATCCTTTGCCTCCTGCAGCACGGTATCCCACCCCGTTTCCGTAACGGGAGCCAGAACTATATAATCGACCTCCTGCTGAATAAACGTACGGATTGCCATAATCTGGTTTTCCTGCTTCTGCTGCCCATCTTCAACATACAGATGGTATCCTTTATCCTCTGTAAAAGTTTCTTTCATAGAAATTGTATTTGAACTTCGAAAGGCTGATTCTGCTCCGAGCTGGGAAAATCCGATCACAATCTGATCATTCCATTCTTCAAGAGCAGATATTTCCTCCTGTTTTTCTCTGTCTGAACGTGACAAACTTTTACTGCAGCTAATCCCTAATAACAGAACACCTATAAAAAATACCATACCAAAAACACATTTTTTCATTTTGTCTACAACCTATTCGTGAAAAAAAGATATAGATTTCTGCAACTCATACGCTATTACGTTCATTTTTTCACATCTTCTGTTTGCATTTTGTATTTCTAAAATAATATCTGATATATTTTGATTTACATTTGCATTCTGACCGGCATTCTTCTTGCTGATCTCTGTAAGCGTCCGAATACCTGTTACAATCTTCTCTTTATGATCAGATAAAAGAATCGTCTTTTCTGCAATACCCTCAATCTCCGATACGGAACGATCAAGATCCATACTATGTTCTGCATATTTCTGCTGTGTATCCATAACGGTCTGCTGTTCCTTTACAATCAATCCGGAAACCTGATCTGCAAGCCGCACAGATTCCAGAGATTTTTCTGTAATCGTTTTGGCCAGATTTTTAATCATTTCCGCACCCTGGGCACTTTGATCCGAAAGATTGCCGATTTCTTCTGCAACAACACCGAATCCTCTTCCTGCTTCACCGGCTCTGGCTGCTTCAATTGAAGCATTAATGCTCAGAAGTTTTGTCTGTTCCGTAATAGAAAGAATCAGTTCAACTGCTTTATCAATCTCCCTGATCGATAAATTCGTCTGTCGAATTTGCTCTGCAATATCTCCAACCGCCTTCACAGATTGTTTGCTGCCTTCATATATTTCATTCATACTATCCGTTGCCTTGCGGTTAGTCTGAATCATACTCCGTGAATTGCTTTGTAATCGAATAACGCGGTCCGATATTTCAGCTACACCTTCCTCAATTTCTATGATCTGCTCCTCAATCCTTTGAATATTTTTATCCAGAAGAAGAGTAGAATCCGATAAATTATTCATGGAAACTGAGATTTTATCTGCCTTATGATTACTATTTTCACTTAATTCGGTTACATTTGCAATATCATTTACTAAAGAAATTGACAGCTCTTTGACACTGCTGATAATGGTTACCAGTTTTTCCTGCATATTCTGTGTAGAAGTTAACAGTTCATTCATTTCACGTATGCCACTTTTTGCTTCATTCTCCTGTCTCAAAATACCTCTGGAGAGAGCATCAACATTTTTCCCGGCACGCTTCAAGGCACTGGTAAGATAGCGGCTGAAAATCAAAATTAACGTGGCAAACAAAATACCAAGCATCAGTGCCGTAAGCAGGTATTTATAAATCATATTTCTGGAGGCTTCCGTAATATCGTTTTGTAATTCACCCGCAAATGCCATTCCCACAAGCTCTTCGCCGGTAATAATGGGCATAAAATATCCATAATATACCTGATGATCTATTAAAACACTCTGATCATAAAATCCTTGTAGCAAAATCTCGCGATCGGCCTCAAAATCCTTACCAATAGGGATCTCACGAATTCGATAATCATTTTCATTCTTAACAGAAGTAACACAGGGAACATCTTCAAAGATGATCGCCATTTCAATTCCCTGTTCCTTAAGACTGTCAATATAATCATTGAAATTACTTGCATTCATAACTGTAATTTCATTTTCCCTGCAATGATTTGCCAAATTCGATGCAGCAATATATAACGTATTTTCGACATTTTTTTCCAGATAGTTTTTCGTCATATAAACAGACATCAGACTTGTAATCAAAATTGCAATCAGCAACGGTATTAATGAAATCAATATTAAAAAACTGAACATTTTTAATTTATGATTCTGTTCCTTTATTATCCCTTTCTTCTTTTCTGACATATAAATCTTCCCCCCTTTGATCATTTTGACTCATGCATAACTATTATAAATATTATAAAATAAAAGGAGTCTCCTGTAAATATTTGCAAGAAGACTCCTTTCCATCCCTGTTTTTGTAATCCGTAACCTATCCTGATATAAGCATCCCGTCATTCTCTGTATCTGCTGGGCATACGAATGTTTCTATCCCTTAGACAGCTTCTTCTTTCTGGACATTACAATACTCTGTACCACAAGGAACAGGCAGAGCATTGCGGCGATCGTAATTCCTGTCCACCATGCCTGATCCAGTCCGGCGGAGGATACGATGTTTTGAATGGTACTTAATGACAATACTCCAAAGAAGGTTCCGATAATATTACCGACACCACCTGTCAGCATCGTTCCGCCAATGATAGAGGAAGCAATCGCATTCATTTCCATTCCGCTTGCATGAGATGCAGAGCCGGAACCGACATGCATAAAGTAAACAAATCCTCCGATACCGGCTAACACACTGCAGATCAGATAGGCAAAAAATTTTGTACGCTTCACGTTAATACCGAGCATCAGGGCACTCTGGCTGTTACCGCCAACTGCATAGAATTTACGTCCGAACTTCGTGAAACGAAGAACACAGAACAGAAGAATTACAACAAGCAGTGCAACCACCACTCCGATTTCAATATATGCGTTTACGTAATTTCCGAGCTTATTAACCGATCCCATTCCGGGTATTGTGATTCTGGTATCCTTTAAGGCCACAAACTGTTCATTGGCTACGTTAAAGGGATTCGTGTTCACGATAGTTGTCATTCCCCTGGCAAAGAACATCCCCGCCAGTGAAACAATGAATGGCTGGATATCCAGATAGGCAACAAGATAACCCTGAACCAGACCAAAGCCAAGGCCGATTAATAAGGAAATACCAATGGCTCCAAAGATATTACCACCATGATAATCCAGATATACCGCGCAGCACATACTTACAAGGGCTACCACACCACCTACCGAAATATCAATTCCACCGGTAATCATCACAAGGCTCATGCCACAGGAAATAATAATCAGGGCAGCATTTGCATTTAAAATATTAAAGAAGGTCTGCGGCTTTAAAAAGCCTTTTCCCTGAAAAAGAATTGCACCGATATACATTGCAAAGAAAACAACAACAGTAATCAACAGCAGCAGACTGGTGTCTGTTAATTTCATTTTCCTTTTTGCCTTCATATTACTGTACCTCCTTCTTCAGTGTTCCTGCTTTCATCCGCTTAAAGAACTCTCCCATTTTTTCCCGTACTACAGGTGCACTGAATACCACGAGCAGAATAACAACAACTGCCTTATATGCAGGGAGAGCATCTGACTGGACATTGAATTTATACAAGGTCGTTGTCAGGAACTGGATCACAAAAGCACCAAGTATGGATGCTGTCATATTGAACTTACCACCACCTAATGCATTCCCTCCAAGTGCTACGGCGAGAATAGCATCCATTTCAATATCCTTCGCAATTACCGAATAGTTAATGGAAGATAAACGGCTGACCTTGATGAGTCCTGCTACTGCCACGCAAAGTCCGAGAATTACAAAGGTCAGGAACTTGATAAATGCCGGATTTAAACCATTTAGTCTGGAAGAGCTTTCGTTAATACCGACTGCCTGCGTATACAGTCCAAGATTCGTAAACTTCAAAACCAATACAGTCACGAGGATACACGCTGCCGCAATGAAAACCGGTGTAGGAATCGGAATTCCCGGAATGAAACCGCCGAATACCGCAAAAGTGGCATCATTGACAATCGGAAGCTCGTTGTTATTGATCCAGGCTGCAATGGAACGCCCTGCCGTATACAGAATCAGAGTCGCTACCATAGGCTGAATTTTAAAATATGCAACCAACGCTCCGTTAAATGCTCCAAAAAGCATTGCTACCACACAGCTTATAAGGAACGCCACAATAATCGGTGCCTGTAAGGTATCCGGTCTTGAATTGGTTCCACAAAGTACCCGGAGGATTACGCTGCCGCTGATTGCGATGGCTGCGCCCACGCTGATATCCTGCCCACCGGAAGCTGCCGTAACAAGCGTCATACCGATAGCAAGGATCGCAAGCTCTGAACCATAATCCAGAATGGTGATCAGGTATCCGGACAATACCGGATTTCCCGCACTGTTATAACCCAACGTAATTTTATAGAACGAAGGATCTGCAATTAAATTGAAAATAGCCAAAATCAATAATGCAGCTATGGGAATAAAGATCTGTCTGCGAAATATTTTCTGTATCATTCCATATCACCTCCGGCTATTGTACTCATAATCTTTGCCTGCGTTAAATCCTTTCCTGTAAGCTCACCAACCACCTTGCGGTCACGCATAACGATGAGTCTTGAACAGGTACGAAGCATTTCATCGGTTTCGGAAGAAATAAAGGTTACGCTCATTCCCTCTGATGCCAGATCCAATACCAGCTTCTGTATATCAATCTTTGTTCCGACATCAATACCTCTTGTCGGCTCATCCAGAATCAGATATTCCGGATGTGTGAATAACCATCTTGCAAGGATCACCTTCTGCTGGTTACCACCGGAAAGGGATTTAATCGGGGTATCTGCAGATGCTGTTTTAATATCCAGAAGCTTAATGTATTCCTCTGCAATTTTATTTGCCTCTGCCTTTGAGAAGGGTTTAAAGAATCCCCGTAATACCTGCTGTGCCAGAATAATATTTTCACGGACAGAAAGGTCACCTACGATTCCATCCACCTTACGGTCTTCCGGAAGATAAGCAATTCCATGACGCATCGCATCAATCGGTCTGGTAATCTTTACTTCCTTACCTTTCATCTTCACCGTTCCGCCTGATACATGATCTGCACCAAATATGGCACGGACACATTCGCTTCGTCCGGAGCCCAGAAGTCCGGTAAATCCATTCACCTCACCCTTCTTTATATAAAAATCAAACGGCTTGATTCCTGCATTACTTACCAGCTGCTCTGCTTCCAAAACATTCTCAGACGCATCGGTTCCATGGTACACCTTATCGTCATCACGGATGGATGACATATCATCCAGCTCTTTTCCAAGCATCTTTGCAACAAGCTGGACTCTCGGAAGATCCTTAATTTCATACTGTCCAACCAGCTTGCCGTCGCGGAGAACCGTAATCTTATCACATACCTCATATACCTGATCGAGGAAATGTGTTACAAAGATAATTCCAACGCCTCTTGCCTTCAGATCACGCATTAACTTAAACAGCTTTTCAACCTCCTGCTCATCCAAAGAGGAGGTCGGCTCATCCAGAATCAGAACCTTGCAGTCCATATCTACTGCACGTGCAATAGCTACCATCTGCTGGACAGCAATCGAGCAGTTTGCCAGCTGCTCCGATGCATCCGTCGGAATATCCAGAGACTTTAATATACGGTTTGCGCCTTCATTCATGGATTTCCAGTTCTGCATGAAGCCCTTCGTTCTTCCAATATACATATTCTCTGCTACAGAAAGATTCGGACACAGAGTAATTTCCTGATATACTGTACTGATTCCAAGCTCCTGTGCATCCTGGGGTGATTTGATACTGACCGGCTTGTCATGGCCTTTCAGATAGATATTTCCCTCTTCTTTTCCATAAACTCCGGTTAATACCTTAATTAATGTAGATTTTCCGGCACCGTTTTCACCCATCAATGCATGAATTTCACCCTCACAAAGTGAAAAATCAACTCCCTGCAGGGCACGTACTCCGGGAAAGCTTTTATGTATATTTTCCATTTGTAAAACAATATGTTCTTTCACTGCAGCCGTCACTCTCCTTGCCTTTATAATAAGCGCGGAGCAGCTTTGAATGTCTCCTTCCTGCACCGCGCTTATTCATCTGTAACTATTCAATCGCTTTACCGTTATCTTAACAATTACATTAATCCTGAATAGTTACCCTGATTTTATAATTCTGATCTGTCAAAAATGTCAGACCTTCCCTATATTTCCTTAAATACCGTATTTATCAACATCTTCCTGGGTAATAGAAGCTGCATCAAAGCCCTTTTCTTCCATGATGATGGTCTTCTCGGAAATGGTTCCGCCGCTTTCCAGTGTCTTAATGATTTCATCAATGTAAGATGCCTGGAAAGGATTACACTGTCCATCATAGTTCCAGTTCTGGTTTAATAATTCTTCCAATGCCCACTTATTGCAGTCAAAGCCCATAACGATAACGTCCTTGCCAACACCATGGGAAATATTTGCTTTATCAAGAGCTGCTACAGCGCCCTTAGCCATATCATCATTTTCTGCATAAATTACATTGAAGGATTCGCCGGAATCAATAACAGACTGTACGATCTGCTGTGCTTTTTCTGCATTCCACTCTGCAGTCTGCTGTGTTACCAGTGTCCAGCCATCGGAAGCAACAGCTTCATCCAATGCTCCGGAACGACCCTGCTGTGCTGCAGAACCCATAACACCCTGAAGGTGAATGATCTTATATTCGCTGAGTCCCTGTCCCTTTAACCAGTCCACTGCAGTCTGGCCTTCCTTTGCCATATCCGATACGATGGATGCTTCATAAAGACTTGCATCTGCATCGATGGTACGGTCAAATAAGATTACGCGGATACCTGCATCCTGTGCATCCTTTAATACGGAATCCCAGCCGGCAGTATCTGCTGCGGAAAGAAGAAGATAATCCACACCGTCCTGAATAAACTTCTGTGCTGCGGTAATCTGTTCATCATTCTTTAAGCTGTATGCAAAAGATGCTTCATAACCGTTTTCTGCTGTAAACATTGCCTTCAGGTCCTTGTCATTTGCGGTACGATATCCGGATTCATTCGGATCGTTGTTGATAATACCAACCTTGATTAACTCACCTGATGCAGAGGTATCTGCTGCTGTGTCTGTAGAAGCAGATGCGCTGTCTGATGCGCTGTCTGATGTACTTTCTGTGTCTGTCGATGCCGTAGATGAAGCCGGTGCGGAACCGGATCCGCATGCGGTTAATCCAATTACCATTGCTGCTGCCATTGCCAAAGCCATAAGTTTTCTCTTCATATGTTATAACCTCCCATTAATGAAAAATAGTCTCATCAAAGATTGATTTCTTTGATAAGACTATCATAACTTTTCCGGCATAATTTACCATGAAGATCCTTATTGCAAAAGTTGAATTTTATCTTTAAAAATAAACCGGAGTGGAATTTTTTACGAATCCGGTTGAATTTCTTCTTCCAGGCTGGACAGACCACTGTCTGCATCCGGCAGTAAAATCTTCACTGTAGTTCCTTCCTGATAGGTACTTGAAATCCGAAGACCGTATTCTTCTCCGCAATTTAAGCGAATCCGTTCATTTACATTATATAATCCGTATACTTTACTTTCGGCAAGCTGCTTATATAACAATGCATTCCGTACCTGCACCAAACGTTCCGTCTGCATACCGATTCCGTTATCCCGAACCTCCAATATGAAAAAGGAATCCTCCCTGTAACCCCTTACGGTAATCTTTCCTTTACCGCGCTTATTCTTAATTCCATGATAAAGCGCATTTTCCACAAGAGGCTGCACCGTGATCTTTGGAATGGTGTTTTGATAAAATTCTTCCGGTACATCAATTTCATACTCCAGAATATCCTGATACCGCATCTGCTGGATTTCCAGATAACTGCGGACATGCTGGATCTCTTCTTTGATCGAGATAATATCCTTTCCCTGATTCAAAGAAGTCCGGAAGAAGTCCGACAGGCTCTCCACCATATGGACAACCTGCTTCTGCTCATCACTTTCTGCCAGCCAGATAATCGTATCCAATGTATTATACAGAAAATGAGGATTAATCTGTGCCTGAAGAAGCTCAAATTCTGCCTTCCGGATACGGATCTGCTCCTTCTTCACCTGTTCAAGAAGCGCGTTGATCTTGTCAATCATCGTATTTAAGGATTCGCTTAACTGTTTTGCTTCCACACCTGTATTAACATGGGATCTTACCTGCAGATTTCCCTGTGATACCTGCTGTGTCACCTCCACAAGCTCCGTAATCGGTCTTGAAATACTTAAAGGAATATAGTGGGAAATAAATACAATCAACAGCAAAACCGCAACAAAGGCAATGACGGAAATTTCAATCATGGAAACAAAAAAGCTCTGGTATTCCGCATGGGATTCCTGAATTCCCTTTATTTCATAATAAATATACTGAAAAATCGTTTCGCGCACGAGTGTCGTTACAATCTGAATATCATTTTCCCAGATTTCCATATTGTCCTCATAACGGTTTCCTGCCCGGATATTCTGTTCAATACGATCCACATAGGTATCGAGATTATTCAGATACTTCTTAATACTCTTTAATCTGGCAAGATTGTCTTTAGAATCCGTAATCTGCTCCAATCCGGTAATGATCCGGTTCGCATTGGTAAGCATATCCCGGAGTTCTGATTCTTCTACTGTCTTGTTTCCTACAATCAGAAGATAGGTCTCATAGTCAAAATCCTTTTTAAAATCAAGCGTAAACTCACTGGCTGCTACGGTAGAGTTAATCATATCCTGATACCGGTAGTTCGCTGCCCAGAGATTATAAAAGCAAAAGAGCAGAAACAAAAAAATAGGAATCAGGATCACCAGATAAGAATATCGTATTTTACTTGTCAGGGAAGAACGGTCGTAAAAATCCTTCGCTGCATTTTTCAATTTCTTATTCATGCTTTTCCTTCCCGGTATTGTGTCGGTGTCATTCCCTGCGTTTTACGGAACAGGGCTGAGAAATAATGCGGATCCTTATATCCGACCTCCAGTCCGATCTCGCTGCTCTTTTTGCCGGTACAGCGAAGGAGCTCTTTAGCCTTATTCATACGAAAATCGGTCAGATATTTAATAAATGGCTGTCCGGTCTGCTGACTGAAAATCATACTGAAATGATTGGGTGAAAAGTTCACATGTGCAGCAAGCTGATTTAAGCTAAGATCCTCTTCCACATAATGGGCTTCAATATATGCCTTCACATCGTCCATCAGACCCTTATATTTATTTCCGGATACCTGATCCCGTTCATCAATTGCTTTTTGAATAATACGGACAATATACTCCTTGGAATATTCGATACTTGACAATACATCCGAAGCAACATCCATCGGTTCCACTTCATCCCTCGACAAACCGATCTCTTCCACAAATTCTGCAACACAAAAATAGGCATCCATCACAATGTACTGCCGGAAGATTCTGGATTTCACGGCACTATGATCCAGCTTTTGAAACATCTCGTCAATAAAGTAAGGAACCTCCTCCTTGCATCCGACCTTCATAAACTCCTGCAGCTTACTTTTCTCAAACTGCTTGTAATCCAGCTCCTGGATATTGAGGTTATCCTTCTCCGATTCACGGTCCATACTCTGTTTAAAGTAACGTTCCCGGATCCGTTCCTTCTGCTTCCGCTCTACAATGGATGCCGCCACCAGGTCAATTTCCTTAATCAGGGCATCTCCGCTGATCGGTTTCAGAAGATACTGGGCTACACCGATTTTAATTCCTTCTTTGGCATACTCAAATTCTTCATATCCGCTTAAAATAATAATTTCTGTTTCCGGAAATTCCTTTTTAATCAGCCTGCTCAAGGCCAGTCCGTCCATAAAGGGCATCCGGATATCGGTAATCACAATATCCGGCCGTATTTCCTGAATCATCGGAAAAGCAAGCTCTCCATCTCCTGCTTCTCCGCAAAATTCATATCCATGTGCCTGCCAGTCAATATTCTTTTTAATTCCCTCACGGATAACATATTCATCCTCTACCAAAAAAACCTTAATCATGATTCTCCCCCCTCTCTGATTCAATCATAACCATGTCAAATACTCTATCTTTAATTTTACATAATAGATTTTTCTTAAATATTACACCAAGAGCCGGACTTTGCAAAGTCCGGCTCTTGGTATTTTTTAGTATAAGGAGTTCTCTCTTTAGCGCGTTTTCCTTATGATTGCAAAATATTTTGATTAATTATCTCGTCTGTAATGCTCTTCTGCCAAGTTCGAGACATCCCACAATGCCCTGATAGTCATGAAGGGAAGCTGATACCACGTAATGCTCCATATTCTCCAGTTCCTTTGTTACGATATATCCTCCGATATAATTCTTAAGCTTCTCACGGATCATTGGAAGCAACTGCTCCTGATGCATAACACCACCACCCAAAATAATCATTTCCGGAGACAAAATCATCACATAGTCTGCCAACGCTTGTGCAATATAATCCGCTTCCAGCTCCCAAACTTGGGGATAATCTGCCAGTTCATAAGCTTTTTTACCCCAACGCTCTTCTATAGCCGGTCCTGCTGCCAATCCTTCCAAACAGTTTTTATGATAAGGACATTTTCCAACATAAGAGTCTGTTTCTTGCTTTGTAATCAATACATGACCGGCCTCTGGATGCATCATTCCATGAAGTAATTCTCCGTTTATATAGATGCCACCTCCAATACCAGTGCCAATCGTCAAATATAGTACACACTTTTTTCCTTTTGCTTGTCCAAAAGTCACTTCTCCTAATACAGAACCGTTCACATCCGTATCAAATCCCACAGGACAATCAAGAGCCGTCTGCATTTTTCCAAGAATATTGCAATCACGCCACACTATTTTGGGTGTTGTAGTGATATAACCATATTTTTCGGACTCTTTGTCTAATTCAACAGGTCCGAAACAGGCAATTCCCAGTGCATCAATCTCCTTGTCCCTGAAATAATCAATCAACTTTGGTATCGTTTCATCCGGTGTAGTCGTAGGAATAGATATTTGTTCATAAATCTCACCGTTTTCATTACCGATGGCGCAGATCATTTTTGTGCCTCCTGCTTCCAAAGCACCTAGACGTAAATTTGCCATACCCATATTCTCCTAAACCAATTTTATTTTTTTATTGATTCTTTTTTAATGACTCCGATTTATCAGACAGCCAGATATCAACAATTTTTTTGCGAAAAAATTGTATGAATCCTCCCATACAAAAAGCTGTAAGTATCGTTCCAATCCCTGCAGCTCCACCCAACACACAACCGACAATAATACAGAACACATCTGTGCTGATACGGCATTTTTTAAAATCTACAGACATCCTGTCTGAGCAGATAATTGCAATTGCATCGTACCCTGAAACACCAAGATCTGCACTATAATATAAGGCGGCTGCGAAACATTGCAGTATTAATCCAAAAGCCATAAAACATAATCGAATCGCCAAAACTTGCTCTGCTATTTTAAATATATCCAAACAGGCGTACAGGCTGTCTCCAATCAAACCAACACCACAGATGTTCAATAATGTTGCAATTCCTACCAAATTTCTTTTTAATAATAGAGCAATTACAATACCAATTCCTGTCAGAATCGTGAACACTTCTCCATATGTTTTTCCCATAAAGCACCCGATTCCTGTACACAAGACCGTAAATGGATCCGATCCCAAATCTGCACTTCGAAAAATTGCTATGCTCACACCACTTAGTATAACTCCTGCCAAAGAAGCGCATATTCTCTTTTTCATCCCTTAATCCCTGACGCAGTAATTCCCTGCACATAATATTTTTGCAATAAAAGAAACAGTATAATCATCGGAATTGTACAAACCACCAAGGATGCCATGATCGGACCATATTCTATCGGTTCTGTATTAAAAAATGTTGCAATACCCAATTGAATTGTGCGCTTTTCTTCACTGGTTGAAACAAGCAATGGCCAGAGATAATCATTCCAGTGTGCAGAAAAGTCCAAAATGAATGCCGTCGCATATACCGGCCCTGAATTTGGTATCACAATTTTCAGAAAAATAGAAAGATTTCTACATCCATCTATCTTTGCCGCCTCAATCAGTTCATCTGGAAAATCTACAAAAAACTGTCGAAACAAATAGATTGTAAAGCATTTTCCAACAAACGGAAAAATAAGTGCAGCCCAAGTATTCAACCAGCCAAATGAAGCAATTTCTACATAAAGTGCTAAAACAATTGCTTCAAAAGGAAAAACCATAAGTGCAACTACACAGTTTGTCAAAAAACTTTTACCTTTAAACCTAAATTTTGCCAGTGCATAACCAAACATGGAATTGACCGTCAAATCCAGAACCACAATCGCTAAGCAATAAAAAATGCTATTAAATACATATTTCAACATCGAAATTCTTTTAAATACTGCTGCATAATTCTGTAAAGTGAGTCTCGTTGGAAAAAATGTTGCCAAATTGTCTAAATCTTTAAAAATATCTGTCTCGACCTTTAATGAAGAGACAACCATCCAGATTAGCGGTGCAATAAAGACCAATGAAATAATCGTCCCAAACAAATAGTACAATACAAGATTAATTGTGTGCTTTGTTTTATTCGTCATTTTCATTATATTCACCTCTATTCATCCGATTTCAAAATTTTCTTTAGTAGCAAAGATAAACCTACAATAATCACAAAATAAATGACCGCTGCAGCACAGGCATATCCAAATTGCCGGCTCCGGAATGCCACATTATAAATATAATATACTAATGTCTTTGTAGAATCCTGAGGTCCACCCTGTGTCATAATATAAGGCTGTGTAAACAAACGCATTGCCTGAATCGAGGTTATCAATATAATATACTTAGTAACATTTTTCAGTCCCGGAAGTGTAATATATAGAAATCTCTGAAATACATTGGCTCCATCAATAGAAGCTGCTTCGTGTAAATCTGGCGAAATACCCTGTATGCCTGCCAGAAAAATCATCATCTGGTATCCGGCTCCCTGCCAGGCTGACATTACGATAATTGAATTCATTGCCGTATCAGGACTGGTTAAAAAGGGAATAGCATCCAATCCAAATTTAACAAGGATTGCATTAAACCAACCTTGTGTTGGACTGGAATTCAACATAATCTGCCACAAAATTGCAATTACGACCATGGAAGTAACTGTAGGGCTGAAAAAAGCAATTCGGAAAAGAGACACGCCTCTGGTTCGTTTGGATACTAGGAGTGCCAGTGCCAATGCCAACCCACACTGCAACGGAACCACAATTACTGTAAAGTATATTGTATTCTTAAAAGAAAACCAGAAATCTGAATCCTGAAATAAACTTATATAATTCTGGAAATCTATAAACTTCTGCTGATCAGGACGCAATGTATGATATTCCATCAAAGAATACCGCAATGCAATCATTACTGGAACAACAATAAATAAAATCAGTAAAATGAGTGCCGGTGTAGAAAACAAATATGCAACTATTGTCTCCCGCTTTTTTTCTCCACTTATACCCTGGACCCGCTTCATCTCTTTTCCTCCCTCGTATTCTTATATGGATATTTAACTTACTTTCCATATACAGTTGCATACTCTTTATCAATTGTCGCTGCTGCTTCGTCAAGCGTTTTCTGAATATCTGCACCACTAAAGATATCAAACAGCCCGTTTGAAAATTCTGATGTCAAAGTTGCATATACTGGCGTGCGTGGTCTTGCATAACTTGTTTTCAAAAGCTGTTCCTTGAAAATAGAATTCGGATAAGCTCCCCATTCTTCAGATGCTTCCATTACAGAAGACCGTGCTGGAATCTTAGAATTTACACGTGCATTCTCCGTACTGTTTTCCACGCTGCATATAAAAGAAATAAACTCTGCTGCTGCCTCCGGATTCTTAGAAGAAGACGTAACAGTAAATACCCAGTCACCACACGGAGATGCTGCCGTTGCTCCAGCTTCCTTGATCGGATAATAGGTTACACCCCAGTCAAACTCCCAATTATCTGCATTTGCCAACTGATAGGATCCACTAATCATGGTTGCTGCCTTTTGATTTGCAAATTCATTTTCAATCGGATCTACATTTGCATAACCATTTTGTATTAAATTGTTTAAAAACTCCGTTGCTTCATAAGATGCTTCACTATTAAAACATCCTGAAGCCACAGAACCGTCCTCACTGATTAATTCTGCTCCGGCTGTTGTATAAAAGGGCAGCAATGCGTAAATCATACCTTCGCCTTTATCTAATATGATATTTGTTCCAACCACGCCATCTTTTGTGAGCGCTTTTGCAATTTCTTCATATTCTGCCCATGTAAGCGCATCCTGTGGATTTTCCGGAATTCTCATCTCTATACCAGCCGCCTTAAGCATATCAATATTATAATATAATGCTACGGAAGATTCCGTAATGGAATAAGCATACAGCTTTCCATTATAAGTATTCTGCATTAATGTTCCCGGCATAAGATCTTCCTTGTCTTCTGACGAAATATATTCCTCAATTGGAATAATTAATCCATTTTCCGCATATGTCGAAACATAAGGGCCATCTACCATCATCACATCCGGTAACGTCTTGGAAGTGACCGCAGCACTCACTTTGTCATCATAGGAAAAAGTTCCAGAACTTGCAACAACTTCCATCTCAACCTTATATTTCCCTGCATTTTCTTTATTAAATTCTGAAATTTTTTCTTCATACCATCCGTCTGTTGCATCTGATGATTTCCAGAAACTAATAACCTGTTCTTTTTCGTTCTCTGCACTATCACTACTGCTGTTTTCTTTTAAGCCGCAACCACATGCTAGAGCCATAATCAGACCTGCCATAACTAAAAATAATACTTTTTTCTTTTTCATAACCCTTTCCTGCCTTTCCAAATTGAATTCATTTTAAAAATTTTTATTTCTTCTACATGTTCATTCCTTGAAACCTGTACTGAACACCTTCCTGTTGTCTGCATTGTATAGAATATCCTAGTGCCAACAGCCTCTCCATCATTAAGAAAAACCTCTGCCACTCGCCTGTCAAAAAAAATCTCTATTTTGTCAAGTTTTTCCAGACATGTTCTGTAACGAGCCCCCTTATCCCTTGTAGAAACCATTTCAGCTATTCCATTATTCCATAATAATCTAAGTTCATCTTTGTCATTTTGTGCAATCAGAATATTTAATTTTGATTCGTTTTTCAATTTAATTACTGCATAATATGAATTTCCTTCTACTTCTGCACAACAGGAATCTTTTATTAAAACATTCACCTCCTCTCCCAATAATGTATATATTTCCTGAACAGGTTTCATATATAATTTCTGGTTTTTAACTGACAATTCTCTCGGAATCGACATACTTCCATAACAACCATTTTCTTTGAAAATATGTTCATTATTAAAATCTGCAATCCATCCAATGAGAATACGCCGTTCCTTACTCTGAAAACTCTGCGTTGCATACAAATTCAGTCCAAAATCAATATTATTTTCCGCTTCAATACAAAATTTCCCATCCTTTATCTGTCCCAAATAATATCTGGTTGGTCGAAAATGTCCATCTTCATCCACATAGTCCATAAGAGCCCCAATAGCAATCATTTTCTCCCCCAGTTGGAACAGATCCGGACACTCATAGCAGACCGCTCTCTTATCCGAAAGTATAATTCCTTCATACTTCCAGCTTTTCATATCCTCAGAAGAATATCCCATCAAAATTGCATGTCCATTTTTTCCGCCCGCTAGGACTATCCACAATTTTCCATTGACAAACGTAACTTTAGGATCCCGGAAATCACATGTCATCTCTTCCTCAGGTTTACTTGCAATGATAATTTTTTCCTTCTGAAAATGAATACTATCTGTACTGACCGCTTCCACTTGATACTCACAGAAATCCTTCAAATTATTCTTTCTTCCCAAATGACGAGTAAAGAAGATATGTAATATATCTCCTTCCACCAACGCTGATCCTGAAAATGCACCACCACGATTTTCAGAATTTTCCAGCAGCTCATTTTGCGGAAAAACTGCAATTGGCATATATTTCCAATGAATCAGATCTTCGCTTACCGTGTGCCCCCAGTAGCAAAAGTCAGCTTTTTGCATTACCGGATTTGCTTGATAATACATATGATATTTGTTTTTGTACAAACACAATCCGTTCGGATCATTCAGCCAGTTTTTTACAGGTATAAAATGGTATTGTTCCTTAATTAACGAATCATGAAATTTACCAATATCTATCACCTCAAACTTATTCTCTTCTTCATTAATAGACAGAAAGCCAATTCCCTTTTCAAGCAAATCATCATTGCCACATAAATATGCATAAGGCACATCTACATTCTCTAGCAATAATATATACTCCTTCTCCTCTTCCAAATCCACCCCATAAAAATGATGTACATCATCGGTGACGCAGATCTTGACCAAAATATTTTCTTCTTTTTTTAATATAACGTTTCCCGACTGTGAATAATTTTTTTTAGCAAAAAATTCCAATCTTTTGTATTTTCCTGATTTTAGTCTCATTCTTCCTCCATCTTATATTCACCGATCCCATAAAATTTCTTTTTTATAAAACCGGTTCGATATTTTTGGAAAATATAACCGGCCTTTGTCGAACCGGTTTTATATTCATAGATTATCACATATTTTAGATTTAGTCAATTTCTTTTGACAGTGATTTTATCACATAAATTATCATGTTTTTTTGTTAGTTTTTTACAATATATCTTATATGACTTAAACAAATCCTATTCTATTTTTTTGTTGTATCCCGATGCTTTAACTGTACATCAATGATGATCTCATGTTTGTCTTTCCACTCCCCCATCATCATTCTCCTAAGAACAGAAACTGCCTGTTTTGCCAATTCCTGAATTGGCTGAACAATCGTTGTTACAGGCAAAGTATTAACCTCTGTTACAAAAGTACCATCATACGCAATTGCACAAAACTCTTCCGGAATCTTCTTTCCTCTACGAAATACTGCTTTCAAACATTCCATAATATACAAATCAGCACCAACTGCCCCATCGATATCATTCTTCTTTAATACATCCTCTATAAGTTGATCTAAGTGATACGGTGTATCTGTCTCAATGGTCAATACCTCGACTGCTTGCTTTTCTAAATTTTCTTTGATTAATTCATGCCTTTTCATAGAGGTATTGTTTTGAACTGTTGTACCAAGAAACATAAGCACCTTTTGACATTTATTTCTCAAAATTTCCTCCACGATCAAATGACTGGCCATCTCATGGTTACTCCGAATAATCGGCACATCCGGTCCAATTTTCCGATCTAAACTTACAATTGGGCACTTCAGATCTGTATAATGATCTGAGGATAACTCATATTGACCAACAATCAGACCGTCCATGAACTTTCTCTGCAGCATACTAATGTAGTCGCGCTCTCGTTCTTCATTACCGGAAGTATTACAAATTAACGTCTTGTATCCCAAAATATGCAGTTCATTCTCTACATATTTAATAAATTCTGAAAAGAATGGATTAGCAATATCCGGAACCATGACCCCCACTATTCCGCTTTTCTGTAAGGATAGATTTCTCGCCAACGAGTTCGGAACATAATTCAGTTCCTGAATTGCTGCCATTACCTTCTCACGTGTCTGTTTTGAAACATATCCTGTATTATTAAGTACCAGTGATACTGTACTTTTTGCAACCTCTGCTTTTTGTGCAATGTCTCCAATAGTGGCCATAAAATTTCCTCCGTTCAAATTAATACTTATTAGGCATTTGTATAACGCCATTCCTTCGGTGAACAGCCGCATTGCTTTTTGAAATAGCGGCTGAAGTGCGACAGATTGGAAAAGCCGCAAAGCTCAGCAGTCTGACTAATGGAGAGCGCCTGGTTCGTGAGAAGGTTTTTCGCCTTATCGAGGCGCACCTCTATCAGATCATTATGCGGCGTGCTGCTGAAAAACTTTTTATAATAGGAATAAAACTGGCTTTTTTCCATATTGACCCTCTCGCAAAGCTTTTCCATGGTCCATTCCTTTTCATAGTGGCTCAGCATGGCAAGGCGCAGCTCCTGAAACTCACGGTATAATCCCTCCGGCTCTGCGGCTGCTTTCCTATGCAGCAACATACCACGTGATGCTGTAATCAGCATCTGACGGACCAGTGTCTCCTCATATTCCGCCGCATAAGGATCTTTTGTAATATATTCCCACTGCAGACAACGGATATATTCATCAATTTCTTCCGTATTCTGCGGATAAAAAATCATGTTCGGCACAATTCCGTACCTCGCTCCCAAATCCTCATTGCACCAGAAATGCACGTAGCTGTTGCGGAATTTCTGTACCGCCTGATAATGCTGCTCATGACCGGGTGTGTAAAAAATACAGGCATTTTCCTGTGTGATGGAAAACTGCTTTCCCACATACACCCGCATTGGCGTTTTAAACAGCAGAAAAAGATAATCTCCGCTGCCCTCCGGACGGTAAATAATATCGTAATCTGCATTGGATCTGTTATATTCACAAATATGAATCGAAAAATCCATCCTCTTCTCCTTTTTTCCCATTCTATCGCAAGGCCGGAAGAAAAGTCAATTCTATCGGATAAAAATCTCTAGGTTTTTTTCTCCTTCCTGTTAAAATCAAAACCATAAAAAGACATTATCTGAAAGGAGAATTTTAAAATATGAAAAAAGCAGAGATTATCATTGACAAATACTTTCTGACCGGAAAAGTTGACAAACGAATCTTCGGTTCCTTTATCGAACACCTCGGCCGTGCCGTTTATGAAGGAATTTATCAGGAGGGAAGCGCACTTTCCGATGAGCAGGGCTTGCGCAAGGATACGCTGGCTCTCGTCAGAGAGCTTCAGGTACCAATCGTCCGTTATCCGGGTGGAAATTTTGTCTCCGGCTATCACTGGGAAGACAGTGTGGGGCCGAAAGACAAGCGGCCTGCAAAACCGGAGCTTGCCTGGGGTGTCATTGAGACAAACGAGTTTGGCCTGAACGAATTTGCCGACTGGTCCAAAAAAGCCGGCAGTGATATCATGATGGCTGTCAACCTCGGAACCCGTGGACCGGAGGACGCCAAAAATGTTCTGGAATATTGTAATTTCAAAGAGGGCACCTACTACAGTGATCTGAGAAAGTCCCACGGCTATAAAGAGCCTCACAACATCAAGCTCTGGTGCCTTGGTAACGAGATGGACGGACCGTGGCAGATGGGTCACAAGACTGCTTCCGAATACGGCCGTATCGCTGCAGAAACTTCCCGTCTGATGAAATTTATGGATCCGACCATCGAGACTGTTGCCTGTGGAAGCTCCGGTCTTACCATGCCGACCTTCGGCTCCTGGGAATATACGATTCTGGACGAATGCTATGACGAGGTGGATTACCTCTCCCTGCATCAGTATTATGGAAATGCTGCTGACGACACGGTTGATTTTCTGGCAAGCTCCAAGGGTATGGATGACTTCATTTCCGGTGTCGTTGCTATCTGTGATGCGGTCAAAGCTAAAAAACATGGTAAGAAGCAGATCAACCTTTCCTTCGATGAGTGGAATGTATGGTATCACAGCAATGAGCAGGATAAGAAGCTTGAAAAATGGGTTCGTGCACCACATCAGCTGGAAGATGTCTACAACTTTGAGGATGCACTGCTCGTCGGAAGCTTACTGATCACACTCCTGCGCCACGCTGACCGTGTTAAGATTGCATGTCTGGCACAGCTTGTCAATGTCATCGCCCCGATCATGACATCCGACACCGGCGCATGGCGTCAGACCATCTTTTATCCATATATGCACGCAAGTGTATACGGCCGTGGAACCGTGTTAAACACACAGGTTCTGACTCCGGTTTATGAAAGTAAAACCTATGGCGAAGCTCCATACCTTGACTCTGTCTGCATCTGGGATGAAGAGCATGACGCACTGACTATTTTTGCGGTTAACAAGAGCCTGGATGAGGATATGGAGGTTTCCTGTGATCTGCGTCAGTTCGAGGGATACCGTCCGGCTGAGCATATCGTACTGACCAACGACGATATGAAAGCAGTCAACACTGAAGCGGATCCGGATCACGTTGCCCCGACGCATTCCGATGCTACGAAGCTTGAGAACAGCAAAATGCATACCGTTCTTGGAAAACACAGCTGGAACGTAATCCGCCTTACCAAATAAATCAGAAGCACAAAGCATGTCCTGAAAAAGATACCATTCTGATTCAGGACATGCTTTTTTCTATTGGATCCCTCACGATACAGGAATTTCCGATAACCAGCTCCGGTGCAATCAGAATATCTGTGCAGACCGGCTCTTTCATCTTTTCTTTTGACGGATCCTCAGGCAGCCTGTTTCTGTGCTCCTCACAATGAATCAGCTTAAGCAGCAGCTCCGCTGCCATTTCTCCCAGCTTTTCCTGAGGATGAACAATAGTCGTCAGCTGCAGTCCCCCATTGTTCGCTATGCAGGAATTGTCATATCCAGTTACGGATACATCGGAAGGAACCTTTTTCCCTGCAGCAGTAAGGCCCTGAATCACCTTCATGGCAATCTGGTCATTATAGCAGACAACCCCATCCATCGGAACTCCGCTTTCTGCCATCTGCTTAATGGCCTCATACGGATGAATGGCACGATCCTCCGTATAAAACCAGATCACGTGATCCGGTTCATAAGGAATCCCGGCTTCTTGCAGTGCCTTTACATATCCCTTGTGACGGTTCTGTCCCTGGATATCATCCGACTTAAACACGCCAATGATCGACTTATGCCCTGTATCGATCAGATACTTCGTAATAAGATAACCACCCATCGCATCATCCATAAGCACCCTTGGCTTCTCCTTCATCGTTGCAAAGCAGCCCTGGATAAACACGTAAGGAATACCATACTCTTCCAGCTTTTCATACAGGTGGGTGTGCTTACAATAAATCTGACTTTTGCTCGGCTCGATAATAATTCCGTCAATGTCCTTCTGAAGAAGCTCTTCTAAGCATCTTGCCTCCTGACTTCTGGAATTCCTTGTATTTTTCAGAATGATGCTGTAGCCCTGCTCCGTCAGTACCTTATCGATTCCACCGATTACACGCGGGAAAATATAATCCGACAGATACGTGGTAACAACCGCTATATTATGGGAATGTCCCGTATGTAAGACCCGCTCGGAACAGAAGGTTCCTCTCCCATGCTCCGCGTAAATATAGCCTTCATTCTGAAGCACCGAAAGAGCCTTGCGCACCGTCTGTCTGCTGACCTGATACTGAGCCGATAATTCATTTTCCGAAGGAAGCCTGTCTCCTGCCTGGATTTCTCCCGACACCATCTTCTCCCTTAAATCTTCCATTAACTTCGAATATTTCAACTGCTTTTGCTCCATGATCCCTGACTCCAATTACCAGTATAGTTTCATGCTTTTCTCTATTTCCTGATCACTTAACTGAAACTTTTCTTTTAATTTGGCTGCAGTCTGTTCATAACTTAATTTAAAATCTTTACATACAGATATTAAACCTTCACACCGTCCTTCGCATCTTCCTTCATTAATTGCCCGATCTAATACTTCACACATTTTATTTTTACCTCCCTTAAAGCTTCCAGCCCTTAAATGTATTTGGAATTTAAAAGCATAGATATTCTTGCATAATTCATAAGAAAGGATATTTGTATTACATTTATCCAAATGAAATTTAGATCAAAAGAAACTATATGCTTTGTTCTGATGTTAGCATATAGTTTCCTTATTTTGCAATATATATATTTGAAATTATAAAAATTTCTGTAAATACTCTGCGGTATTATGCCGTATAATACTTCGCCTGTTTATTCCACATCACCGCATATTCTCCATCATGATCCTTTAGCAGGGTGTCATGGTTCCCGTACTGCACCAGTTGCCCATCCTTAAAAACGGCTATCCGGTCACAGAATTTGCAGGAAGAGAGGCGGTGGCTGATATACACAGCCGTTTTATTTCCGACAATTTTATCAAAGTTCGTGTAAATCCCTGACTCTGCGATCGGATCAAGAGCAGCCGTCGGTTCATCCAAAAGAACAAACGGTGCATCCTTGTAAAGCGCCCTTGCAATCGCTATTTTCTGTGCCTCTCCGCCACTTATGTCGATTCCTTCCTCTTCATAATCTTTATAAAGATAAGTATCGATTCCCTGGGAAAGTGTCTGCAGACGATCCCAAAATCCACTGTCATCCAGACATTTCCGGACTTTATCCACATCCATAGTGTGACTTGCTGCCACATTTTCTGAAAGCTTCAGACTGACCAGAATATAATCCTGAAAAATAACGGAAAACAACGTTGCATATTCTTCATAACGGAACTTTTTGATATTCACTCCGTTTAACAGAATTTCTCCTTCGTCCGGATCATACAAGCGGCACAAAAGCTTGATCATTGTTGTTTTACCGGAACCGTTCCTTCCTACAATCGCAAGCTTTTCTCCAATCTGCAGCTTCATGGACAAATTCTTTAACACATATTCCTTACTTCCCGGATAGCGGAAGGACACATTTTTAAATTCAATCTGATATTCCCCATCGCTGCGCTTTTCCATGGGAAGAGAACCCTTGTACATTTCATCCGTCAGATCAAATAATTCAAAAATTCCTGCCTGCTGCAATGCAGCCCTTAAAATCTCAAGGTAATCGTATTCAACCGAAAAAAGATTCATCAGGAAATTTGATAAACAACCTCCAAATAAAATGACGTTACCGGCTGACAGGTTTCCTTCTTTTGCAATCATCACAGCAATTAGATAAGATCCAGCAAGTATCGATGCTGATACATAATTATTAACAATACCAAGAGAACCATAAATTTTAGAAAATTTGTGAAACACATTCTTTTTAAATTCCCTGGTCTGAAGTTTATCATAAGTATATGCCTTCATCAAAGGATAAGCATCATAAATCCGCACATCTTTTCCATTTTTACTATCATATTTTCCATGCCATACAAAGTCCCAGGTATATTGAACATTCCATTTCTTTTCCTCTTTTGTCGGAATATGAAAACACATATATAAATACATCCTGCTTAAGTAACGGATAACAAATACTCCAACAATCATAATTGCAAATAGAAACAAAAAGATACCGATGCTTTCTGTCTGCACTTTTCCTTTGAAATATTGCAGTTGTGGAAATAGCAAAATCAATGCAACAACAAGTTTCAGCAGATGGATAAGAAAATTCTTCTCCTGCCAGAACATGGAATAAATTCCGGCTCCCCAGTTTCTCTCAAGCCGCATCCGTTCCCGGATTTCCTTAAGCCTCGGACTATCGATCAGAGCATAATCCAGATTCATAATCTTCTCCTGCTGTAATGCCATATATTGTGTTTCCATGACATTCATCGCCATTTCCAGATGCTTATCAATAAAATAATCTATGGAAGCCGCACCGCTTAACAGAATTGCCGTTCCAACAGTAACCTTCAGGATGTAAGCATAATCTGTTCCACTGCTCAGTCCATTAATCACAAAGGAAGAAAGAAGAAGCGCTCCATAAGTAATAACCGCTTTCATTATAACAGAAACAAAGTTCCATACATAAAAGCTGTGATCCAGAGAATGAATCAATTTTACCAACCGTACCACATGATGAATATTCTGCCTGAAGCTCTGTTTTTTTAAAATTTCTGCGTCCTGACTCATGCAAATGCCTCCTTACCTAAACGTTCCTTTTCATAATAGCTCTTCTGGACCTCGAACATTTCCGCATATACTCCGTTCTTTTGAAGCAGTTCTTCATGTGTTCCTTCTTCTAGGATTCCCTGATTTCCAATAAGCAAAATCCGATCTGAAAACCGGGTGCTGGCTAACCTATGGGAAATAAAAATTGCTGTTTTATCTTTGGAAAACTTCGCATATTCATCGTAAATCTCACTTTCTGCAATCGGATCAAGAGCAGCCGTCGGCTCATCCAGTATCAGAACCGGAGCGTCCTTATACAATGCCCTTGCCAGTAAGAATCTCTGCTTCTGTCCACCGGATAATTCAATTCCATCTTCTCCCATATCCTTTCCAAAATAAGTATCAAGGGTATATCCCCTCTTCTCAAACAGTTCCTTTAGTCCGGCTTCTTCCAGTGCAGAAATACATTGCTCCTTATCATAATCTTTAGATAAAGCCAGATTTTCTCCAAGCGTAAAAGGCATAATAAAAGGCTCCTGAAATACTGCTGCATACAATTTATAAAGTTCTTCTTTAGGGAACTCCCTGATCGGAATTCCATTTACCAGGATTTCCCCTTCCTGCGGTTCATATAATCCACACAGCAACTTTACCAGAGTGGTCTTGCCGGCACCATTGGTACCAACAATTGCAATCTTTTCCCCACCATGAATTGTCAGGTTCAGATGCCGGAAAATCCATTGTCCCTGATCCTCTGCTTTCCCTTCTGCATCTTCCTCCTTTAAAGAATATCTGAAAGACACATTCCGGAAGGTAAAGGAAACCGGCATTTGTAATTTCTGAATAGAATGAGAACCAGAATATACATCTTCCTCCTCCAATTCCAGATAGCTTCTTAAATGATTCAGCGAAATATTTCCTTCCTGCAGACTTGCAAAAGAAGTCATGATCGAATTTACAAATACTGCAAACCCCGTAATAGCACCAAAATACAAGACAAATTCTCCTGCATCAATGATCCCTGCCTGCGCCTGCCGGATCAGGTAAATATAAGCAAACAAATCACGCCCCAGCGCAAGCAGGCTTCCGGCCTGCCAGTATATTTTTTCCCTGGTCATCTTTTCTTTATCAATGCCTCTTTTTAAAGAGATTAACACATCATTATGGTAATTCAGCCATTGCTTCATCGGAAAAATACGAATATCCTTGGCTGCTTCTTCCTTTCCCATCACCGAATGCAGATAGCTTCTTTTCTTATAAAATTGTGCATACCTGTCACGATAACGCTCCATATACCGAACCTCTGAAATACATAGTGTGTACTGAAGCAGAGATAATACAAGTAATAAAATCATAATCCACAGATTTAAATAACCAAGCACCGTACTGTATAGGAAAAAACAGATCAGATTAATCAGAATATTAACGGTATCATACGAAAACCGGTACATTGCACTATAATCCCCACTATCTATACTATGTAAAGCTTTCCAGTACAGGTTATTGGCATTTCCTTCTTCGGAGTCAGGAAACGGAATCCGCAGACTCTTCAAAAATAACATGGCAGCTATATCATTCCTTTTTCCATTGTATAGGAAATACTTTCCCTGTTCACAACCGCCTTTGACCGCTTTGACAGTCACAAAGAAAAGTCCGAAGAAAGCCATGCTTCGTATCGCCTGCTGCATGGTATAGCGTTTTGTCACCAGCTCCACAACAAGCTTCGGCAGATAAATTTCCAGATAAGGAATCATAGATCCAAGCAAAATTTCAAATAGACACATCCACAGAAAAATCGGTATTTCTTTTTTATAAAAGGAAATCATATAACCAATGTTCTGTAAAATACGATATTTCTTTGTGGGAATATTCGGGTTTTCATTCATAACACACGTCTCCTGATTTATATTTTGTTCGTTTTAATGATCCGGATCATGCAAATAAATTAAATCTTCATGCTTATGCAATATCACTCAACGACTACGATTTCTTTATAACATATTTCTTACTTTTGATATAAAAATGTGCACGAGAGGTTTTCCTCGTGCACGAACGGTATTGGTTCTATTATATTTGTCGAACTACTATTCTCAATTTACCGGATTATAATGGCAGCATGACTTCTGTGGCAAATACGCCATCCTCATTCTGCCGGTCCAGATATCCATGATACTTCTGAACGACCTGGTCCATCCGGATTAATCCAAGACCATGGAATTTTTTATCCTTAGTGGTGAGGTAAATTCTTCCGACTCTCTTTGGGGCCTCTCCCACAGAATTCATCACATAAATGTAAAGCTGTCCTTTCAGAATATCAATGTAAACCCGGATAAATTTTTCCTCTTCTTCTTTCATTTTCATACAGGCTTCCATGGCATTATCCAGAAGATTTCCGATAATCAGGCTTAAATCCACCTCTGAAATCTGAAGATCAGCCGGAACAATGGCTTTGGCTTCAATCCGGATATTTTTGTCCTTTGCTAAAGAAAGCTTACTGTTCAATATAGCATCAATCATGACATTTCCTGTTTTAATCACCGTATCTACCGTTGTCAGATCCTGATCCAGTTCCTGAAAATACCGGTTCAAATCTTCCAGCTGTCCCATTGTAAGATAAGCCTTCATCGTCTGAATATGATTATGGTAATCATGCCGCCAGCCACGCATCTGCCGGTACATATTCTCAACTTCCTCACAATGTTTTTCCAGAAGATCATCCTGATAATCCGCGATCTGCTGACGAATCGTCCGCTTTACATACCAGCGGATACCCGCTATGAAGATAATCAATAAAACAACCGTTCCTGCAATCATAAGCTCTTTCATAAAATCTGATTCATCTTCTCCCTGTCATCTGTTTCGTATTATAATAAAGTCAGCTTTTATATTTTCATTTCTGTCTTTCTCTGTAAAAAGCAATGAACTTCTGATTCACCTCCTGATACAGGCGCCTGCTTACCGGAACCCTGCTTCCATCATCAAAAATAATCGTGTCTTTATCAATCTGATGAATTTTAGAAAGCTGGCACAGATATGAGCGGTGACTTTTTACAAAATCCTGATCCTTTAAAAGCTCCTCCATCTGTGAAAGGCTTTCTTTCACCATGATTTCTTTCTGCCCATTTATGAAAATCCGGCTGGAATGTTTCTGCGCTTCCACATAGTTGATCTCGCTGACACAGATCTTTTTCGTTTCGTCTTCTGTAGAATGAACGATCCGGTATTCCTTAGACGGTTTCTTTTTCTGTGCTTTTTCAAGACATTCTTCGACCTTTGCCTGACGAATCGGCTTCAACAGATAATGAAGAGCCTCGACCTCATACCCTTCACCGATATAATCATCTATACCGGTCGTAAAAACAATCGCAATCTGCTCATCCTTCTGCCGGATTTTTCTTGCAAGCTCCATGCCATCCATCCCCGGCATCTGAATATCCAGAAACAATATGTCAAACTCCAGATCCTCCCAGTCAAATAAAAAGGAGGCTGCATTTTCATATTCCTTTATAAAAACCGGATCTTTTGTTTTCTTTCCCCATGCTTCAATATACGAAGACAGAAGATCACGATGCGTCTTCTCATCTTCAATAATTGCTGCTTTCATTCCGTACTCCATTCATTTTCATTGTCTGATGTCTATTTCAGATTTTCAAAACTGTTCTGCATTTCATAGTAATACTACGAAAATTTATTCAGCAAATAAATTCTCCGCTGTAATAATTGACTGGATCTCTCCTGAATAAGCATTTTCACTGACCCCATATGTTGTGATTAATGTTGAATAACTTAATTTCATATTCACTTTTGGAAATTTTATACTATTATAATAATGCATCTCTTACATGAATTCAATTTTTTTACAAATCAGCACATCTTTATCTAATCTTAATATGCCGCAAATATTTCTTATCTGCTCTTAAAATTTCCGGCTGTATAATGTATAATAAAACCACTTAGCTATCATAGTAGATAAGGAGCTGACTTTATGCCGGAAGAAATCATTCACCAAAAGCACCGCCTTTCGTCTTTCCAAATTATCATATCAGGTTTTGTCGGAGTCATTTTGCTGGGAGCATTGCTGCTGATGCTACCGGTCTCCACAACAGAGGGATGCATAACTCCATTCAACGAAACGCTGTTTACTGCGACCTCTGCCGTCTGCGTCACCGGACTTGTGGTGCAGGATACCGGAAGCTATTGGTCAGGCTTCGGCCAGGCTGTCATTCTTGCACTGATACAGATCGGAGGACTTGGCGTTGTAACAGTTGCAGCATCGTTCGCATTGCTGTCCGGACGAAAAATCTCTCTGATGCAGCGCAGCACCATGCAGGACGCAATTTCCGCTCCAAAGGTTGGCGGAGTTGTCCGGCTGACGCAGTTTATCCTTCGAGGTACATTTTTAATTGAGCTGCTTGGTGCAGCAGCCATGCTTCCGGTATTCTGCCGGGACTATGGATGGCGGGGTATCTGGATGGCAGTGTTTCATTCCATATCTGCATTTTGTAATGCCGGGTTTGACATTCTTGGAACAGAAAACAATCTCTATCCTTCCCTCACCGGTTATACAGGCAGTCCGATCATCAATATCACAATTATGCTACTGATCGTGATCGGCGGCATTGGTTTTCTGACCTGGGATGATATCTGCGAACACAAGTGGCATTTTCATCGCTATCGGGTACAGAGCAAGGTAATCCTTGCCATAACGGGCTTCCTTATTGTTGTGCCTGCTGCATTTTTCTTTTTTGAGGACTTTTCTGCGCTTCCAACAGGAACGCAGCTTCTGGTATCCTTTTTCCAGTCTGTCACTACAAGGACGGCGGGCTTTAACACAGTAGCTCTATCTGCAATGTCAAGTGCATCAAAGGGCATAATGATTCTTCTGATGCTTATTGGCGGCGCTCCCGGTTCTACCGCAGGCGGAATGAAGACAACAACGCTGGGGGTTCTGCTTGCCAATGCTGTCGCAACCTTTCGTCAACGCGATAATGCCCAGTTTTTCAAACGCAGGATTGATTGCAATACTGTCAAAACCGCTTCGACCATTCTGACAATGTATCTTACACTGTTCTTTGGAGGAGGCATTTTTATCAGTGTATATGAGCATCTTCCGTTATCCGACTGCCTCTATGAAACATCATCAGCAGTCGGAACGGTCGGGCTGACGTTAGGGATTACACCACAGCTGCATATTCCTTCACAAATAGTACTGATCATACTCATGTATCTTGGCAGAGTCGGCGGTCTAACACTTATTTACGCCACGCTCTCCGGCAAAAAGGCGGGAAATGCAAAACTGCCCCAGGAAAAAATTACAGTCGGATAAATAAGGAGGGTTTTATTTTATGAAAAATATTCTACTAATCGGAGCAGGCCGCTTCGGACGACATATAGCCATACAGCTTTCCCAACTGGGTCATCAGGTTATGGCAGTCGATACAAGTGAAGACCGGATTAATGATGTATTGCCATTTGTCACCAATGCACAGATTGGCGATAGTACAAATGCAGACTTTCTTCGTTCTCTTGGCATCGGAAATTATGACGTTTGCATTGTAACCATTGGAGGAAGCTTTCAGAACTCGCTTGAAACAACATCACTGCTGAAGGAGCTTGGAGCAAAATGTGTAGTGTCACGCGCCGAACGGGATGTACAGGCAAAGTTTCTGCTTCGAAACGGAGCCGACCACGTGGTCTACCCGGAAAAGCAGGTTGCAAAGTGGGCTGCTATCCGGTACACTGCTGACCATATTTTCGATTATATAGAAATTGACGAACAGCATGCTATTTTTGAAGTAGGAGTGCCGGAAGGCTGGATTGGTAAAAGTATTGGTGATCTGGATATCCGCAGAAAGTTTGGAATCAGTATTCTCGGCATCAAACACGCAGGAAAAACGGACGTTTCCGTCACGCCTGATACAATATTATCCGGAGATGGTTCCATTCTGGTACTGGGCGAATACAAGGCACTGCAAAAATGCTTTCGAATCTGAACGGATAGTAAGATAAAAAATCAAAACCGAATTCAATCCTGTCAGGTAGAAACCATCATATATTGATGCTATAATATCAGTAATTATTCAGAATAGTTATTAATATTAAAGGCGGTGAGGATGTGCAGAACATAGTAAACAAAACAGAAAGAGAACATATTCTGGTGTGTTTATCTCCTTCTCCATCCAATGAACGTATTGTGCGAATGGCTGGTAACATGGCACAGGCGTTTTGTGGAAGTTTTACGGCACTTTATGTGCAGACACCCGGATACGCTGCCATGAATGCAGAAGATACTGTTCGATTGCAGGCTCATATGTATCTTGCAAAGCAGCTCGGCGCAGAGATCGTCACAACACATGGGGAAGATGTACCTACACAAATTGCAGAATATGCACGGCTCTCCGATGTAACCAAAATTGTAATCGGACGAAGCGGCATACAACGGCGGCATTTCTGGAGTGAGCCAACACTGACGGAGCGGCTCATCGCACTGGCGCCGGAGGTTGACATTCATATCATTCCGGATGCTGAAGTCTACAAAAGCTATCGCGGAAAGCGACTTTCCACCATTCGTCCTGTACTCCCGACCGCCCGGGAGCTTCTCCTGACACTTGGTATTCTGGCAGCTGCAACGATCATCGGATGGCTGTTTTTGAAACTTGACCTTGCAAGTGCCAACATCATCATGGTTTACCTGCTGGGCGTGCTTCTGACTTCTTCTTTTACGAATGGATATACCTGTGGTATACTGTGCGCCTTTTTGAGTGTCGTTCTGTTCAATTTTTTTTTAACAGAACCACGTTTGTCTTTGGGTGCATATGGAAGCAAATATCCCATAACCTTTGCCGTTATGTTTGCAGCAGCGCTTTTGACCGGCACACTTGCCACAAAACTCAAAGCCCATGCACTATTATCTGCACGGGACGCCTATCGTACAAAGCTTCTTTTTGATATGAACAGAAAGCTCCAAAAGGCAGAAGCACCGGAGGAGGTTTATCAGATGACCGCAATGCAGATACAAAAACTCATGCAGCGGGACATTCTGGTTTATCCTGTGCAGGGTGATGCACTCTCCACAGGTATTCTTTATCCGACAGATGGAAGCTGTCCACATCCTGCTCCGGCTGATGATCAGGAACAGGATGTAATTCACTGGGTCTGGCAAAACCGTAAGCGCGCCGGAGCAACGACAGAAACATTTCCAAAGGCAAAACGACTGTATCTTGCTATCCGTACCGGTCAGCAGGCTTACGGTGTTGTCGGGATTCCGATGGAGAAAAAAACACAGCCGGATGCATTTACATCCAGTATTCTGTTTTCCATCCTCGGAGAGTGTGCCCTGACGTTAGAAAGCCTGCGTAATGCCAGAGAAAAGGAAGAAACTGCCGTCCTTGCAAAGAACGAGCAGCTTCGTGCCAATCTCCTGCGTTCCATTTCTCACGATCTGCGAACTCCTCTGACCTCCATTTCCGGCAACGCCGATACATTGCTGCACAGCTATGCCGTGTTGGATGATCAAACGCGGAAACAGATTTTTACGGATATTTATGATGATGCACAATGGCTGATTGGACTTGTTGAGAACTTGCTTTCCATTACGAAAATTGCGGACGGCAGCGTAAAACTGCACCTTTCTGATCAGGTCGTAGACGACATTGTATCGGAAGCACTCCGGCATATCGATCGAAGATCAGCAGAACATCACATTATGGCAGATTGCGGAGATACACCACTGTTGGTACGGGTGGACGCAGGACTCATCATGCAGGTTATTATCAATCTGGTAAACAATGCCATTAAATATACCCCTGCGGACTCTGTCATTCGGATCACGGCAATACATCAGGAAAATATGGCTGAGATCCGTGTCATCGACAACGGCTCAGGTATCCCTGATGAGATAAAAAAACATGTTTTTGAAATGTTTTTTACCGGGAGCAATCTGATTGGTGACAGCCGCCGCAGTCTTGGGCTAGGACTTACCCTCTGTCAGACCATTATTTATGCACATCATGGCGAACTGACACTGAAAGACAATACTCCGCATGGCTGCATTTTTTCCTTTACAATACCACTTAGTGAGGTGAACCTGAATGAATAAACCACTTGTCCTTGTTGTAGAAGATGATACTCCGGTACGCAATCTGATCACAACGACGTTAAAAACCCATGAATACAGGTATCTTTCAACACAAAACGGTACGAGCGCTGTGATGGAGGCGTTGTCACACAATCCGGATATTGTGCTGCTTGATCTGGGACTTCCTGATATGGACGGTGTGGAAATTATTCGGAAAATCCGGTCGTGGTCAAATATGCCGATTATTGTCATCAGCGCCAGAACAGAGGATTCTGATAAAATTGAAGCACTGGATGCCGGAGCGGACGATTATCTCACCAAGCCATTCTCTGTAGATGAACTGTTGGCACGGCTGCGGGTGACGCAGCGAAGACTGGCACTGATGAAGACCGATGTGACACAGGAATCTTCCGTTTTTACAAACGGCGCATTAAAAATTGACTATGCAGCTGGCTGCGCCTATCTTGATGACACAGAGCTGCACCTGACTCCCATCGAATATAAGCTACTGTGCCTGCTTTCCAAAAATGTGGGCAAGGTTCTGACCCACACCTATATTACACAACAGATTTGGGGCAGCAGTTGGGAAAACGATATTGCTTCTCTGCGGGTATTCATGGCAACTCTACGAAAAAAATTAGAAAAAGGGAAAGATGGACAGCAATACATACAAACGCATATCGGCATCGGCTACCGGATGCTGCGGGTTGAGTAGGCAGATCCTTAAACTATCTTCTTTATATACTACGATATGAGAGTCAGAAGTCACATCTTCTGTCCTTGAAGCGGCCGCTACTATTTTGTTATAATAGCGGCTATTTCTCATCAAATAAATACGCATACTTCTTCATCTGGGAAAGAAGTATATCCCTTACCCGGTCTTTCTCTTCCTGAGAATATATACTGATTCCATCAAGCAGATCACTTACATCCTTTGTATGAAAATGAAACTTCAAATGATTTCCATATAGCTTTTCTGACAGATCAAGCTGCTCATCAAAATCCGCACTGATCGTTTTCGCCCGGACTTCTTTTACCTGAAGATATACATCTTTCCCCAACGGATAATCTAATGATGTATCCGCTAACAACCCTGCTCCATTGTCAAAAATCGGACTATAGGCAAATCTTCCGTCTTTATTCATCAGGATAGCAATATTATGGGTATGCCTATCTTCATTCAGGAAAAAAGCATCTATAGTAAACAATTTATTCATATATACACCAAAGTCTGAAAGATTTGTAACACGCTCTACTTGTTCCACAAGAAAGATCAATCTTTTCTCAGAATCTGAAATTTTAAAAATGGACTGATAAAGATTTTGTCCGAAAAAAGTCTTAAATAATCTTTCCAGTGTAATCAACTGCCAGTCTTTTTCCAGAAAATCTTTGCTTTTCACACCAGAATAAACAGCGTCCTTATATCTGATCTGTTCAGGTTCATATAAAACAAACTCATCCTGTCGTAAGGATGACTTTAACAGGAGATGCGATATCATATATTCTGCAAGTCCCTCATATCCGGTATAATCTGCCTTATACCATATTCCATTATTCTTCCATTTTAACTGATTCCCTTTGGAAGACTGTCTGTTATTCTGTCTTTCGTCCTGCTCAAAAAGCTCTACCATATCATCTCCTCATCTAACGTTCTATCCGTATCCAAAAATCATCCTCTGCCATTTTTCCTGCCGTCTTTTCTATAATCATCAGAGGATCATAAAATGGAAGATCCAGATCTTTTAATATCAGTTTCATTTTATCCCTGTTAGCCGGAAAACATCTGGTTTCCAAAAATTCTTCATACATTTTGTAATCCGGATTCTCTACCTTTCCAAATGCCCTGAACATGAGATTATCGGTATAATTAATAATATGAACTTTTTGTTCCATTTCATTTACATCAATCAGTGTACAGGGCTTGTGCTGATACATATACCAGAGTCTGAGTGGATATTCTCTTGAAGGAATCTGTAGCTGCTTTGGATAATCCGGATATTGTTCCAGCATCTGAAGCAGTAAAACCACCGGACCTTTTATAACCTCCTTACTGGTTTCCCAACGCTCTACCGTTGATTTTCCACAACAAATCAACTCTGCAAATTCCTTCTGTGTCAACTTCAAACGCTTACGTAAATCCTTAATATCCTCTGCAGTTGTATACTCAGGTATTGCAAATATTTTTTCTTTCATGTGTCCCTCCAAAAGAAAACCATCAAAATAAGTGTTATTATTTTTATTTTGCACTCATTTTAATGGTTTTAAGCATTCTTGTCAATATTTTCATATAGTTTTATTCAGAAATACCATATATTAGATGCACCGGAAATTCTTTATATTCCCATTAACGGTTTTTTTCGTAATAGAGCACCATGAAAAAGTGAGGAAAAATGTTATGAATAATGTTACAATTTACTTCTAAAATCAAAGGAAAAATGTTACACTAATGATGTATTCAATAAGAATATCATTTGGAGGACAACAGATGTTAAGACGAAAAGCCTATCAGGATCTTTTAAAATGGAAAAATGGAACCAAAGGAAAAGCATTATGCATTATAGGTGCAAGGCAGACCGGAAAGACCACGCTTATCCGCGAATTTGGTAAAAACGAATATGAACATTTTGCCGAAATCAATTTTGTAACAGATAAAAAAGCGGCAGATGTTTTCAGTGGAAAACTGACTGCGGAAGAAATTATAACAAATATGACCGCTTATCTTCAAAAACCTCTGGAAGCTAGAAAAACTCTAATTTTATTTGATGAAATACAGGAATGTCCGGAAATACGTTCTGCGATTAAATTTCTGGTCGAAGATGGAAGATTCGATTATATTGAATCCGGATCATTACTTGGAGTAAGATACAAGGATATCAAATCCTATCCTGTGGGCTTTGAACAAATGCTTTCGATGTATCCTCTTGATTTTGAAGAATATTTATGGGCAAACGGAGTACAGGAACAAACCATTTTCTATCTCAGGGAATGTTATGAACATAAGGAAAAAGTATCAGAATCAGTACATGAAACCTTATGTAAGCTCTTTTACAGTTATCTGGTAGTAGGCGGAATGCCACAAAATGTACAGATTTATGTTGATACACATGATATTGCAAAAGTAATTCTGAATCAGAGAAGTATTCTGGATCTCTATCGCCTGGATATTGCCAGATATGCATCCGAAAATGAAAAATTAAAGATTAAAGCCATATTTGACAGTATTTCTGCACAGCTTAATGAAAAAAACAGAAGATTTAAAATAAACAGCATTCATCCGGATGCCAGAATTTTGCGGTACGAAGACAGCTTTAACTGGCTTGCAGATGCAGGAGTCGCACTCCCCTGTTATAATGTAACAGAACCACAGACACCTTTACAGTTAAATGAAAAGCGAAATCTCTTTAAGCTGTATATGAATGATGTAGGACTGCTTTGTGCCTCCTGTATGGAAAATATTCAGTTTGATCTTCTCATGGGAAATGTGGATATCAATATGGGAAGTATTTTAGAAAATGCTTTTGCACAAAACCTGAAATCCAATGGGTTTGAACTGCATTATTTTGATTCGAAGAAAATCGGAGAACTTGATTTTGTTTTACAAAAAGGTCTGTCCACAGAACTTTTGGAAATCAAATCCGGGAAGGATTTTAAAAAGCATCCTGCCATGAATCATGCCATGCAGACAGAGCAATGGAAATTTGAGCTTTGTATTGTTTTTTCAAAATCCAATGTAGAAGTAGAAAATGGAATTCTGTACCTTCCATGGTATATGGTCATGTTCTTTCAACAGCAAAAGGAACCGGAACAAATGATTTATGAGATTGATCTTTCCTCTCTCAGTCAGAATTCATAGATATTCATCTCATAAATAATTTATTGGATTGTTTCTCATATGCATTGACAAAACAATAGTTACCGGCAGCAAGCATTGCAAGGAGCAGTATCGGCAACGAAAACCGGATACCTGAATCATCAGGTATCCGATTTTCTTAGGTTTATGATTTTATTAAGAGTATTAAGAATATGACTAATTTATAATGCGGCAAGCTGTTTGCCAAGTACCTTGCAGTTATTTACTGCTTCATCGTCCGGAGCTTCCTGGCAGATCACGCCTTCGCCGCCAACAACGGTTGCACCGGCGCCGTTCATACGGTCTACCCAGTCACGCATCCATTCACCATCACCCCATCCATAGGAGCCAAACAAACCAATTTTCTTTCCTGATGCGAAGGTTTCAACCTCAGCAACAAAGGGCTCCATTTCACTTTCCTCTAAAACCTCAGCTCCCATTGCAGGACATCCTAATGCAAATACCGGCTGATCCTTTAAAACATCAGCACTGACGCTTCCTACATAAATTACTTCCGCTTCCTTACCGCCTTCGCGGATTCCTTCTGCAACAGCTTCTGCCATTGCCTGAGTATTTCCACCCTGTGTCCAAAAAATTACATATATCTTATCCATAATTCTGATTCCTTTCTTTTTATATAAATGCAGGCTCTTCTGATCTACCATGCATTTCACTCCATGAACCATATCATTCTTAACCAGATCCTCAAATCATTTATGCACCCATAATACTCACGATCTGATCCATACGGATTCCACATGACAGGAGCTGTATCAGGTTTTCCCTGGTATAGTCATATTTTTGGAAAAGCTTCTGCTTTGCCTTTGAATTTTCATATACCTTCCATTCCCCTACACATAAGAACTTCTGTCCGTTGTTGCGGATAAAGCCTTCCACATCCTCTGGTGGATAACCAAGCAGAAATCCAATTTCATGTGGAAAGGGACGTTTCTTTTGAAGATACTCCTGATAATGCTTCCGGAAGGTTACTAAAATCTCCTTTAGCGAAGTACATGAATATCCAAAATCTTTTAACAATTCTTTTACTTTTTCCTGATCGAGATATCCTTCAAGTGATCTCTTCCGGTATAAAAGCAACGCAATCGTATTTCCTTTTACCCCAAGAGGATAAATCATAATCTTGCTGTTTTTTAAGATCTTTAAAACCTGTATGTAGTTCTCTATGGATATCTGAAACAGATTCGATATTTTTAATCCTGCAATCAGAGGCGCACATTGAAGTGCAAGCTGGATCTCAACATTTTTAATTCCACTCTCCTGCACAATTTCCCATGTTTCTCTGCTCAAACCACCTCCTCCTTTCTTAGTTAGATTTAACTAACTATATATTTAAAAGAAAAGCCATCCAGTGGCTTGTAGGATTCTTTTAGTTAGTGTTAACTAACTGTTGCTAGTATATCTTATTTCATCCATTTTGTAAACCCCTTTTTAATATTTTTATAAATTTATAATTTTATATCTTATTCCAATTCAGGTGAAATAAAAAATATTTGCAATTAAATCAGCCTTGAATATTTGATTTCTTCATAAACTCCTGATAAAGACTATAGAGCACTGCACAGACCGGAACACTGAAAAGCATTCCCAAAATTCCAAATGCCTCACCGCCAATTGTTACAGCCATTAATACAAGTAAGCCAGGTAGACCGACAGATTTTCCAACAACTTTTGGATAAATCAGATTGCCCTCTACCTGTTGTAAAATTAACAGGTAAATAATAAACCATACAGCTTTGATGGGTTCTGCCAACAGGATCAAAAGTGCACCAAGTCCGCCACCAAGCCATGCACCAAAGATTGGCACCAGTGCAGTAACAGTAATAAATACGGAAACTGCACCAGCATAGGGAATTCTGAAAATCAGCATTCCCAAAAAACACAAAATACCAATAATTATAGCTTCAGTAAGCTGTCCACTAACAAAGTTTATGAAAGTCTGATTAATCAATGAAGCAATACTTAAAAAACGTTGTGCCGTCTTATGTGGAAAAACTGCAACAACAATCTTTTTCAGGTGTACAACAACAACTTCTTTTTTTACAAGCAAATACAAAGCAAAGACAAACCCTAAAAGCACATCAACCAAAAACGAAAAGACAGATGTTGCCGCGCCCCATGTTACCGTAATAATCCCACTACTTTCATTGTTAATAAAGGATGCAATTTTTTCAATCAACAGATCAGAGTTGATAGCATATTCCGGTAAAATAATGTTGTACTTTGCTGCAAAATAAATAGTATCCGCCCACCAATGTTCGATTTCTTTAACATAAAATGGAAAATTCCGGATAAACTCGTCTGCAGATTCCCTCAAGCTCGGAATCATCATAAATACTACCGCAAACAAAATCCCAAACACCAAAAGGGTACTCAATGTAAGACAAACAGGTCTGGTCAGCTTTGCAGGAGCCTTTTTGAACACTTCCTTCCAGCAGCGTTCAAGTGGATTAAGAACAATATTGATCAGAAATGCCATAGCGCCACCGATAAGAAAAGGAGAAAATAATGAAAGCACTTTTCCAAAAGATTTTATTACAGCATCAAGATTCATTAAAGCCCATATAAATAAAATTACCAACAACAATATGCGAATAATATACCGGATAATCTTTTTGTCGATTGCTCTGATCTCCTGTGCTGCGGTACTATCGTTTTGATTGCTGTCAATACCCTGTTCTTTTTTTGTCATATTTCCTCCGTCCTGTTATTGTGGTTCTTAATTTTAGTTATAAAAGCACTTTAGCAGCAATTTTAATTGCCAACGCTTACTGTACGCATTCCAAAGTCATATCACATTGCTTGACTGTAATGAAAGACACTCTATGTACATTCAGATCAGAAACTGTAATTTCCAGATGCTGTACATGAAAAGATTCACCCTTAACAGGGACTCTGTTTAGCTGCTCCATGACCCAGCCACCCACAGAAATACTGTCAGACTCCAGCTTAATATCAAAGAACTCCATAAAATCTTCCAGATTGACGGAACAGTCAACTCGATACAAATTTTCTCCCAGTTTTACAAATTTTTCTTCCACCTCATCATGCTCATCCCATATTTCACCAACCAGCTCTTCCAGAATATCCTCCATCGTAACAATACCAAGAGTCCCTCCAAAATCATCCACAACAACTGCAATATGAGACTTGTGATGCTGGAACAGCTTCAAAATATCCCTGATTTTTGTATGCTGATAGACAAACAAAGGTTCCGTCATAATTTCCGCAATGGGTTGATCTGTCATCTGCCCATTAATATAGAAGTCCTTCTGATGCAGAACGCCGACAATCTGATCAATGGTATTCCGGTAGACCAGCAGACGGGAAAAACGGGACTGCGAAAATGCTCTTGCAATTTTCTCATGACTCTCATTGATGTCTACGGCTTCCAGTTCAACCCTGTGTGTCAGAATTTCAGTAGCAGTCAATTCACGGAATTCCAGGGCATTTCTTAAAAGCTCACTCTCATTTTTGTCAATACCACCATCCTGTTCCATATCATCCATAAAAAGAAGCAATTCCTCGTGTGACATTTTTGTATTGTCATCTGTCTTGAAGAAGCGGGAAACAAACTTCTTCCACTTGGAAAAAAGAAAATTCAATGGTGTCATGATTAAAATCCAGAAATGAATAAATGGTGCGCTGAACAAGGCAAAACGCTCCGGTGTATCTTTTGCAATACTCTTGGGAGTAATTTCACCAAAAATCAGAACAACGATTGTTACAACAACTGTAGAGATTGTTGCACCAATATCACCATAAATTCCAACAAACAGAAGCGTACCAATGGACGCAATCATAATATTCACAATATTGTTTCCAATCAGAATGGTAGAAATCAATCTGTCATAGTCGCCCGACAGCTTAAGAGCCAGTACTGCCCTTTTGTTTCCATTATCTGCCAGAACCTTTAGACGGGTTTTATTCAAGGATGAAAATGCCGTTTCTGTAGCACTGAAATAAGCGGACATGGTAATGCAGATCACCATTGCAAAAATACTTTCAAAATAATTCATACAAAACTCCTTTATATCCTGTTCATATTATCGTTTCATGCAAAAAAAACATACCTATATCCTATATCACAGTAAAGGATGTAGATATGCCATATACAAACAAGTCATATAAGAGTAGTTATCGGTATCGTCACTACTGTCATATTCCACGAAAGCTTCCTCCTTTTCTTCATACATTTTTATCAATCATAGCATTTCCGTGGTGTAGATTCGGTAAAGAAATAAATGTTGCCTGTGATCCTCCTGTTAGAAGGTTGATGCACTTCTTCTTATGGGATATAATAATTTTGGTAATTGGTTCTGAATAGTTACTAATTTTGTTAAAATTACCTTTGGAGAGACTGTCATGAAGATTCCCCAACGACAAAAGGATATTCTGTTTTCGGTTATTGTCTTTTGCTGTGCCTTTACAGTCAATCTCCTGATTCAGAAAATCTTTATAACACAGACGCTTGTTCCCATGATTTTTGTATTCGGTGTTTTCCTGATCTCACTGAAAACGCATGGATATTACTATGGCATTGTTTCAGCTATTGTCAGCGTATTTGCCGTGAATTTTGCATTCACCTATCCTTACTATGCTTTTGATTTTTTTGTGGAAGAAAGCATCTTATCTGCTATTATTATGCTGATTGTTGCTGTTTCTACCAGTACACTGAACATCCGGATCAGAGAACAGGAAATGCTCCGGGTACGTGAACAGGAGAAATTATATGCAGAGAGTGAAAAAGAACGGATGCGTGGAAACCTGCTGCGGGCGATCTCCCATGATCTTCGTACACCCCTCACTTCAATATATGGTTCAACTTCTACTCTTATTTCCAAATATGATACACTGACAAAAGAACAGCAGCTAAAGCTACTGGGTGAAATTCAGGAAGATAGCGAATGGCTGATCCGTATGGTCGAAAATCTGCTGTCTGTAACAAGAATTGACGATGCAAGGGTTAAGATTATTAAAACATCAATCGTTCTGGATGAGCTGATTGATTCGGTTCTGATGAAGTTCTCAAAGAAGCATCCAAATCAAAAGGTGATCACCAGAATACCAGATGATTTTGTAGATATTCCGATGGATTTCATTCTGATCGAGCAGGTATTGCTGAATCTTCTTGAAAATGCCGTATTTCATGCAAAGGGCATGACGGAGTTAATATTATCTGTTTCCATCACAGAGGACAAGGCAGTTTTTGAGGTTGCTGATAATGGCTGCGGTATTCCAAAGGAAGCACTCAACAAAATTTTCACCGGATGCTATGAAAAAACTGATGTACCAGTGGACGGGACTCGCAATAATATGGGTATCGGATTATCTGTATGTGTCGCTATCATCAGAGCACATGGCAGCGAGATCACAGCAGAAAACAAAATAAATGGCGGTGCTGTATTCCGCTTTTCCCTGGAAAGAGGGTGTGACAATGAGCAATAATAAATACAAGATTTTGATTGTAGAAGATGAAGCCGGCATTCGCAACTTTATTAAAACAAATCTGGAAACCAGTGACTATCAGGTGATCTGTGCGGAAACCTATACGCTTGGAATGATGATGTATCCCTCACATCACCCGGATCTTATTATTCTGGATCTGGGTCTCCCGGATCGGGATGGTCTGGACTTAATTCAGAATGTTCGGAAATCGGATACGATTCCTATTATTGTCCTATCTGCCCGTTCCAATGAAAAGGACAAGGTCGAGGCATTGGATTTAGGTGCAAATGATTATATTACAAAGCCGTTCGGTACAGATGAATTACTTGCCCGTATTCGTGCCGTTCTCCGCAGTCATCGACAGGGAGCAGGAACCGCAAGTACACGAAGCGGCAAATATAAGTTTCAGGATTTGCTGATTGACTATGATAAAAGACAGGTTTTTATTGGAAGAGATGAAATTGATCTTACACAGACGGAATACAATATTATGGCCTATCTTTCTACTCATACCGGAAAAGTAATGACCTATGCTGCAATCATTCACGCAGTCTGGGGATATTCAGACTATGGAAGCATAAAAAAACTACAAGTCAACATGAAAAACATACGAAAAAAAATGGGTGTAACACCAGGCGAGAAGCGCTATATTATCAATGAACTCGGTGTTGGATATCGTATGCTGGAAGATAATGATTGAATAATTTTCTGATGTATTTCTGACACAAAACAGGAACCAAAAATACATCAGAAATTAAATACTCATTCTTGTCAACTGATAGCCTTTCTCTTCTATACCAGCTCCGACATCACAATATTCTTAATCTCACGCACCAGCACACCGGTACGGCCAATACCGATCTGCTGTGTGCCGAAGATCAGTGTGATACCATGCTGCGGTTCATTGGAAAAAAAGGTTCCAAGCCAACCATCCCAGCCATATTCTCCCCTGGAAGAAAAGACGGAGGTTTCGCTTTCATTTTCACAGACACGCATCAGATTTCCGTATGTATAACCACTCATCCAGTCCCAGCCCTGATGAAGCTGTGGCTTTTGCTCAGATGTTAAACCACCATGGCGCATGAAACGGACAGCCTGCGCAGGCATAATTCTCTTCCCCTGATAAACACCTTCATTCATGAGCATTTGTCCAAACTTGCTGTAATCATCTACTGTGGAACACAATCCTGCTCCACCGGATTCAAAGGAAGGAGCAATATCCCGCTCATAACGAAGTCCTAAATGATTCGTTTTTACTTCCATAAGTCCCTGTTGACTTTCTTCATATACTCTGGCAAGACGGCTCCGGTTCTTTTCCGGTACATAAAAGCCGGTCTCATTCATTTCCAGAGGATCAAAGAAATTCTTCTGTAAGAAGTCTCCGAAGCTTTCTCCACTTACTACTTCAATTAAAGCACCCAGAATATCAGCAGAAGTTCCATACATAAATTTTTCTCCCGGTTCAAAGCACAGGTCAATCTTTCCCATCCTCTGTGCAAATTCCCTGGTAGTCATCGGATGATCTGTATACAGTCTTTCATCCAGCTCACGAAAAACCATATCACTCTGTCTGCCGCCTTCTGTTGTCATATCCGGATATGCCAGCCCCGATGTCATATTTAACAAATCACGTACTGTAATTTTGCGATACACATTACGTCTCTTTCCGTTTTCATTCACATGACCATCCTTAAATTCCGGCAGATAATCTTCAACGGCAGATGCCAGATCAATCTTTCCCTCTGAAACAAGTAAAAGTGTAGCTGCAGCCGTTACCGGCTTACTCTGGGAATACAGACGAAATATGGTATCACGGCTCATCGGTGTTTTATTTGCAAGGTTCCGATATCCATAATCACAATAAACCTGTTCTTCTCCATCTTTTATAACCAATACATTTGCGCCGGAACAGCTTCCACTTTCGATGGAACGCTGCATGGCATCTAAAATTTTCTCTTTCATAACCTGCCCCTGCTTTTTTATTTTTTATGCCTGAACTTTTTCCGGCTCTTTATCCTTGGAATACAGATATTTCAATACAATCGGTGTTGCGATAGAGGAAACAATAATCAACAGAATAACGGAAGTAAAATATACCGGCTCCAGTAATCCTGCGGACAATCCCTTCTGAGCCACAATCAATGCTACCTCACCACGTGTCATCATACCGACACCAATTTTTAGAGAATCCGGAAAATTGAATTTACATGCTTTGGCAATCAGTCCGCATCCAACAATCTTTCCAATTAATCCAACTACTACAAAGCCAAGAGAGAATAAAAGAATGCTTCCCGTAATATTATCAATATTGGTTTTCAATCCGATACTTGCAAAGAAAATCGGACCAAACAGCATATAGGAGTTAATATCAATTTTACTTTCAATATATTCGGAATCATTAATGGAGCACAGAATAATACCCGCAACATACGCACCGGTAATATCCGCAATTCCGAAATACCTTTCTGCCACATAGGACAAAATAAAACAGTATGCCAGTCCGGCAATCGGAATACGTCTGGTATGAGGATACCGCTTATCTCCCCATTTAAATACCTTATAGGAGATAAAGCCGACAACAACTGCAAGTACAAAGAATAAAATAGTACTGATTACAACCTTTCCGACAGAAGAATCCGGATTCTTAAATCCAATAACAAAGGTCAGTACAATAATACCGATTACATCATCAATAATGGCTGCACTTAAGATAGTAGTTCCAACCTTACCCTTAAGCTTTCCCATATCCTTAAGTGCCTGAACGGTAATACTTACAGAGGTTGCAGTTAAAATAGTTCCTACAAATACTGCCTTATAAAATTCCTCGGATCCCCATGGCGCAAATCCATAATACATCATATAAAAAACAGCTCCCAGAATCATGGGCACAAACACGCCGGCACAGGCAATTAAGAATGCCACCGGACCTGTTTTTAACAATTCCTTTAAATCGGTTTCCAGACCTGCTGAAAACATCAGTAAAATTACTCCAACCTCAGCCATCTGCATCAGAAAATCCGTCTGGCTTACAAATCCCAGTACACAGGGACCAATTAAAAGTCCTGCTATAATCTGTCCTACAACCTGTGGTGCATGAAGCTTTCTTGCAATAATTCCACAAATCTTAGCTGCAATAATAATAATTGCAAGATCCTTTAGTACCAAATACGTTTCCATTTTTTCATACTCCTTTTGTTTATATTAATGTGTAACTATTCAGAGCCATGCAAATCATGAGATATGTACGTCGAATGCTCGCATTCGTAAGGACATATGAAATGATTTATATGGCGAAGTAACCACATGAGTAAACTACGTTGCGTTAGCAACGGTTTTACGAATGGGGTTCTGAATAGTTATATTAATGTCAAAAATATAATTATGTTTCGGGTCCGTATCCCTCTTCCTCCGCTCTTACCTTACACCCATTCTTATAAGAGCCGATCCGACAGATATCTGCTTTCTGACTTTCCATACAGAATTTACAGGAAGGACAGGCTTTTATCTCACCGGCAAAATCTCTCGGTACACCTTCATTATTTTCATTATGTCTGCAATCATAGCACCAACAGCTGCTGCATTCAATAAATTGTGGAAATTCTTCTAAAAAATGTGTTTCCGACAGCAGATCTAAGAAATCCATCTGTCCTTCAATCTGTTTTTTCAATGATATCCCCCATGTCACAAAATCCCCACCATTATTGATGGGGACTTCATTTCCATATGGTAACTATTCAGAGCCATGCAAATTATGACAATATGGACGTCGAATGCTTGCATT
>ERZ824978.428-NODE-428-length-62108-cov-5.051150_pt1 | contig 62108 bp, 45 predicted proteins | sample MGYA00519860_ERZ824978 | MGnify/ENA primary metagenome ERZ824978 (study PRJEB31778, sample SAMEA3449184) | human gut metagenome | biome: human gut; feature: human-associated habitat; material: faeces | place: United Kingdom | collected 2010/2012 ... | reverse complement strand
GGCAATGGATACTGCTCCGCAGATGAAGGATTTCTACAACAGTAAATGGAAGAATCAGGCCCAGATCGCTTTTGTGGGTGCCCTTTATACAGAAAAGCACCAGTTTTACCAGCGGCTTCATGACATCACGCCCTACACCAAAGGCTATCTGGAAGGCATCATGGCCGCCCAGCGGCAGGTCTATGGCTACAACTTCATTCAGGAGCTTCTGCCCCCTCCCATCATTGAGGATCTGCAGAAATCCCTTCCCATGCAGCCGGATCCTACCAGCGTTGAGAGTGTGGAATACCTTTATGCGCAATATGTGATTAACCGCCAGATTACGGCTATCGAGCGCACCGACCTTTTAGCTGCCATTGGTGTACAGCATCCCCTGGATCTGTACACCCCGGATCAAACCTTTACTTTTCCCGGGTGTATTAATCATGGACCTGTGGATTATTACGACATGGCTCCCTATGTGTTTAAAAATGCGAAAATCAATCTGAACATAACTTTGCGCAGTATTAAAAGCGGTATTCTTTTGGATCGTTTACAAACACGAAACATTACGAAGCTTAATTACTCCTTATTCCCATTAGCAATCTCATGATTTATTGTAATTTTGCATCATATGGTTAATCTGCGCATGCATTATAGTTCTCATATCCTGCCTGTTCATCCAACCTACATACCATTCCACGGTATTATCTATCATTTCTTTTCCAGGCCAGAATGGTCGCCATCCAAATGCTTGCTTTAATCGTGAACAATCTAAACGAAGATAGGAAGCTTCGTGTGGTCCACCATCATATCTATTTAGCCATTCTATATACTTTCCTGTCTTTTCATTCCACTTGTTGCAAAAAAGATCTGCAATTTCTCCTGTTTTCAGACATGAATTCTCATCAGGTCCAACATTATAGCTTCCAGCTACATTCCGGTCTTTATACTGCTTCTGGGCTACTAAAAGATATGTCATAACCGGCTCCAAAACATGTTGATAAGGTCTCACCGAATACGGATTTCTAATGATAATATCTTTTTCCTGCATAGCAGCTTTAACGCAATCCGGGATGATACGGTCTTGAGCAAAATCACCACCACCAACCACATTACCTGCCCGCATAGTAGAAACAGCGATATCTCTATCATAAAAAAAAGAATTCTTATAACTATCTGTCACAAGTTCCGAGCAAGACTTTGAATTAGAATATGGATCATATCCATTTAGTTCCTCATTTTCCCGATATCCCCATTCCCATTCCTTATTTTTATACACTTTATCAGTGGTGACATTGATAAATGAACGAACTGAATCTGTCATTCGCACACATTCCAGTATATTAACTGTGCCCATGACATTCACATCATACGTATATACCGGTTTTTTATAGGACTCTCTCACAATAGGCTGTGCCGCCATATGTATCACAATTTCAGGCTGCATCGCCTGCATACATTTCATTAGACTATCCAGATCACGAATATCTCCTATTATTGAAGTCATTCTTTCCTTTAAAGAAAGAATATTAAAAAGTGCCGGATCCGTTGGTGGATTTAATGAATATCCGGTTACGTCTGCTCCCAACATAGTAAGTACCTCACACAACCAGCTTCCTTTGAATCCCGTATGCCCGGTAACAAAAACCTTTTTCCCTTTATAAAAACCAAAATCTGTCATATCATTAACTCCGTTGCACTACCACTTCCCGAATCACTCTTATCATATATTCCATCATTTCATCTGTCATTCCCGGATAGACTCCTACCCAAAATGTATCCTGCATAATACGGTCTGTATTTTGCAGAGACCCTACAACCCGATATCCTTCCTTTTCCTTTCTCATTTCATCAAAACATGGGTGCTTAATCAAATTTCCGGCAAACAGCATCCGTGTCTGTACTCCATGTGATTCTATGTAGGATATCACCTTTTTTCTCTCCGTTTCTTTCCTACAGGTCATCGCAAAGCCAAACCAGCTTGGATTTGAACCTTCCTGTGCCACTGGTAATATCAGTTTGTCCTGAACCTCTTGTAATCCATGATATAATTTCCAAAAATTCTTTCGTCTTTTTTCTACAAAAGATGGAAACTTCTCTAATTGTGCACATCCTATCGCTGCCTGCATATCTGTTGCTTTCAAATTATATCCGAAATGTGAATATACATACTTATGATCATACCCCAATGGTAATTCACCATACTGCCCATCGAATCGATGCCCACACAAATTATCGTATCCTGATGGACATATACAGTCTCTTCCCCAATCCCGAAGTGATCGAATAATACGATGCAATAATGGGTTGTCTGTATATACTGCTCCACCTTCCCCCATAGTCATATGATGCGGTGGATAAAAACTGGAAGTTCCAATATCCCCAAAGGTACCCGTCAGACGCGTCTCACCCTCCATTGTATATTCCGATCCTAGCGCATCACAATTATCCTCAATCAACCATAAGTTATATTGTTTGCAAAACTTACTGACTTCTTTTAAATCAAAAGGGTTCCCCAAAGTATGTGCTATCATGACCGCCTTGGTTTTTGATGAAAGAGCTTTCTCCAGCATCGTTATATCAATGTTATACTGTGGAATCGTAACATCAATGAAAACCGGTACTGCACCATATTGTATGATTGGCGCTACTGTAGTAGGAAAACCGGCTGCAACTGTAATCACTTCATCGCCCCGTTGTATCTGTCTTTCTTCAAGCAATGGTGAGGTCAATGCCATAAAGGCTAATAAATTGGCCGAAGATCCGGAATTAACCAATGAACAATACCGAACCCCCAGATACTTTGCAAATTCTTCTTCAAATTGCACTGTATATCTCCCTGCTGTAAGCCAGAATTCCAATGCTGAATCAACCAGATTACACATTTCTTTGCTATCATATACGCGTGAAGCATACGGGATTCGATCTCCTGGAGTATAGAATATTTTTCCCCGATATTTCTCACAATATTCTTTCACTCGAATCAGAATATCCTCTTTTGCTTCCTCTTCCGTTTTTTTATCATAAAAACCCGTTTCTTTCATAGCTTTCTTTTATAAACCTCTTCCTGTCAATAATTTCTGTTTTATTTCCACATTTTCCAGGGAGCCCGTCCATTACTCCATAATTCTTCCAACATTTTCTTTTCACATTGGTTATCCATACACTGCCAAAATCCTGTATGCTGATATGACATTAATTCTCCCTTATCTGCCAGTATCCCTAACACATCTCTTTCAAAAGCCGTATCGTCTCCTGCTATGTAATCCAACACCTCAGGTTCCAGCACCATATATCCGGCATTAATTGGTGAATCATCATGTGCACTCTTCTCACGGAATGCCCTGACCGAACTGTCTACCCCAATATCCAAAACACCTTTTTCCTGTGTCATACGTACCGAAGTTAAGGTTGCCATCTTCCCATGCTGTTGATGAAATTTTAATACTTCAGCAATATTTACATCGCAGACCCCATCACCATAAGTCATCATAAATGTTTGATTTCCAATATACTTTTGTACACGCTTCAATCTTCCACCGGTCATTGTGTTTAATCCAGTGTCCACTACCGTAACCTTCCATGGCTCTGTATGCCGATCATGTATAATAATGTCATTTCCATTCGTAAGATCAAACGTAATATCAGAAGTATGCAGAAAATAATCTGCAAACCACTCTTTGATAATGTGCTGTTTATATCCTGCACATATAACAAACTCATTAAAACCATAATAGGAATATTCTTTCATGATATGCCACAGAATTGGCATTCCACCGATCTCGATCATCGGCTTGGGACGATATCCCGTTTCTTCAGATATACGGGTTCCCATACCTCCAGCTAATAACACTACCTTCATATGTGCCTCCTTGCAACATTTCCGTTCTCCAAGAACTTTACCTTTTAATTCTCATAATTTCTGTATTTGTAATAATAATTTTTTCATTTCTAATGTGATTCTATCATCATGTACTGTCATCCAGTTAGTTAGGGCATTTTCAAATTCCGGTGACAGCTCTTCTCCATTCCGAATTCCATATAGTCTTTCAAAATCTTCCAAGAATTCATTATACACAGCTAAAAGCAACTGATCCTCTACATGCAGTTTTTTGTTATAAATTATAGGAGATAAAAAGCAATATATAAAGGCATCTCTATTATCTAAATAAACCCGGCCCTTATATTTATTCAGTGAAAATGGATCTGAAAACAGTTTTGCCATTATCATTCCCAGAACAATTCTATCTTGAAATGTATGAATGCTATTTAAAAATCCCTGCATATCAGACAACATTAATAGTTCATATGCACTCATAATCTGTATAGTGTCCAGACCACACTTTTCAGCCATTCTTATATCATCAATACGATTATCACCAATATGTATGATGTGATCAGATTTTACGATTTTTTTGAGTTCTTGAAATAGTTCCCCGCTTTTTTTACTTTTATGTTCTTCGCAAGACACCAGTATTTGTTGATAATTACTTATACCCATTCCTCTAAGCAGCTGTATAATAATATCCTTCATCCAGTACATATCGGATACCAGATATATCTTCTTTCCGATATCTACCGCCCATTGCAGCAATGCTGCCATATGTTTTCTCGGCTGTAATATACGTTTTTCCATACTTAATTCAGCTGCACAATACTTTTGCAGCCTCTCATCTTTCCAGCCGGAAGATTGTGCCATTTTATGATAAATATCACTTATATTATAGATTCCCTGACACTGACACTCACGCTCTGCTCCTATACGATACTTTGCAAATCCACGAGGAACCATTCCCTGTACTTCCATAAGTTGAAACATATCTGCCAAAGTCAATGTAGTCCTTTGTATCAGAGTATCAAATATGTCAAACGAAATAATATCATATTTCGCAATTGTTTTTCTTATATCGGAAACACCAGTCCCCCAATACTTTATATCACTGCTTATACCTCTATCCCCAGCATAAGGAAGTTTATTTCCATGCACATCATATACATCTATTTCATTTCTATTGCAAAATTCCTGAATACGTGCAAATATAATGTTAACGATATGATCTCTGGCCACAATGATAATACTGCATTTTCTGATCGCAGCTTCCTGTATTGGATATACCTTTGTATTAAATATATATTCATTCTCTAATTGTGGATCTAAAATCCCTTCAAAATGGAACCCTCTGACATTTTCCAGAAGAAATTTAGTTTTTTCACCCGTTCCATAAAGCATAACCTTTTTAGATCGGAGAGCGGTACATTCTTTTTCAAATTTACTGCAAAACTCCCGTTCTTCTGACATAATCTCTCCCCAGTGTTATATCAAAATATCATCCGCAAAATTCAATGTTTCATTATGAAAAGAATCCCTTAATACAAATTCTTTTCTTACCTCTTCGGTCAATTTCACTTGTGGACTTCTGATCATCTCCATAAGTGCGTCAAGCAATTGTACTGAAATTAATGGAGCCGTTTTCTCACTCCATGTACTTCTATATTCCCTGTAATAATCCATTGTTGCTCTATATATATGATTTTTGGCATCAATATTTCCTATATATTCTTCCTGTATTGGCATTCCTGACCTATCAAAACCTTTCAAAGAACCATGCGGTGCCTCGAAAAATGCCTCTAACAAAGGATAAAATACTTGAGCAAATGTTTTCATCTGGTAAAAATTCATTTCTCTGCCACAATAGGAATTCACTTCTACACTTCCTATTTCCAATGGAAGTTTCATATAATATAATCCGTGCAATTTTCTTTTCATAATCTGCTCCAGATAATATTGCACCGTACCTCTCGCCCCAAAATCATATATACCTATATTACAATATTTATCAAGAGAGAATCCTTTCAGGTACTGTCTATAATTTTCCTGCTCTATAGAATTATTCACTGCTGATATAACAGCCTGCCTTGATGCATAAAAGTAAAATGCATCCGGAAGATCCTTATTATATTGAGAACGTTCCTCTGAATACATTTTCTGAAACAAATATCCATCCCTCGCTTGAAATAGCAACAGGTCACATTTCTTCTTAATTGCCTGTTGTGTTACCCACAAGAAAAGATTCACAAAAAAGGGAGCCATAAATATATTTATAAATGTATATAAATCAGGAATCAGTAAATTCCCGTCTTCCTGTCTTGGTAACGCTTTCAATTTTTCTACTGAACGATCATACAAGAACTTGTCCTCAGCAGATAATATAAATTGGGATGCCACATGTAAACAATTGTTTATATTTCTTTCCAATAAAAACTGTTCTATATTAATACCCTCAATTGAATAAACAGAAATATCTGCAATTGCCTTGCGAATTCTCATATATATCTTTTTTAATAACATAGGTCTTGCCACAACAACAATAAAATCCGCTTGTTTCTTGATTTCATCAGTAGTAAGAAGGTTATATTCCGTCCCCTCATATGCGAAATCAACAACACCAATAATCTGATAATCCTTTAACTCATGAATCAATTCCCATGTATGCTTTCCTGTTCCATATAAACATATCTTTTTCCGCTTTTTATGCTGAAAGTTTTCCCGGAAAGTATGTAGAATATATTCTTTCTCACTTGACATTTCTTTTCCTCTGAACTGCTACTGCAATTCTGGTTTTACTGCAGCATCCCTCACATTTCATGCAAATAGAGGGATAGCCTCTTTTACTATATCCCAGATTAAACTCTAACAATTCTATTTTTCTGTCCGCATCATATGGATCCAACAAGAACGCATCGCCTTCCTGTTCCTTCCATTCTCCAAGCTCTACTGCGCTGGCCTCCAAGTGACAATAATAGAATTTTTGATTTCTTAATCCCCGAAAAGGAGCTCCGCATTGATGAAAAAAGGCTACCTTTTGCTCTTCAGAATCTCTTGAATGATCTGCTGTAGCAAATCCAAAATCCAGCCAGAAATCCATTTTTTTATTTATAAACCGGATTGAATTCTCGGATAATATTTTCTGAAATTTCTCTAATCTTGCTTCCAGCCGTGGTAAACCATTTGTATAATCACTGATATCATAGATGACACCTATTCTATGCGAAACTTCCAATAGTTTCTCGGAAAGATTACATGTCCCATTCGTAAACATATAGATATCAATTATTTTATCCCTGTAGTTGTCCTGAATATACTGCAATACCTCTACCAAATCCGGATACAATAAAGGTTCTCCCCCTAAGAGATTCAGATCCTCTACCGTATCAACCCATTGAAAAAAGACATCCAAATCTTTTTTAATGTCCTCTAATTTACGATCCTTAGGATTGCAATAGTAAGGCATAAGCATATTACATCCCTCACAATTGAGAGTGCATCGATTTGTAACCGATACATCAACACGATTAATATAGACCTTTCCTTCTATGTACCAATCATATATGGTTGCAAATCTTTTAAAATCAATATAATCCACATTTTCCAGAAGTCCATGCTCATCTAGCTGCTTTGCAACTTCCCGATATGCTTCCGTACAAATTATTATTTTCCCTCCAGTAATTTGAAGATCCTCCGGCGATATAATTTTAACCCCCAGTAATTCTTGTCCCTGTTTTTTCTCATCTTTATCCACTACCGCCTTAATATTAAGCTTGCTGCTATATCGTTGAATAAATGTTGTACCTTTCCCGGCAGCTCCCCATATATAATACTGATTATTATTAGAAGTCCAGATTTCAGCTTCCTTATCTAGTTCATGATAAATATGTTTGTATATCATCTATATGAAATCCCCCTCTATAAGGTTCTCGTATTCTATTTCTAATCAAAATGAAATCCTATTCCATTATTGAAAATTAAAGCTTTGTACTGTTTTAGAAAATCCATCTTCAATATTAACTTTAGCCATCCACCCTAGCTTTTCAATTTTCTTAGTATCAGTTCTTTCTATATTATATCCTTTATTATCTATATCAGTACATATGTATTCCTTATCTTGGTAGTATATTTTTAAATCCAACTCTTTAAATGTATGATTAAATAAAATATTCACCAATCTTCCAACCGATATTTCCTCATTTATGTTCCACAAATTATAAGCATTGCCATCATCTGACTTTAAAGCAACCAATAAAATTCCCCATATTGTATCTCTCACATATGTGAATGGTCTCGTTACGTGAGGATTTCTAATGGTAATATCTCTTTTTTCGACTAATGCTTTAACAATATCTGAATATATATGTCCAGACTCTAAATTAATACCCGGTCCATAAGAATGTCCTATTCTCACCATTGCTGTTGGTACTCCATATTGTTTCCAGTAAGAATAACACAACAATTCGCCCATTCGTTTTCCTTCTACATAACATGCATTTATACTGAATGGATCAAAAGAATAATATATATTCTCAGTCACGGTTGCATAAATATTGGGCAAATCCCCATATACTGCTCCACTACTAAAAAAAATTATTTTTTTCAACCTTTCATTATCTATTACATTTCTTAGTAAGGTTTCGGTTCCTTTTACATTTGCACTTATTACATCAACTGGATTTGTCTCAAACATTTGAGTTGCTGAAATACCAGCTGCATGAAATATATAGGTCATGTCTCGAGCTAATACCCCACTATTTTCTACATTTCCTTTATGTAAATAAAAATTATCTTTCTCTATCCAATCATGTAATACTTTCTGAGCTTTTTCAATATCTCGTACTAGTGCATGTACTTCACATTTAATATTATATTCGGTATATAATTCCATAAAAAAATGAACCAAATACCTCGCAATTGCTCCACATGCTCCAGTAATCAATATTCGTGCCTTATCAAACTGTTTATAATTAACCTGATCAATTAGCCAATTTATATCCTCTCGTATAATTTCATTCATATCTATTATCCTTTATAATGTCACATTTCATATGGAGATCTAGGAATTGCATAGCATACTGTATCAGCCATATTCCACATATGATGTGCAAATTGAATCTGATATTTTTTATTCAATTTTTTTATCAATAACGGGATCTCCCATAAATGATTCAGTTCATGATATGCCGATATAGCTAAAACTGGTTCTTGCAATTTAATTATCGTACTAGCACCATACAAAGCTCTGATTTCAGCTCCCTCTATATCCATTTTTATAAAATCCACTTTTTCTTTCTCTAAGACATGATCCAACGAATCCACATTAACCTTGATAGTTTTATAGTCTTCATTTTCACTCTTCACAACTTTACCACTTACCCCAACTCCTGATATAACATCATTTTGAAAACAAAGCACCTCTTTCGTATCCCATACTCCCAAATTGTAAGCAAAAGCATTCCATTTCTTTGCTTTAATAAGATTTGAAAGTTTAATAAAATTATTTATATCCGCTTCAAATGCAAAATATTTATATTCTTTCTCACCAACTTGATTCACAAACTGTAGCAATGTATCTCCCTGATATGCGCCACAATCTACAAAATTTCCACTTATGTTCGCAACTATTTCATTACCAAAATATTGATTATGATCATAGATATCCCATATTAATGAAATATTATGAGTTGCACGATGTAATAATACTTTATAATATACTTCCTTAGAATGTTCGTCATTTAACATATTAAACACCATATTGATCTCTTTTTGATGATTACTTATTTCATTCCGAACATAATACGGATTATCTCCATCATATTCCCAAAGGCTTATTGGATCAATATATACATATGATATTCCCATTATCTCCAAACATTCATGCAGCCTATAATTTATATTAGCTGCTATAACAATATAGTCTGTTTTTTTTATATCATTTACTCCAATTATAGGAACTGCGCAATATGTTTTTCCAATTAAATCGCTATTACTATCCACAAAATAGCAAGGATTAATACCATTTCTTTTCAATGAGTAAAAAATCATTTCTCCTGCTTGTCCTGTCCCCCATATAGCCACCTGTACATTTTTAAGGTTATCTATAATATGTATCAAATTATTCTGTTGTATATGTTGTAAGATTTTTTCACAGAACTCCATAACTTTATTCTCCAATTTCCTTAATGAAATTTAATTGACATAGAAAATAATTTTCTTTTTTTATAGTTTTGAACAATTCTTCAGCCGTTTTATTGGCTGTATTAGAAGTCACAAAAATAAATATATTAGGATGAATTGTTTCTTGACTAGGATACTGACTTACAATTCCATGAAATTCAGTGTTTCTTAATCCATCATAAACCGCTACCAATTTAACATTCAAATAATTCTTCTGTATAAATCGAAATAGCTCTTGTGCATTTTGGTTAATTCCCCATAGTGCATATTGGATATTATCATTTTTCCCCCAGTTCTTCTTAATATAATTCACCGCCTCGTTTATATAAATCAGTGCATTATCATCACAGCGATTGCTATTGCTCAATTTAACGTCTATATCTCTTGCTATCACTTTTAACATTACAGCATTTTGTATTCTACTAATTGCCAATGTGATCATTTGAGTTCTCAATTTATCTATATCAGTCTGACATGGATTCCAATCTATCTCACTTACTGTTTTTAGATCATAAAATGGCAATAGTTTTGACAACCAACTAAATTTAAAAAAATTATTCTCTGCTACTAATATAACAGGAATTCCAAGTGCTAACCCAATTACAGCTCCGTGAAACCTTGAAGTAACTATCATTCTAATTTCATTCTTATAATATCTCATACGTTCTTTTGCACTATTGATTATAGAATCATCTAACTTAACTTCATTATATGATAAATATAATTCATGATCCAAAATTTCAATATCTTTTTTAATATAATTAGGAATATAGGGTTCTACAAATTGTGGCACATCAATAAAAGCTACTTTTGATTTTTCTTTTTCATTATCTATCTCACATTCAATTGTAGCAACCATGCATCCTCCTATATATGCATCAATACCCTGTTTCAATAAAACATTTTTAGTTCTTTCATCACGACACCCAATAGGTTCCCATTGTTTCAAATAATCCACCTGATTTCTTGTCAATTCCGTTTGTGCAAATGAAACTCCCAAAAAAACCGGTGTTATTTTTTTTGAAAAATTCAAAAAATCTTTTCCCATCATCTGTGGAAAAAGCAAAAAATTAATTGGTAGTACAACCTCTTCTCCATCATATGAGTCCAACTCATATAGATCAATATAGACTATATCCTCAGAACGTATTCCCATTCTTTCATATATCTGGTCTATTGAAATTATTTCAAAAGCATCCCCAATATTTACTATTCGTTTTTCTTTTCCTCGTGCCAAACCATTATGTTTCAAATTTGCATATTTCATATTTATCTCACCTATAGTTGTTTTGCAACAGGAACATACTTATTGTTAATATTTTGATATCCATTGCATCTCAAACAATAAGTTAAATAGCCCTTTTCACAGTATCCAGCGTTAAACTCTATGAATTCACTTCTGCGGCATTCATTATAATCTTCAAGGTCAAAATAATCTGAACTTTTTTCTTCACAGTATCCAGCAATTACTGCGGAAGCATGAACACTACAAAAATATAATTTCTTATTATATTCTATAGCACATAACTTTGTAATACATTTATTATAATGATCTACTAGATCTCGTTCATCAAATAACCCGTTCGAATGCTGTGGGAATCCGGTATCATACCATGTATCCCATACACACTTTTCATAACGTATCTTTCTTCCTTCTAATATATCTATTAATTCCTGCATCCTCTGTCGTCCTGGTAGTGACTTAGAATAGTCAGAAAAGCGTACTATTACATTGTATTTTTTCAGCAAATGTAAAATTTCATCCGATGGAATTATTATTGCATTGGTGTATACTTCAATGTCTTGAATTTTCTTACCATAATATTGTTCTCCTACCCATGACAAAATTTGAGCAAACTGTGGATGAATTAATGCATCTCCGCCTCCCAAACCTAATATGGCTAAATTATCTACCCACTGAAAATATGTGTTTAATTCATCCTTAATTTTCTGCAAGCTTCTATTTTCAGGCTTCTTTACATAGGGTATCAATGCCATGCATTTTTCACAACGCAATGTACAACGTGTAGTAATCGGAATATTAAGTGAGACCATATATGTCTTATTCTCTTTATATAACATATATAATGAAGTAAATTCATTTGCATGAAAATAATTTTTATATTCAGTCAATCCCCATAACCCTAACTGTCCATAGATTTCTGTAATCCATCCACTAGCAACAATAATATGTACATTTTCATTTAATAACATCTCAAAAAAATATTTCGGTAAATACACATTAGGTTGTAAACCTAAACATTGTTTATTTTCATCCGAGTCTATGAATCCCTTTATATTAATTCTATCCTTAAATAACTCATAAAATGACCTTCCAAAAGTACCCGCTCCCCATATATACACATCTACGTTCTGATCAAGTATACTAGATATTATTTTTTCATACTCTTTTCCTTTATTTTTCCATTTCATCTGCCCAAACTCCTTTGTAACATAATCCAACAATAAAATTAACTTCTTTTTTTATATATTCCATTCGCAATCTCATATAATGTTTCAATTGGTATATCCGATATTCTATGCCAATTGTCCTTAATTTTTTTGTAATATTTATCATTTAATATTCCTCTTTTTTGCAAATCTATTAGTATATCTATACTACCTAGTATCCACGGAAATGATGCTGTTCTTTTAATAATTTCATCTTTCATAGTGTAACAATCTGGTAATTTTTCATTTGCTAAAATCCATTTATCCACCCAGGTTTCTAATCTTGTCTTTCCCCACCCAGAACTGCCATAATTGGAATGAAATATTGTAACATTTCTTCCTGCTAAAAGACATATCAAAGGATTATTTTTTTTACTCAACTGCTCAAATATTAGTAAAAAATGAAAAAAAGTTTGCCTATATTCCCCATTGTATCTTTCCCTAAAGCTCTTATAATCTATTTTAGATTTTATCATGGTATTTACATTATAAATAGTTGTATCCATAGACGTTGCATAATCACCGCATCTATGATAAAAAACATTGGCATCGTCACATACGGAAATTTCTTTCTTATATTCAGGATGTCCAACATCTAAGAATATCAAATCATACTCTTCTGAAATAGCTTTGTACATTAATTTTAATGTTTTTTCTTCACACCAACACCGATCACGAAGATACCACATATATTTGTATTGCTTTTCTATCTGATCAAGCATAAATATATTTTCAAACTTATAAACTGGTGACATCTCCGGATCCACCGCTATATAATACAGGTTATCAAACCCCATGCCTTGATAGTTTTCTATTACTTTCTTTGTTTCATCATCCTTGCTGCTATCATAAAAATATACATCCAATGCATACCTTTTATACGTTTCTGCACAATGCTGTAGCACATCTTCAATCACATTGGGATGTCCACAGGTTGGCATACATACAACCATTTTATCCCCGAATTTGATATCATTCCTTTGCTTTTCGGCTATGCAGGTCCATTGAAGCGCAACAAAATCTTCCGATCGCAGCATTGGATTTTGCATCTGTACTTTTTGAATCTTCTTCCGTTCCTCTGCTGGAATATTCAGCGGCTGAATTCCAGTCCAATCATCTACTGTCAATTTAGCATCTGAAAGTACTTTCTGTAAGCTATTTCTATCAAACAATTCATCCTGTCCAATTCCATCCACCACCCGTTCATAGAAAGCTCTGTTGAAGAAGCCAATCAGCAGCTTACCATCCTGTTTCAACATTTTAACAAATTCATTCAATACTGCTATAGGGTTCTTTGTAAATTCCAGTGCCTCATTCACAAGAATTATATCAAAGGTTTCTTGCAAGTCATCGCCTTTCCACCCATCCAATTCCGCACAAACTGTATCCGTAATCTGATTTGAAATTTGTGCCAGATATGGTTGCTGCTCTATTGCAAAAATCTGATCACGTGGAAATCGGGACTGCAAATAACTTAATGTTACTCCACACCCCATACCAATAGTCATAATATTCCAGTTATCTTCTGTATGATATTTTGTTATTACATCCAACAAATCCGTTCTAATTTCCAAATAGTTACTATAATTTAAACCAATCAGTTTCCATTTCTCAAAGAATTTGTTCTGATTTACTTCCATAATATTATTATATTTTTCGGGTACCTTGCCAAATGATTTGCTTCCCCAATGAATAATAAAACTGTTTTTGCACAAAACATTCCGGTATCCCCCTAATATGATTCTCAGACAGATATCATTATCTTCAAAATTTCCCGGTGAAAATCTTTCATCAAGATACCCTGTTTTTTCAAGCACCTGACGTTTTAATAAAAGTGCAAAACCTACTAAGCTAACTTTATTCACATATGGTTTTTCCATTGGAACATTGTTGATTTTTGCAAAGACACAATACTCTTCTTCTGTTTTCCCATCCTCAATAACAACTTGTCCATTAGATACATAATTGGACACACTACCCGTACTGCCAATCTGCTCGTCTTCATACAACCCCATGCGAAGCCAGAACAATGCATTTTCCGTCATGATTGTATCATTGTTCAACAACAGAATATCGGATTCTTTCTCTGACATCCGAATCCCCTGATTGCATCCCATGGGAAATCCACAATTTTCCTTGTTGCAAAGCAGCTTAATATCCTCCTGTTGCTTTAGCCATACTACACTATTATCTTTAGATGCATTATCTACCACGATAATCTCTCGCGAACATGGTGAAGTTGTTCTTCTGATACTTTCAACACACGCTTCCGTCATCTCCAGTAAATTATATGACAAAATTACAATTGCTGCCTTCGGCACACGGATTCCCTGACGTTCAAAATCATTGAGCACTTCCTGAATCTGCATTCTATCTTCTTCTACTTCACAATGAAATAATGCATTTTCATAGCATAAGTATGCCTGTTGAAGATTGTATTCACAATAATAATCTCCTAACATCATATACAACTCATAATTGCTTCCATCTATCTGTAATCCTTGTGCAATATTCTCCCAAGCCTGCTCTTTATTTCCTAATGCAAATGCAATAGAAGCACTAAAAATACATTGATAGATGAGCCTAATATCCTTCTTATACTCTGTCAATATAGTTTGAGCCTGTTCATATTCTTTATTTATCAGCGCTTTCTGTAATATCTTTTCTGTAGAATTTAATTCGTTTACTGCCATTTAAAACTCCTTTTAATTCCATATGGAAATATCTACCCCTGACAAAATTCTTTTCGAATAAAAATTGGCTATTTCAACCATTTTTAAATTTTCTGACTCTCTATTCGTAATATAACAATCACTATTATATATTACCTCTTGCATGGATACTGTTTCGCTATCAATAATTTGAACAGAGCAATTCACATGCTCATATTTCATTAAGCATTCTAGTACTAATTGTAGATTATTTCCTTTATCTGCATTATTCCTGATAAAAACAATCAGTTGTCCATCCATATTGCTATATCTATAACAAAATTCATCCAGTATTTTGGGAAATACAGGAAAAGTACTTTGCATATCAGCTACACACATATATACTAATCCATCTACATTTTTGTTGATAGGATTATATATCCTCTCATCCCATCTCTTCTTTTTATAAAAAATACTGACAAAATCACCTGCCGCAAGTAACATTTCCCTTTGTCTTTGTTTAATTTGCTCAGGTGTCCAATCCCACCAACATATAGTTAAAAGTTTTTGAATCACGTCTTCATCAAAACGATACTTAATTACCCTTGCAGGGTTGCCTGCCACAACTGCATATGGTGGAACATCCTTGGTAACCACTGCATCAGCCCCTATCACCGCACCATTATGTATAATTACACCGCCCATGATAGTAACTCCATGTCCAATCCATACATCATTTTCTATCAGAATCTGTCCCTTTCTTTGCACCCTGTACTTATCATAGCTACTATTGGGATTTTCTACATTCTTCAATTCTTCAACTGCGCCCATAAAAACATATTTATAGTCATGCATTAAATCTATCATAAACAAAATATCCTCAGCCAAAGCGCAATACTTACCTATTTGTAAATTGTAACACCCATCCGATACGTGATAATTCAACGAAGTTTCAATTTTAGCACCTGAAACGTAACTTCCACGATCAATCTGCATAACCGGAAACCTTTCAAACTCTGAAAAGTCCATTGTAAATTCTGTTTGCTTTTTAATTTCATAGGGATCAACATGTATATCGATAAACATACTCTCTCCTTAGTCTACATCAGGCCACATTTTCTCCAACGGGTATGACTCCATAGTTCCATCCTCATGTACAATTGTTTTTGTTCTGGGCGAAACCGTTTCATCCGGTGAGATCATCAATTCACACAGTACCGGTCCTTCTGTATTTAATACATTATCTATTTGCTCCTCCAACTGCTGGTTATTCATAATCCGAAATGTTTTTAAACCATATGCTTCAGCCACTTTTACAGTATCCGGCATACTTAATCCACTGGATTCACCACTTGCCACTTGAAATCCGCCAAAATTATTGTTCTGCATGGAGCGAATACTTGCATACCCCTGATTATTCCAGATAAAAATCTTTACCGGAAGCCGTAGCCGTACGATTGTCTCCAATTCCTGAATATTCATTTGAAATGCGCCATCACCATTAATTAGAACTGCTCTTCGTCTTTCATTTGCCAGACATGCACCTATAGAATAGGGCAGTCCAAATCCCATAGATCCTAGACCAGCTGCATTTTTCATCTTTTGTCCTCGTTTCGGACTAAAAGCCTGATAGGTGATTTCTCCGGCGGCTCCGGAGCTCTCAGGTACGATTACATCCTGCACAGTTGTATGTTGGCATAGCAGTTCCGTAAAATAATAAGCACTCACAACTCCCTGTACTTTCCTATGTGCATCTGTTACAGAAGGATATTTCTTCCGCAGCATATGTCCATACATATTCCATGATTTCCAATTCTCAATCTGTTGATTTATCTCATCATCAGTAGCAACGGTGTCAAACAAACTGCGAATATAATCTCCGGCATCACATGCCTGCATTGCCTCTACCTGTGTGAGTTTCATGCGGTCCAGCTCATGTTGATCAATATCTACCACGATCTTTTGGGCTGACATTCCAAAATGAGCTTCATTAAAGGCCGTAAGACTGGTATCTAAACGGCTTCCGATAGAAATCAGTGCATCAGCAGATTGCAAAATCAAATTGGCACCACGATCTCCCATTCCACCAGGATGTCCAACATAAAGTTCATCATCCTCCCCCAACATATCTATAGTTTTCCATGTTGTAAGTACCGGAATCGGCAATACCTCCAACAATCTATAAAAGTCATCTGCTGCATTGGCAAGTTTAATTCCATTACCTGCCAGAATAACTGGTTTCTTTGCCTGTTTTAATAAAGCAACCGTTTTGGTGATAATTTCCGTCAGATCCGGTTTAACCTCGGGTTCTTCAATATATGCTTCCAGTTCATCCGGTTCAATCATTGCAGCCTGTACGTCCAAAGGAATCGAAAGCCATACCGGTCCAGGTCTTCCTGTTACAGCCTCGTGATAGGCTCTTTCCATATGATAACGGATTCTCGCCGGATCCATAACCTGTACGGCATACTTTGTAATTGGCCGCACCATATCTATAATCTGAACCTCCTGAGAACCAATCTGCCGGACTCCGGTATTTCCTATAAGATCCGCTCTTTTGGCCTGTCCGGAAATTATAAACATTGGAGTAGAATCAATCCATCCTGCCGTTACTCCGGTAATTGCATTCGTTGCTCCTGGTCCTGAAGTAGTAAGGCAAACTCCTATTTTATTAGTATGTTGTGCATATGCCTCTGCTGCAATAGCAGCTGCCTGTTCATGTAATGTACAAACATATTGTATTCCTGATTTTCCAAGAGAATCATCCAGATGCATAGCCCCACCTCCGGGAAGCATAAATGCATACTCTACACCTTTCTTTTTCAAAAACTGAAAAACATAATCAGATAATTTTAGCATAACTCTTCTCCAAATAATTTATGTTCTACATATTCTGCTATTGTGTGTCCTATAAAAATATGAGCTTCCTGAACACGCGGTGTGATTTTGGAAGGAACCTTTACCACATAATTACAAACATCTTTCAGCTCTTTCACCTCATGATCCCCCATGAACAAAATCGTTTGAATTCCCTGTGTACCGGCATAACGTAAAGCCTCTAATATATTCTTGGAAGTACCACTTGTTGATATTGCGATCAGCATATCGCCCCGACTGGCTTTTGCTTCTAACTGTCTTACGAATATACGTTCATAACTATAATCATTTCCAATCGCTGTAAGTGTTGATGTATTAACTGTCAATGCCTCTGCATTCATTGCAGGACGTTCTTTATAGAAACGACTGATAAACTCTGTTGCTATATGCTGGGCATCCGCAGCACTGCCACCATTACCACATAAGAACAATTGACCACCTTTTTTAAACATTGTACAGATATCTTCAGCTACTTTCATGACCGTATCTGTCAAAATCTGATCTGTTGCCATCCTTTTGAATATTTCTTCGTGTTCTTCAAGTCTTTGATAAAAATAGTGAACCGGATGTTTCTGTGAATTATAACTATTTAGAATATGAACCAGTTCCCAAAGGCAGCCTTGTCCACCATCCTTTTGTAATATCATATCCGATGCATCCTTGGCACGATCTATCGCATCCGCAGGACAAACTCCCAGTCCGGCATATTTCAAAGGCTCTATATCATACTTTCCATCTCCAACATAGCAAATTTCTTCCGGTAATAATTGTTCTCTTTGTTCTATCTCCTTCAATATTTCTGTTTTTTTCTTTGCACCACAATAAAAATAATCCCACGGAAAACGCCGTTCAAAATAATGAACAATTTCCGTATCTTCTCCTGTAATTGCAGCAAGCTTAAACTTTTCTCTATGCAACTCATAAATTGCGTCAATATCTTTCAAATTAATTTTTTTTTGCTCTGTTCCCTTGGCATCAATAATTACTGTGCCATCTGTTATAACACCATCAATATCCAATACTACCAGTTTAATCATAGCTGCCGTTTCCTTATCCTCTAAGTTTCTTCTTAACTTCCTCTTCTGCAGGAGTAAGTACCTTTTTACCTGTACCCATAATTTTCTCTGTATCCCGTATATCTTTCACCAGACGGCATAATTCATATGGCTCAATTGATGCCTTTTGATCAGAGCCATACATCATCCTGTCAATCGTAATATGCCGTTCTATGGAGGTCGCGCCTGCTGCTACTGCACAAGTACTGACAAGTGTTCCAGCCTCATGTCCACTATATCCCACATTACATTTGTAAATATCCGCTAGTACACGAATCAGCTTAAGATTGGCATCCTCCATTGGCATAGGATAGGTGCTGTTACAATGCATCAATTCATATGGACATCCAGCCTTTTCAAAAATGTCTACTGCATGATCAATTTCTTCAAAAGTACTCATTCCAGTTGCAATAAATGTATTTTTCCCTTCTGAAGCAATCTCCCTTAACAATTCCTCATTCGTCAGCATGGCTGAGGCCACCTTATTGTATTTCAGATCATACTGTCTCAGAAATATCTGCGAGTCTATATCCCATGCCGATGCAAACCATTCAATTCCTTTCTCTTTACAATATCTGTCGATTTCATCATACTCTTTCTTATCAAATTCCAATCCCTCTTTTTGTGCTCGCTGAGTATCTCCCCATGGACTCTTTCTTGGACTATCCAGATATTCTCTGGTATAAACCTTATCCACCGTTCTCTTTTGGAACTTCACAGCATCACAACCTGCAACTACTGCTATATCAATTAGTTTCTTAGCAAGCTGCAGATCACCGTTATGATTAATACCGATCTCTGCTGTAATAAATACACTCATACTCTTATCTCCTTCTGCTTAGGCTATGCCGGATTACTCTCTCTTGTACATTGTTCCAACATTTCTTTGACTTCTCGGTCTTCCGGAATATATTGTAATAACTGTTGTAATATAGTTGTTGCCATAGCATAATCATTTTCCGTCATCTTTATCTTTGCAATATCTTTCAGGGATCTTGCCATATCCTGCATCTGCTCTATCGCCTGATCCCGTTCCTGCATATCTTTCTCTATGTTATCGCGCAGCATCTTGGCATAAGCAGTGATTGCCCGATCAAGCTTCGGATAAACGCCAAGGCATTGTTTTATTTTCTCTAATGTACCCCTGACATTATTATCCTTTCGATCACTGCGTAATTTATCCAAAAATAATGCAAGCTGCATATCATCGGGTAATAACAAAGTTACTGTTTGTAAAGCCTCATCGCGATAACATGGTCTATAAAAATTCAAAACATCATCTGTATACATCCAAATCATTTCTTCTAATTGTTCATATTTCGGTGCAATAGTCAGATAATTTGCCAGACATACTTCATCATATTTTATTTTAAAAATATCATACCTGATGTCATTGTTTCTTTTCCATGTTTTTATACGTGTATTCCATTTTTTCCATGCTTCTAAGCCGGTGCGTTCATTCATCCGCTCCAATGCTCTTCTCCATACCCGGAAATCAATATTTAATAATCTGGATTCCATGTCAATTTCAAGCTGTTCTGCAATATCCCAAATCTCATCATCCGTATCTAAAATTTGATCCGGACATTCTATAAATAACTGTTTAAAAAGTTCTTGTGCTTTGGCTCTGTCTTCATTTGATAGAGAATCCGTCTTCTCCATTTTCAGCCATTTGATTTTATTAGATAGTATATACACATGCTTACTATCCAGATGAATCGTAAGTTCTACCAGACGTTCTAAGCTTTCTGTTTCCCCTTGTAACCGATACTTTTCTTCAAGTTTCTTTAATACAGTGTATGTTTGTGGCGCACTGTTCTCCGTTGTAATAAGCATTTGGAATATCTTCCCAAACAAAGGATTATAAGGTTGGTTACAACATGCTTTCAATATCTCTTCTATCCATTCGGGCCAAAAAGATAATATTTTCTCATTCCAATCAACCATACCAAAGGCTTCTTCTGCTAATATATAATTTCCCTTATCAATCACCGTTCCAAGGCATAGTAAAACTGTCTCTGACATAAACAGACTATGAAAAACGTCTGTCACAATACCAGCCGTTTCGATCTCCATGGCACTCCGATCATCTCTTAATAACTTTGCAGCTTCTATATATTTTTCAAAGTAAAGATAACTTTGCCCTCGATTCTTTAAATGTGCATACAACCTTGCTCCAATCATATGATAAAAAGCCAAGCTCATTTCCATGGTTTTCAGTTCCATAAGTGAATGACTTATCGCCCTGTTTAACCATAGTATCTCATCTTCATACTTTCCTAAATACTCTAACGAGATTAGAATATAGCTAAATAATGTACCAACATGAATTGGGCAATATGATATCTTTCCTTTATATTCTTCCCATTCTGCAATACCCTCTGCACATGTATGTATAACCTTATCATACTCAGCTAATGCAAAATATTCCTGTGCCAGTTGAAATGTCCACCTAGGATCTCCCGGATATTCTTTGCACATTTCCAATAGCGGTTTAATATTTCGTTGTGCATGTTTTATTTTATCCTGTGCATTCTTATACACATATCCATAATGGTGTACAAAATCATTAAATTTCTTTAATGGTTGAGGAAAAGGGTCTAAATATTCATGAACTTTACCAATAAATTTCGTACCATTCTCTATTTTAACCATTCTAGATGGATAAGAATATACCCATGCTTTTCCTTCAGAATCCAGATAATTTCTGACCACATAGGAGGCACTGTTATATTTCTTGCAGTCTCCGGATTGAAAAAAAGCAATAATCTCCTGGGGATTATCAAACCATTCATCATCATCGAGATACATGAACCATTCTCCATGTGCTTCTCCAAGTCCCGCATTCCTTGCCATGGCAAAGTCTCCGCACCAGGTGAAATCAATAATTTTATCCGCATATTTTTCAGCTATTGTTCGTTGTTGCTCATTGCATCCCGTATCTACCAATATGATTTCACATGGAAATGCTTTTTTGAAAGGTAATAATGATTTAAGACTTTTTTCCATGTCCTTCCTCCCTGAAATCAGCATGGAAATAGATAATAGAATCGACTTTTTATTCATATGTGGAATCCTTCCGCAAATCAAATTAAAACTAAAAGGGGACCGGCTGCAAAGCCGAGCCCCTTTCTTACTGCTATGTTAGATGCTCTAACTATTAAATTACTGTAATAAGGAAAGTACTCCCTGATTAGACTGGTTAGCCTGAGCCAACATTGCCTGACCTGCCTGAGATAAGATATTGTTATTTGAGTACTTAACCATCTCTGTAGCCATATCGGTATCACGAATAGCAGATTCAGCACTTGTTGTGTTCTCAACAACGTTATCCAAGTTGCTGATTGTATGCTCGAGTCTGTTCTGTACAGCACCAAGAGCAGATCTCTGTGTGGAAACCTTCTGAATTGCTTCTTTGATAGTTTCTACTGCATTGTCTGCATTCGTAGATGTCGTGCCATCAACTCTTAAGCCGTTAACTCCAAGGCCTTTAGCTGACATTGCCTGTAAGCTTAACTCAATCTTGTTGTTTGTTGTTGCATCAGCTCCAACATGAAGGGATAACTTCAAGTTTCCTACCTGATCCTGAGTTGCTTTTACATCTGTAGCAGCAATTGTCTCTATCTTGTTGCCAAACTGATCATATAAGGTCTTATCTTTCAGCTTTGTTGCATTACCGCCAGTTGCCGTAAAGTAGTTGCCCAGTGCATTATCTGAAATCTTATTACCATCCTTATCATAGTAGCTCACTGTATCTCTTTTAGCTGCTCGAGTTACTGCTTTAGAATCTAAGGTTACAGTATCGGATAAAGCGGTCTTTCCGGTTTTATTATCTTTATCACCCTTTACTTCAAGTTTAATTCCCAAATCAATGCCATCGCGAGATACGTTGCCGTTTTTGTCAACATCATAGCCATCAACTGTAATCGCTGCGCTACTAGCTGTAGCACCCGCTGCAACAGTTATACGTGCTCCGCTCTTCTGTAATGCCTTAAGTAATTCATTCTGGTTATCGACTGCCTCATTTGTTTTAACAGCATTGGCTGAAACAGTAACTTCAATCTTAAGTCCTGTATTTGAACCACTTGCTGTCTGCTTTAAGTTAGCAGAAATTGCAGCATTCGCAATAGTCTGTGAACCATAATTATAGCTGTACTTCTTTTCAGCATTCTGGTCGCCCTTTAACAGATAAGTCTCATTGAACTTGGTTGTTTCAGCAACACGATCAATTTCTGTAGTTAACTGATCAATTTCGTTCTGGATGTAACTCCTATCATTTTCAGAATTTGTTCCGTTAGCTGCTTTAACTGCCAGTTCATTCATTCTCTGAAGCATATCCTGAACTTCATTCAAAGCTCCTTCAGCAGTCTGTACTGTAGAGATACCATCCTGAGCATTTGCAGAAGCCTGTGTTAAACCTCTGATCTGCTTACGCATCTTCTCACTGATGGAAAGTCCTGCTGCATCGTCTGCTGCACGGTTGATCTTGTAACCGGAAGATAACTTCTCTGTGGACTTAGCCTGAGATTTTGTGTTAACACCTAACATTCTGTTAGAGTTCATTGCTGTAAGATTGTGTTGTACTACCATAATTCATTCCTCCTTGAAATTGTTCACTGCTTCCCTGCAGTGATTGTTTTATTTATTGTGCAGATTTCTTTTGAAATCGTACGCCTTCGAAAGATGCTCTGCGCTTTCTAAAACAAAACTGTTTGTCTTTGCAATTTGTTTTGTTTTATTTGTATTATATATCGGAGTGTATCCGAAATACTTAACCCTGTTTTGGAAAATTTTTGGGCAAATTTTTGTTTTCTGTTTTTCGTATATTTGTCAACCGCAAACCGTTATTTCTTATCATCCAGAAACTGTGGTGGCACATAATTGGCATTATTCATGTTCTTATAATAATTCAGTGCCGCCTGTTTGTTCTGGCGTCCCTGGCGGATCTTCTCACGGGACTTACGGAACTGCTGCTCTACGGCAGACTTATTCCGCTGCTCCATGGTCTGCAGCTTCACACTCTTATCCGTGAGTTCTCCGATAAGGGACTGCAGGGCTCTGATCTGTGCAGCATACTGCTCCTTATTGCCAAGAAGCTGTTCCTTAATCCGGTCATAGACAGTCTCAAATCCCTGATCCAACTCCATAATCCTCTGAATGAGTGGATCCTTCTGATCTACCAGACGGTCAAAAGCCTCATAATCCAGCTCTTCCACCTTAAGCAGCTCCTGCTGCTGCATCGTGTAGTCCGTGAGTTCATCCAGGATCTGTAATTTCTTTTTCAGGCTGTCTTCTAATACGGATAAGTAATTGTCCATTATTCAGCTCCTTTATGTTGGTTCTTCGCCATTACTTCCTTCCAGGTATCCCTCACGGAACGAAGATGTTCACATACCTCTTCGAGAATTTCCGGATCCTTCCGGATATTCGCCTGTGCCAGACGCTGCTGCAGGTAAGTATAGATCCGGTCATAATCCTCAGAAACCGGATATTTCGTATCCAGTGTACTCTGCAGGTAATTAATGATATTCTCTACCTTCACAATATTAATATGGCTCTTCTCAATATCCTTCTTCTCAATTGCCATAATGGCAATGTTACAGAACTTAATGGCGCCCTCATAGAGCATCAGTGTCAGCTCTGCCGGCGATGCCGTCAGAACCTTACTGTTATTATACTGTGCATACGCTGCCGGTATTGCCATATCATGAACCTCCCAGTAATCCTGTGATCGCACTTGCATTGGACTGCATCTTTGCAAGAGCAGTTTCCATCTTACTAAACTTGCTGTACCACTTATCTTCGTAAGCATTCAGCTTCTTTTCCATTTCGGCAATCTTCGTGGTGTAGTCTGAATAGTCGGACTTCATCTTCTTGTCATCATAGAAGCTGCCATAGCTTCGGTAGCCCTCTACTGGCTTGGAAAGACCATCCATCGCAGAATACAGTTCCTTATGTAAGCTGCTGAAGAAGGATACGACGGTATCCGGATCGGAAGCGATCATGGATTTCAGCTTATCGGCATTGCCGGAGGTATTCTCATCATCCGGATCTCCATCGATGTGATAAGCATTCTTCTCATTCTCTGCTGCCGTAAAATAGCTCAGTGTATCAATTCCGAAATCACTTAAGTGCATCTGCTTGCCATCTACCGTTGTTCCACTGCTCATTACAGAGGTAAGCTTGCTGCGGATAGTGGAAAGTGTAGAATCCCTGCGAAGCAGGGAATCTTTGATTTTCTTCTCATACTTCTCTACCTCTGTATCAGACATGGCATCCTTTTCATCATCGGTAAGAGGTTCATACTTGGATGCAGAAGCCGCATTGTAGAGCTTATCCATCTCATTCATGATGGAATTGTACTCCTTGAGGAAGCCCTTGATCATATCATAGATTCCATCGGTATTATCCTGTGTGGTAATGGTAACTGCTTCCCCTGCCTTGGTCTCGCTGAGTGCAGTAAAGGTCAGTCCGTTAATTTCAAACACATTGGTATTGTTGGTAAATGTCGCACCGTTTAACTCGATCTTTGCATCCTGTCCGTCGATCTTCTTCGCATACCCCTCTGCTGTCGGATCTCCGTCCGGATTAAGCTGAATCCCCAGTGCCTTTAACGCTGCCTGTCCGTTGCTTCCTGCTGCTGTAATGCTGAAGTCATTGGACGCACCGGAGGTCTTGGCACTGATAAAGAGCCGCTGCTGCTTCTCATCGAAGTTTGCATTGAGTCCTGCTTCCTTAAGCTTCGTCAATACATCTGAAATTGTGGTATCTGCCGTCACATCCAGGGTGAGATCCTTATCTCCGGCCTTAATGCTGATCTGTCCGCCATTCCCGATGCCATCACTGCCGGCAAGATCACTTAACCTGGACAGTGCGGTAAGGCTTCCGCTGCCGGATGCTTTTATCTGTGCACCGGTTAAATAACCGGTCTTTGCAAGCTGCTTTACCTCAAGGGACTGTACACCGTTTACCGCATTCTCACCTGTAATCACGCTGACAGCACTGCTGTTCGACACTGCGGTTGTCTTCTTCATATAAGAAGAAGCAAAGCGCATATTACTGATGTACTTGCTCTGAAGGTTCTTAAGCTTCGTATTTAAATCCTTCCAGGCATCCTGCTTCCACTCCAGCTTGGTCTGCTTCTTTTTAACATCATCGACCTTCGTTCTCTTGGCAGAAACGAGCTCCTGGATGATACTTTCGGTATCCATTCCGGAATACATTCCGGTCATACGCATTGCCATATTCGATTCCTCCTGCCTGTTATCTCTTCTCGTCTACGAGGATTCCTGCCAGTTCCCATACCTTGGCAATCATGTCAAGGGTCTTCTCCGGCGGAAGCTCTTTAATTACTTTATGGGTATCCTTATCTACAATCTTGATCGTAACACGGTTCGTTGCCTCATGAATTCCGAATACTGCTTCGGAATGGGACATATTCTTATTGAGCTGTTCGACAGCCTTCCTGATCTGTTCATTACTTGCTGTCTGCTGTTCGGAAGCGCCCTGATTATTGGTCTCGGTTCCCTGTCCGTTCTTCTCATCGACCTCTTTAATCTTCGCGGTTGTCGGATCAAAGCTGACGGTCTGTTCTGCTGTAGTGGAAACGTCCGTGTTTTCTACAGCCTTCTGTACAGGCTTTGCCTGTTGTGTATTCTGTGCCTGATAAGTCATGGCACTGCTTAGTGGTTCAATTGTCATTGTGTACACCTCCCTGTGCTTCCCTGATGTCTGTTCAACATGGTCACAATTTCATATTTAACGGTTTCTTGTAGTTTATATCGGTTTTGGGTTATAAAAGATTAACCCCCTGCAGAAATTTTTCACTCAGCTTCACTCAGCTTTTCACTCAGCCTTCCCCCGTGTCTTAATTGCCACCTTTTCCTCCCTTTTTCTCCCTGACCTTCTCTACAAAAGCCGGATCACAGCCTGCTATGGAGCAGATTTCTGCCAGGTCGTAATTTTTATTCAACATCATTTCGATTGTATAACACTGCTGCGCTCTCCTCCCCTCCTGCCTTCCTTCTCTTTTTCCTTCATTAATAAAATCCTCTCTTAATTCCTGTAAGGCCTGACACATATCATATCGCTCCTCTCCGCTTTCGTTCATGATTTTATATGTTGCTTTATGACTGTTCTTAAGATATTCCCGTCCTGTCATAATCCTTATTGCATCCCATGTTTCTTCTGATAAATGGGCATATCTTTCATCTTTTGCTAAACTCAGAAACTTTTCTTTATCTTTTCTATAGCTCATTGCCCGAAACAATTCTCTAAGTTCTGTATGAAACTCTTCAAAGTCACTTTGCTCATTCACACAAAACAGACGCAGAGAATAATCTGCAAAACATTTTTGAAGCAACTCATTCTCACCAAATTCCATCATATCCGATAATTGTCTTGGTCCATCCCACGGTTCTGTTCCAGTATAAAGGCAGATCGTGTACACCGGCTGCAAGCGATCCGTCTTAAAAATCCCGGATAACTTCTCTGCATAGGTAATAATCGTCATCGCATATTTACCAGACTCTTTCATTTGCTTCCGCAATGCTTGAAATTGCTGCTTCTTTTCCCTTAACTGCCGATTATACTCTGCCACATCATAATCCATACATCGAACCGGCATGCTATAGTCTATGTAACTCTGATTTTCTACCGCTAATACCTGCAAGGTTGCACCGGTCCTTAGTTTCATTTTCACATCCCTCAGAAGCTGTGTCTTCTTATTTCTCCCTGCTCTCCGGAAAGGACTCGCACTCTCTACCTCGATAGTCTTTCCCTGCGCTCCATCCAAAATCTGGAGCTGTACATGCTCTGCATTGTCTTCCTCTTCCTCTGTCCGTGCTACTGTATATGTTTCCGACGCTTCCGTCAGATCCTCTGCTCGAATCACAGTCTGCCCATCAAAGCAGCATCCATTAAACAGATCTGCAAAGTACTCCTTATTCTGCAGATATTCTTTCATACAATAATCGAATTTTCCCATAAACAACCTCCTTTTCACAGAGAATTCTTCTATGGGCATAAAAATCCTCTGCCTGTTCAATTTAATTCGTTGGAATCAAAGCATGGATTTTCTGATCTGTGAGAATGCCAGAGACAAGGGCCAAAACCCTCTTAGTTACAGAATCAATTTCAATACATATTCTGTAAATAGAAAACTTCTATGCTTTACAGAAATTTTAGCATAGAAGTTTTAAACCTGCAATCTTCAATTTTGCAAAAAAATTTATTTTACATCGTCATATGTATTTCAAATTTCTATTCTTATCCTCTTCCCTAATCCTTAATCTGTCTTCCCTCATGATCCAGGTGATAATGATCCCTGTAAATCAGTTCTGACAGCGGCACAAAGGTATATCCCTGGTCCTTCAGGTTCTGAATCAGCTTATCCAGCGCCTCAGATGTGAATTTCGCTCCATTATGGCACAAAATAATTGATCCGCTTCCCAGATGCTTATGTCCGGTAACCGTTTTAATAATAGAATCCACTCCGTAATCCTTCCAGTCCAGGGAATCCACATCCCATTGAATCGGGTAATATCCGCACTCTCTTGCGACCTTGATTACCGCATTATCATAGTCGCCATACGGCGGGCGGAACAGGAACATTTCATACCCGGTCAGCTCCCGGACCTTTTCATGAACCTTCATCAGCTCTTCTTTCTTTTCCGCATCGGAAATCTGACTCATATTCTTATGGTTTTCGCTGTGGTTTCCCAGATCATGCCCATCCGCAAGGATGGCTCTGACATCCTCCGGATAGCTCTCTACCCAGCCGCCTGTCATAAAAAAGGTCACTTTCACATTATTCTTTTTGAGGATTTCGAGAATTTTCTTCGTATCCTCGTTTCCCCATGCTGCATCAAAGGTGAGTGCAATCTTCTTTCCACCCGCTTCATCTGTTTTTACACAGTAAATCGGCAGCTCACGGTTTCCAACCGTGTTGCTTGCATGCACGCTGTCTCCCCAGAACACCACCGCTCCACGCAGAAGTGCGGCGGCGACAAGCAGAAATGCCGTATTCCGCAAAAGCAGCATGCAGACTCTTTTCTGATAATCCGGACGCTTCTCCCCATCTTGTCTTTTCCACTCTTCCTTCCAATGCACATGCAGACCATCCGTCAGATTTTTTCCCGTATGTTTCCATTTTTCTATGTATTTGCTCATAAGAAATCCCGGTATATTTTTTATACAAAATATGCCGGGAGCTCTTGTCCTTATGCCAGATCAATGTATGATAAGGACTATTTCTGTTACGTTTGTGATCCACAATTTGGGTACCGGCTCTCATGCTTTCCAGGCAGCTTCTTTATCATATTACAATGACAGCGATCTGCGATCTCATTCCATTCACAGAAATACCGCAGCCAGAAGCGGCATGGTGATCACGGAAAGCACCGTGGTAAGCGCCACACCACGGGAAGCAGTTTCATAATCTCCGCCATACTGCTGAGCAAGCATTGCAGTCATGCTTCCTACCGGAGTCGCCATCATCACAAGGCACACCCCCCGCAAAATTTCCTGCTCTGCCACACGATTCACCATGATCATCCAGACAGCCGGAAGAAGCAACAGCTTCACCAGCGAAAACAGTAACAGCTTCTTATCCAGAAACAGCTCCTTTAACGGCATTTGTGCAAGGGATGCTCCGATAATCATCATACTTAACGGAGCGGTGAGATTCCCTAGATTCGTAATGAATGCCTGTAAAAAGGAAGGAACAGGAGTCTGCAGAAAGTAAAGCAGCATTGCTGCGATACAGGCAATCACTCCGATATTGAAGATCTTCTTCACGATTTCTACTGTTCCCTGCAGCTTTCCCTGTTGTTCACTGCCATTTTCTATATTTTCAGACTTCCCATTCACAGCCGCTGTTATGCCTTGCGCATCCTGCCGTTCCCCTGTCTTTCCATTCGGCTCTGCCTTCACATCCACCTCTGCGTTCACATCCTGCTCTGCTTTCACATCTACCTCTGCTTTCACATCCGGCCCTGCGTTCACATCCTGCTCTGTCTTCACATCCACCTCTGCATTCACATCCTGCTCTGTCTTCGCACAGGCACCCGGCTTTCTTGTCAGCACCGCCACTCCATAGGTATAAATCAGAATATTAAATGGAATCTGAAAGACCGCTCCATACAAAAGTGCTCCATTGCCGTACATCGCAGCCAGTACCGGGAATCCCATAAAGCCAATGTTTGCAAAAACCGTCATCGCTGCATAAGCTCCACGACTCTCCTTCTGTATGCACAGGATTCTCGGAAGAAGCTGTGCCACAACAAGCAAAAAGGCATACATCATGACCACGATTGCAAGCGTCTGTACCAGCTCCTTTCCCTGCATCTGCTGATCCGTCAGTGCACTGCTTAAAATCATACAGGGATTGGCCACATTCACTACAATCGCCGAAACCTTTCTGCTCACCTCTTCCGTGAGAATCTGCTTTCGATAACATAAATATCCGACCGCCATCATCAGAAACATCACGATCATCTGTTGCAGCATCACCATACCAGAACCCTCACATTCACTTTTCCTTTCCTGCTTATCCCTTTCTCACCCTCATAGGCAAACTTCCCATAGCCGCGGACGGTAATCTGATCCCCCTCCTTCAGCGCCCGGCTGTTATTCTCACACAGTCTTCCGTTGATAAATACCTTCTGCTCCCTGAACAGCTCATTACTTTCTGTCCGTGAAAGATGATACACCCCCGCAATCAGCGCATCGGTCCGTGCGGAGCTGATCTGGATGAGCTTTTCCTCCGGTTCCTTCTGCAAAAAGACCGGCGGCTCTTCGCAGACCGTACACTGCACACTTGTATGCCGGATCCGTGTAAGATTTTCGGTAATATATTCTGCCATGCTTTTCAGGCAGAACAGATACCCCGTCTTGTCCTCAATATAAATATCTCCCAGCGTACTCCGTTCAATCCCAAGGTTCATGAGTGCCCCCAAAAAATCCCGGTGCGTCAGCGCATCTGCAAACTTATTCATTAACGGTGCCATTTTGATACAGCAGATCGGGAACTCCCATTCCTCACCGAACCGGATCACTGCCCTCTCACACCCTTCCTGACCTCCGAAAACGCAGTGCGGTACATACGAAAAGTCCATGGAATAAAAAACGGACTGCTCCGGCAGACTTAAGAACCCGGTGAACGTTGCTATATGACTCTGGTCCGCTTTCTGCGCCAGATCGGTAAAATGCTTCCTCAATATCTGATCTTCTTCGTTTTTCAATGAATTTCCTCTTTCTTTTGTTGCTCTTCTTTATTCTGTGCTATACTATATCCATTGGAGAAACAGGTAATATTCCTTTCTCCAAAGCCCATTGTACCATAAATGAGGCCAAATCTGAATCATTACCAAATTAACCATTTGCAATAAGGAAAGGATGGATACTATGGATTTCAAGGATGCGCTGCGAAGCATCATTAAGCCGCATAACGAAGACCCCCTAGAGCGTCTTACAACTCCCTTTGGAGAGGCGCTTTCAAAGGATAAGGTACTTACAGAATACCCGCGCCCCCAGTTTGAGCGCCCATCCTATATTAACCTGAACGGCTTATGGGACTATGCTATCCAGCCGAAAAAGGGCTTCCCCGACCGCTACGACGGGCAGATTCTCGTCCCTTTTTCTCCGGAAGCGATCCTGTCGGGTGTGGAACGCCAGCTGCAGCCGGGGGAATACCTCTGGTACCGCCGTCTGCTCCCGGTTGACGAGATGGATCTCTTTAATGACAGCCGTCTGATCCTGCATTTCGGTGCGATCGACTACGAAGCCGATATTTTTCTCAACGGAAACAAAGTAACGTCCCACCGCGGCGGATATCTTCCCATCGACTGCGACATCACGGATTTTCTGGAAAAAGGAGAAAATGAGCTGACGGTACGTGTCAGCGACCCCAGTGATGCAGGCTTCCAGAGCCGCGGCAAACAGATTTTAAAGCGTGGAGGCATCTTTTATACGGCACAGAGCGGCATCTGGCAGACCGTCTGGATGGAATGGATCCCTGCCACCCATATTGAACATATTACCATAGAACCGGACTTTGACCGGCAGGAGGTATTTATCGAGGTCGATACGGCTCTGTGTGATGCACTTCCGATGCTGCGCATCTGTGTCATGACACCGGATGCAAAACAGGTATTGTTCCGGCAGTCCCTGACTCCGAAGAGTAATCTTGCCGATGTACACAGACATCATGCGCAGTCCCAGTCCTATGATTTTACGATTTCCATTCCGGATGAACTGTTTTTCCCATGGACTCCGGAAGCTCCGGCGCTTTACCCGGTAACGGTAACCTTAGGCAGGGATGAGGTGAAAACTTACTTTGCCCTACGCACCTATACCATTGAATTATCGGAGGATAAACCGGTCTTCTGTCTCAATCACAAGCCCTGTTTCCTCATGGGTGTCCTGGATCAGGGCTACTGGTCGGATGGATTAATGACGGCCCCCTCCGATGAAGCATTGCTTTATGATATCACGACCATGAAAAAACTGGGCTTCAATATGATGCGTAAGCACTTGAAGGTAGAATCTGCAAGGTGGTATTACCACTGTGACCGCCTTGGCATGATCGTCTGCCAGGATATGATTAACGGCGGCGGTCAGTACCGGATGCCGTTTATCAACTATCTGCCCACGGTATGCCCTTCTCTGGCACGCCACATCTCGGATCAGGCTTACCCTCTTTTTGCAAGAGAGGATGAAGATGCCCGTGACGAATGGGAAGAAGAGCTGGCCGATATGATTGATTACCTGAAATTCTTCCCCTCCATTGCCATCTGGTGTCCTTTTAACGAGGGCTGGGGACAGTTTGATTCGGTACGTATTGCAGAGTCCATCCGCGCACAGGATCCGACACGGCTCATCGACGCGGCAAGCGGCTGGTTCGATCAGGGTGCCGGAGACTTTATCAGCGTACACAATTACTTCCGGCGTCTTAAGGTTGCTGCCGGAGAATGGAAGAAGCATAAGAAAAGTCGGGCCTTCTTCCTGTCCGAGTATGGCGGCTTCGCCTGCCACATCGACGGACACAGCAGCGTGGAACGGATCTTCGGCTACAAGCGTTATGAGACAAAGGAAGAATTTTCAAAGGCTTATGATACTCTCATAAAAGAAGCCCTCCTCCCTCTGCGGGAACAGGGCTTAAGCGGTGCTGTTTATACCCAGGTATCGGATATTGAGGAGGAGGTCAATGGAATCCTCACCTACGACCGGAAGGTCGTGAAGCTCCAACTACCGGAGACTTTAAAAGAATCACGTTCAAAAGAGGAATCTTCAGAATCACAGCCTTCTGAATAGTTATCTTTAGAATAGTTATCTTTAGAATAATTATCTTCAGATAGTAATCTTCAGAATGTGATTTTCAAAACAGCAGCTGCATCACGCAGCTGCTGTTTTTTCTCCGTTCAATGTTCTCTCAAGCTTCCTTTTGACATAAAAGTATGCCGGAACAAGGAAGATATCTGCCATAATCCAGGCAAGCGGGCTTGCAAAGCAGGCGCCGGTAAATCCAAATACCGGAACAATGAAAATACCCATCAGAGTTCTTGCTATCATCTCAAATACTCCGGACAGAATAGCAAAGGTGCTGAATCCCATTCCCTGAATCATATACCGGATGACATTCACGAAAACAAGCGGAATAAAGAATGCTGCATTGATTAGCAGGAACTCTCTTGAACTGTCAAGCAGTTCCTTACTCGCATCCGTTACAAAGAGTCCGCACAGTGTTCCACCTGCAAAGTACATGATAATAAATGCCACGATCGAATAAACAATACCGAAAATACTGCAGGCAAAGAGTCCCTTGCCAAGACGGTCCAGCTTCTTTGCTCCCACATTCTGGCCACCGTAGGTTGCCATTGTTGTTCCAAGTGCATCAAACGCACAGCAGAAGAACATACTGACCTTACTGCCGGCAGTAACTGCGGCAACGGCTGTAGCTCCAAGGGTATTCACGGAGGACTGTAAAATAACCGATCCGATTGCCGTGATGGAATACTGTAATCCCATCGGCACACCCATGGCACACAGCATACCGATATGAGGCATACTAAGCTTCCATTCGTCCTTTGTAATATGAAGGATCTCGAATTTCTTCATCATATAAATCAGGCAGAGAATGCCCGAAATCAGCTGAGAGGCAACGGTGGCAACCGCGGCTCCGGAAACACCCATATGCAGATTGATGATGCAGATCAGATCCAGCGCAATATTAATTGCTGAGGAAATAATCAGGAATACCAGCGGAATCTTGCTGTTTCCCATGGAACGCATGATACCGGACAAAATATTATAAAGGTAGGTTGCCGGAATTCCTAAAAATACGATAAAAATATACTGGTAAGAATACTCAAAAATGTCCTCCGGCGTCTTCATCCACATTAAGATATCACGACACAGAATACATACCACTACGGTAATCACCACAGACATGACAATTCCGAGCCACACACAGTTCGCCACATACCTGCGCATGTCCGAATAATCCTTTGCTCCAAAACGCTGTGCAATCGGAATGACACATCCGCCGCACACGCCCATTACAAATCCGACAATCAGGAAATTAATGCTTCCGGTTGCGCCAACACCCGCAAGAGCATTCATTCCCAGCGTTCTTCCCACAATAAAGGTATCTACCACACTGTAAAACTGCTGAAAAATAAATCCGATCAGCAGCGGCATGGAAAAGCTTAAAATCAATTTCATGGGGGACCCCACGGTCATATCCTTTGTTGCACTCTTTGCCATAATTTAACTCCTCTAAATTCTCCAAAAATATTGTCTGTTTCCCCAATTATGCGCTTGATTATTTTATTACGGCTTCTTTATATTTGCAAGTAAATTCCTGCCTGCACGTTTTCGAGCCTGTGAATCGTTACCGGAACGAGGTACGAGCGAACAATTTCATGCCGGGCAATGAACGTACAAAAGCGCAAATATACTATACCTGTAGTATACTTACGCTTTGTATGATTTCTAGTAAATTTTGATCTGATAACTGTACAAATCTACAATCTTTGCATTCAATTATAACCGTTCGATGCCATTATGCAAACGGATTCTCAGACTTATAAAGCATTCCCTTCGGCTGGTTGAATCCGATATTCTTAACGCCTAAGAACTTGAATACTTCATACATTAACTTTCCGTAGTGACCAAATGCTACAGCTCCATGATGAGGGAATCTGCCTTCTACAAGTACGTGACGGTAGAAGCGTCCCATTTCAGGAATAGCGAAGATACCAATACCACCAAAGGATCTGGTCGGTACATCCAGGATTTCACCTTCTGCGATGTAGGAAACCAGTTCTCCATCGGAATTGCACTGCAGACGATAGAAGGTAATATCGGATGCTGCAATATCACCCTCCAGAGTACCTCTTGTGAAGTCCGGTTCAGAACCGGCGGGCTCAAGAAGTCTGTGCTGGATAAGCTGGTATTTTACGGCTCTGGTGGAGCACATCTTGCATTCCGGTGTATTTCCACAATGGAATCCCATAAAGGTATCGGTTAATGCATAATTATATTTGCCAACGATGTCTTCATCATAAATATACTTCGGTACGGAGTTGTTGATGTCAAGCAGGGTAACTGCATCTTCGGATACGCAAAGTCCGATGTACTCGCTTAATGCTCCGTAAATATCTACTTCACAGGATACCGGAATACCACGGGAAGCCAAACGGCTGTTTACATAGCAGGGTTCAAAACCAAACTGTGAAGGGAACGCAGGCCAGCACTTGTCAGCAAATGCAACATACTTTCTTGCTCCCTTGTGGTTCTCTGCCCAGTCAAGTAAGGTAAGCTCGAACTGAGCCATCTTGACATTGAGGTCTTCATAGTAGCAGCCTTCGCCCATTTCCTTAGCCATGTCTGCACATACTTCCGGAATACGGGGATCGTTCTCATGCTCCTTGAAAGAAACAAGAAGGTCAAGCTCAGAGTTCTCTTCGATCTCTACGCCAAGCTCATATAAGCCCTTGATCGGTGCATTACATGCGAAGAAGTCCTGCGGACGGGGACCAAAGGTAATAATCTTAAGGTTCTTAACACCGATGATGGCACGTGCAACCGGTACGAAATCACCGATCATCTTTGCAATGTCATCTGCGGTTCCAACCGGATACTCCGGAATATATCCCTTCAGATGACGCATACCAAGGTTGTAAGAGCAGTTCAGCATGCCACAGTATGCATCACCTCTTCCGTTGATCATGTCGCCGTCGCCTTCTGCTGCTGCAACGAACATGCAGGGGCCGTCAAAATTCTTTGCAATCAGGGTTTCCGGTGTTTCCGGTCCGAAGTTCCCTAAGAATACAACGAGTGCATTACACTCTGCCTTCTTCACATCCTCAACAGCCTTCAGCATATCCTGTTCGTTCTCAACAGTTACCGGGCACTCATATAAGTCGCCCTTGTATGCTGCCTTGATTGCCGCACGTCTCTTCTGGGATAATTCGATCGGGAAACAGTCACGGCTGACTGCCACGATACCAAGCTTTACTACTGGTAAATTGTTCATGTTTCTTTCCTCCATTTTCTTAATAAAATCATAACCGTTCTGCCGTGCCATTCATAAGCTGCCGGATTGTACAGGCTGCCCTTAGTGAGCAAGCTCCCACGGTCATCCTGCACATCATTTCTGCATGGCTAAACTGTTACATAAAATTATAAAGATAAGTTCTCTCCAACAAGTCCCATCGGGCTTCCTTCCGGAAGTCCTCCTTCGGGATGTCCGAGGAGCCACTTATTTACTGCAGTTAAATGACCGTCTTCTCCATCGGCATGTTTGGACTTCAGATCATAGTTGGTGCCCTTCGGAAGTACAATCGCTACCTTAAAGCCGTTGCCATCCACGCCACACGGTGCATAATGCAGTGTGGTTGCAAATACCTCAACACCTACTCCCTTCGGTACAAGGAATGCTTCTACCCTGGAAGTATCATAGGTAAAGTCGGATGTAATATCTGCTTCCAGGCCAAGCATTAAAATCGCATCGGTTGCTGCCACATTGATCTCGGAATCACGATGATATTCCAGTGCATTCAGCATATGATTGTGGCCATTGCAGTAACCGATCTGGATCGGCATTTCCCCATAGGTCTTTGTGGACAACTCCTGCATCACGGGAAGTGCTTCCAGTGCCTCACAGCCCGGAACATATTCCACGCCCTCCGGTAACGGAGTCTTCTCTTCCAATGCTTTCACAAGCTCTGTGAAATCCACATTGGAGATCACTTTGCCATATTTCTTAAAACGTTCATCGGTAACCTGATAAATCTGCATCTTCTTTTCCTCCTGATAAAATTGTCAAAACCTTATTATATAAGATCACTTCTGTTCTTACTTAATAATATCAAAAACGGGCTTGCAGGCAGGATAAATCTCCCTGAACTGCTGATAACGCTCTTCGTATCTTGCTACGAGCTTTTCATCCGGCTCTACGGTATCAATGATCTTCACAATCTTTGCGGCTGCTGCTTCCACGCTTTCAAATTCACCACAGGCAACAGCTGCCAGCATTGCACCGCCAAGGGCAGGTCCTTCCTCACTCTCGATCACATCTACCTTTAAGTTCAGAATATTCGCAATCATCTTTTTCCAGAGAGGGCTCTTCGCTCCACCGCCACAGATCTTGGTTCGTTCAATCCTGATTCCGAGTGACTTGGCAACCTCGAAGGAATCACGGAGTGCAAAGGCTACGCCTTCCAGAACAGCCTGTGTCATATCCGCACGGGTGCTGTCCATGGTAAGTCCGATAAATGTGCCTCTGGCATTCGGGTTATTATGGGGAGAACGCTCTCCCATCAGATAAGGCAGGAAATAGACATGATTCTCACCAAGCCTGTCATCCGTAATCGGCTCCTGCTCCTTCGCATACTCCTTCGTTCCGATAATTTCTTCCATCCACCACTTATTGCAGGAAGCAGCGCTCAACATACATCCCATCAGATGGTAGTGACCGTCTGCATGTGCAAAGGCATGAAGGGCGTTGTTCTTATCCACACCGAACTTGTCAGAGGAAATAAAAATCGTTCCACTGGTTCCGAGAGAAATGTTACACATTCCATCTCCAACAGTTCCGGTTCCGACAGCTGCTGCCGCATTATCACCGGCACCTGCTGCCACCTTAACTGTTGCAGAGATACCCAGCTCCTTCGCAACCTCTTCGGTAACACATCCGACACATTCATAGCTTTCATAAAGCTTCGGAAGCATTTCTTCGGAAATACCGCAGATTTCACACATTTCCTTAGACCACTTACGGTTCTTTACATCCAGAAGAAGCATGCCGGAGGCATCGGATACATCCGTACAGTGTACTCCGGTCAGCTTATATGCAATATAATCCTTCGGAAGCATGATCTTCTTAATTTTCTTAAAGTTCTCAGGCTCCTTGTTCTTTACCCACAGGATCTTCGGTGCGGTAAAACCGGTAAAGGAAATATTCGCAGTATATTCGGAAAGCTTATCCTTTCCGATTACATTGTTCAGATAATCACATTCTTCGTAGGTTCTTCCATCGTTCCATAAAATTGCGGGACGGATCACCTGATGCTGATCATCCAAAATAACAAGTCCATGCATCTGTCCGCCAAAGCTGATTCCGGCAATCTGACTCTTATCTGCTTCTGCAATCAGTTCCTTAATGCCTGCCATGGTCTGCTCATACCAGTCCTCCGGCTTCTGTTCTGACCATCCCGGATGCGGAAAATACAGCGGATATTCTTTGGATACAATTTTGTGAATCCTGCCTTCTCCATCCATCAGAAGCAGCTTCACGGCACTGGTTCCTAAATCTACCCCTATGTATAACATCATAACCCTCCTTATTGTTCTGAATCGTTATCATTTTAAGACTCTTTACGAATCCTGTGTTCATGTTAAACACGTGTTAAATATTCTGATTTAATCGTATCATCTTCCCATTTCCCTGTCAATAAATACCACTCGAAAATGCATCCAAAAATACAGCATTCTTTTGATGCAAATTGCCGAAAATTTCTATCGGAAGTAGGACAGATTACTGCTCATCACCACTTCCAGCTTGGAGTAGTGCTTCTTCTCGGAAAGCTGCTTCCCGTAGCACATTTCCTCAAATAAAAGCTTCATCCCTTCATAGGCCTGCTTGTTCAGATCCTGATAGACCACGGCATCGATCAGCGAATCCTGTACATCCTCCATAATCTCCGGATAAAGGTCAAATCCGGTAAGCCGCAGGTCTTCTCTTCCTTCTTCCCTAAGCACGTCTGCCACCACATCAAGGCGGTAGGTCAGATCGAAAATCCCGGCAAGATCCTTATGCTTTGCTATCGCGCCTTTCACTTCCCGCCGGATCTCCTCCTCCTCGGTAAGTCCATGCACCACCGGAAGAACCTCACAGGACGGAAACTCCTGCATCTTCGTAAGAAATGCGTTCAGACGGTGCTGGATATCGCGGTTCGTCAGATACTCCTCCGTCACCGGAACAAAAATGCTGCCTCCCTGCGGAAGCATTTTGCCAAGAAGCTCTGCTGCCAGCACACCGCTCTGGGAGTAGTCCACACCAACATAATGATTCCCGGTATTTTCCTGTAGATCACGGCTCAAAAGCACAACCAGACACTTCAGCTTCTTAAGCTTTTCCAGAATCTGGCGGATCACTTCTGTATCCGAAAAGGCAAGCACAAAGCTTCTCACGCCTTCTCTCAGCATCTGATCCACCGCTGCCATCTGCTGCATCGGGCTGTGCACATCAAATTCTGAAATCAGGATATTCAAGCCGTCATCTCCGAATTCACGGATTGCACGTTCAAGACCTTTGCGCACCTCCGGTGAAAAATATGCCGAGCTCCTGGAACGGAAGCCTACATAACCAATTGTATACTGCCGGTTCATTGCAAGGTTTCTGGCATTTTTATTCTCTACATAGTGATACTTCTCAAGAGCCTGCTCTACCTTTTCCCTTGTTTTATCACTGACAACTCCTTTATTCCGGATCACCTTATAGATCGTTGTTCTGGAAATCCCGATGATTTCAGAGATTTCCTCAAGCGTCATCCTGCGGTCACTGTTCCCTCCGGATTTACTTTCGATTATTACTTCTGTGTCCACCGTATTCTCCTACATCTGCTTTCTGACTACCAGATATTCGTCTCCCGGGACATAATACGGACAATCCCGGTACTCATCTGCTAAGAATCTTGCCATTTCATCTTCATCCAGATCCATTTCGCAGGTATAGCATTCATAATCCTCGTCGTATACATAATTGTTACACTGCTCACAATTTCCTTGTGGACACTGTCTGTTCTTCGTTTTATTCATAAAATTCCTCTGTTACCTATCTGGTATTTCTGCGATCCAGCTTCTTAGACAGAATCATTCCGACCACCTGTAAAATCTGTACCAGCAAGACAAGCAGTACTACCGCAATAATCATAATATCTACCTGATAACGGTAATATCCGTAGCGCATCGCAATATCACCAAGACCACCGCCGCCAATGGTTCCTGCCATTGCAGAATATCCAAGGATCGTTCCAAGTGCAATCGTTGCTCCAACAATCAGGGAGGTTCTTGCCTCTGCAAGCAATACCTTCCAGATGATTGTCCAAAGACTTGCACCCATACTCTGTGCCGCCTCAATTACTCCGTGATCCACTTCCAGAAGGGAGGATTCCACCATACGCGCAATAAACGGTGCTGCTGCAAGGGCAAGCGGTACGATGGTCGCTGTGGTTCCGTAGGTTTTGCCTACCAGAATACGGGTAAACGGCATAATCAGGATCATTAAAATCAGGAACGGAATACTTCTTGTGATATTAACGATCACGTCCAGTATCCGGTAAACCACCTGATTCGGGCGAAGCCCCTTCGGTGCCGTTACAACTAAAATAATTCCCATAGGAAGTCCTAAAATATATCCAAATAAGGTTGACATCAATGTCATATACAGGGTTGCCCCGGTACCTTCTGCCATCATAGCAAGTGTCTGACTATCCAACATAATGATCAAGCTCCTCTACTTCTAAATTTCGATCCTTCAGATATTGGATCATCTTCTGTGCAACCGTTGTGTCCTCCGGAAGCTGCAGAATCATCTGTCCATGCGCCACACCATTAATATCCTTGGTGTCCGCCAGCAGAATATTCACCGGCATCCGGTGTGCCAGCACCATATTGGCGATGACCGGTTCAAAGGAAGAATTGCTCTTAAATACAATACGGATGCAATGCTGTCCCTTCATTTCATCATAATGGTTATCGTCATCCATCAGAACCAGCTTTCTGGCTGCCTTGCTCTTCGGGTGGGTAAAGACCTCTTCTACGGTACCGGATTCTGCAAGTTCACCATGATCGATAATTGCTACGTGCGTTCCGATCTCCTGCACAACTGCCATCTCATGCGTAATAATTACAATGGTAATACCATATTTCTGATTGATCTCTTTTAACAAAGCAAGAATCGACTTCGTGGTAGTCGGATCCAGTGCACTTGTTGCCTCATCGCAAAGAAGAATCTTCGGATTGGTGGCCAATGCTCTTGCAATCGCCACACGCTGCTTCTGTCCACCGGACAATTGTGCCGGATAAGCATTTTCCTTTTCGGAAAGATCGACAATCTTCAGCAGCTCCCTGGCACGCTCCTTCGCTTTTTTCTTGTCTGCTCCGACAATTTCAAGCGGGAAGCAGATATTATCAATGACCGTTCTCTGCATCAGAAGATTAAAATGCTGGAAGATCATGGCTATCTGTGTACGCATCTGACGCAGCTCCTTATCCTTCAGGGCTGCAAGATCCTTCCCCTCCACAACAACCGTACCGGTTGTCGGTCTCTCAAGGAAATTCAGGCAGCGGACCAGTGTGGATTTGCCGGCGCCACTCATACCGATAATTCCATAAATCTCTCCCTTATGAATTTCCAGATTGATTCCCTTCAATGCCTCGACATTCTGATCCTTTCCGGAGAATGTCTTCGTCACATTCTTAATTTCAATTATTGTTTCCATTGTACTCCTCATTTTTGTAACAGCTTAGCCCTGCCCGTTTATTTCTGCATGGCTGAACATTTACCTCATTTTATCCTGTGGCCGCATCAGATTCCCTTTTCCGTCCCCATGCGCCGTTGCTTTACAGGGGTTCAAAAAAGAGACCACACTAAGCGTATCATAACACAAAGTGTAGTCTCTTTCAATTCATCGTGAACTTTTACTCCGCTTTTTATCGTGAACTTTTATTCCGGCTTTTACTCCAGATTCACTCTGGTTTCATTGTAAGCTTTTACTCCAGATTCACTTTTTTCTTAAGGATCAGCAGGCTGCCCACATACATCACGACACCAATCACAATCTGCATCAGAAGCGATACTGCCATGACCTGGTTTAAGAAGCTGAAAAAATAATCGTCTTGCAGCAATCCAATCCGCTCTGCACTGGTCATAAAGATAATCATAGCTGCCTGTGTTACAATCTGCACTGCACCGGTAACTCCCACATATACCAGAATTGCTCCCGCAACGCGGTGGCGTGCCCAGAGCTGTCCGATATTCACCGATCCCATATAAAGAAGAGACTTGGATACTGTACCGACCAGGATCAGGATAATCGTAAGTACCATAAAAAGCTCCCAGCCGGTTGCATATTCCGAATTTAAAATGTCCTGCATCTCCATGAGCACTTCCTGAAAGCTCTCAAACAGACTCCGGTAACCAACCTCTCTCAAGACAATAAATGCTGCAAAAAGCATGATGTTAAACACAATACAGATAACTGACAGCAATTCCCAGATGCTGAAATTGATCATTTTACTAAGTAAAAGCTGATTCGGGGTTACCGGCAGTGTATGTGTCAGATAGCCTTCATTGCTGTACATACTCCGGTAGTATCGTACTGCCAGATAAATCGATGTTCCAACTCCGCAGCACATCAATGCACCGTAAAAAAGTAAAATTGTTGCACTAAAAATTACATCTGCACCCCACCAGTCCATCAGATCCCAGACAGGGGATGCACAGAAAAGTCCGAAAATTGTTGCTGCCGCAAATACCACACCGATTAAAACGGTAGGAATTTTCCATGTGGACAGCCATTCCTGCTTCATTAATTTTCCTAACATGCGAACACCTCCCTGAAATACTGATCCACGGACTTTCCCTTGACCTCACGGATATTTTCTACCGTATCAGTGAGAAGGACCCTGCCGTCACGAATGAAAACAACATCATCCAGTACATTCTCTACATCCGTAATCAGATGTGTGGAAATAATAATAGACGCCTGTTCATTGTAATTGCTGATGACGGTTCTTAAGATATAATCGCGGGCCGCCGGATCCACACCTGCAATCGGTTCATCCAGCAGATAAAGTCTGGCATCACGGCTCATGACCATAATGAGCTGTACCTTTTCCTTTGTACCCTTGGAAAGCGTCTTTAACGGTGCATTCGGATCAATCTGCAGATTATTCAGCATCTGCATTGCCCTCTCCGGACGGAAGTCCGCATAAAAGTCCTTAAAATATGCAATCAGCTGTGAAACCTTCATGCTTTCCCTGAAATAGGTTCTCTCCGGCAGATACGAAACCTCTGCCTTGGTAACAGGTCCCGGAGCATTGCCATTAATCCGGATCGTTCCCTGATCCGGTACAAGCAGCCCGCTTAACATCTTAATTAATGTGGTCTTCCCACTTCCGTTTGGTCCCAAAAGACCTACAATACGTCCTGATGGAATCATCAGGTTCATATGATTCACTGCGACCTTTTTTCGTTCATAAACCTTGGTCAGATCACAGATCTGTACTAATTCGTTCATATTTCTCCCTCCTGCTGTCCAAACAGCTCATAATTCGATATGCTATATGTCTTGTGCTTTGCTTCCTGTACTTTGTGTTTTGCTTCCTTTATGTTTTGTTTCTTTATCCCTTGCTGCCTGTACTTTGTTTCTTTTTTATTATGGATGCTCTTGCTTCCTATACTTTGTTCCTTTTCACTATGGATGCTCTTGCTTCCTATACTTTGTTCCTTTTCATTATGGATGCTCTTCCATTCGGTTTATGATTCACTTTCTTTGAGAATCTTCAGAATTTCTTTCTTATCAAATCCCATGTCCTTCATCTTATTGATGAATTCCTGAACCTGACCTCTTACAATTTCATCACGCATCTTCTGAATCAGCTCCATGTCATCCGTCACCGTCCTTCCACTCGTTCTCTGTGTCAGTATTAATCCACTCCGCTCTAACTCTGACAACGCCTTCTGCATTGTGTTTGGATTCACGCCAGCATCTGCTGCCAGTTCCCTGACGCTGGGAAGCTTATCTCCCGGCTGATACTTTCCGGAAATGATCTGCATCTGAATGATTTCCAGAATCTGCGCGTAAATCGGTCTGTCTGAATCCAGTTTCCACGCCATACGCCTCTTCCTTTCTGTTTCGTCAGTACAGTCCTGCTCTTAGAAGGACCGCCGTCCTCCTATCGATAACTATATAGACTTTACTGCTGTTATTTTACACTGTTGCTATTTTGCACTGTTGCTGCTTTGTGTTGTTGTATTACTTAATTAATACAATATAACTATTTTTTGGTTTTGTCAATAACTTTTTAATCTTCTTTATATTGATTATTTGATCTCCTGATTCTCTGTCACCATTTTGGATATATTCCTAAAATTATCACTCAATATGTCCAAAACCTAACGCCCTTTGAGGAATCATTTCAAATTTTCTGTTCTATTTTGGACATAATGAGAGCAAATAAGAAAAAAACATCCAAAATTTTTCATTTTTACAGATTTCATAGAAAAATGAAATAAAAAATTGGACATACCACACCTTTCAACGGCGAAATATGTCCAATTTGCTCTGTCTATTCAATACTTCAGTTATATTGTTGACTATGTCTGCTCAATACTTCAGCAAAACCATCTTCATATCCACATCTCACAATTCACAACTCACAACTCTTTACTCGTATCACGCATCCCACATCTCACAATTCTTTACTTGCATCACTCATCTCACAACTCTTTACACACATCATGTCTCGGAGAGCACCGACACCAGGGCACCAATCATAATGGCAAAGTCCCCAATATTAAACACGATCTTCCGAAAGGCTTCCCATGGTACATTGAAGCTCACATAATCCACCACATATTTGCGTTTGAGACGGTCATAGGTGTTACTGAACGCTCCCCCAAGCAGCATCGTCAGACCCCAGCGCAGCATTCCCTTCCCAAGAAATGAAAAGGTTGAGATAAAGAGCAGTAAAGCAAAAACCGTCATTCCAACAGAAATTGCCGCAACAAGCTGTGGATTCTTCTCTCCAAGATTCAGAAATGCTCCCCTATTATGATATCTGCGAAGCAGCAGCTTTCCCCTACAGATCGGTTCGCAGCAGTTCATCTCCTTCTTTTCCTCAATCTGCTTCTTAATATAAAGATCTGTTCCTGCAATTCCCGTGATTGCAAACAGATGGACAAATAATTTTCCTACCGGTCGTTTCATTGCATACCTCCCATAATGTTCACTCTGACTATTTTCATTATAAAGGTGATCAACATATCCTGCAACTATAACACGGGATGAATACAATGCAGAGTATCTACAGCACAGGACATCTACATTGTAGGACAACCACAACACTGAATAATACAACACGCCCTACATTGTAGGACAACCACAACACTGAATAATACAACACGCCCTACCATGCAGGACACTCCCACCACCAGATAATGTAACAGCCCGGGGCGTTGCCCCGGGCCTTATAAAAGGAAGATTTATATCAACCGCCTATACACAACAATTTGATTAAGGTAACATATCGGAGCTTCCGAAGGTTGCTTCCCACTTTGCTGCACGCTCATCCATGATGGCCTGGCCGCCTGCACCTAAGTATTCTTTAATACCGGAATCCCATACCTTGTCAAAGTCAGCTTCTGCCGCAGATACTGCGGTATCATATACGATATCTCTCTTGCTGGAGAGGGAATCGCCCATACCTTCTTCTGCGGAGATTGCGCCAACATTTACGTTCTTACCGGGTCTATTGTCTGTCTTTGCAATTGCATCTGATGCTTCTACATCAGCAGGATCTACGTTAGAGTAGCTGTATGCAATAGACTTTGCAGTAATTTCAGGGTCTACCAGCTTCAGACCGTTACAGGTAATGGTCATATCAATATTGAAGCCGGAATTCTGGATGGTATCACCGGTAGAAGCCTTGGTAACGATGGTTCCATCGTCTAAGGTATCATGGGTTACGCCTTCTTCACCGATCTGGAGATACTGGATGTGCTCCGGATCAGAAATCCAGTCAAGATAAAGCATGGATGCCAAAGGTTCATCATTAGTAGAAGGGAAGAACAGCTTACGGTCGATCGGACCTGCGGTAAACTTGGTATGAGTTCCCTTGCTGTCTTCGAAGCAGTCAACTGCTATAAACTTTGCATCTTCTCCAACCAGTCTCTGTAAATTTGCCTGGATGGAATCTTCACCGTTACGGAAAGGATAATCCCAGTTATGAGTAAAGGCACCAACATAACCAGCCTTTAAGTTATCATCTTCTGTGGTGTCACCGCTTCCATACAGAGCGAAATCTTTCCACATTAAGCCTTCGTTGTACCACTTATTTAAGAGACGGACACCTTCCTTTGTGCCGTTCTGGGTAAGCTTTCTGTCATCAAATCCATTTACATAATATTCCTTATCAGAGATATCAGGATCAATGAAGGATTCAATTAAGGTAGCTGCTCTCCAGCCCACATCGTAGCTTACGCTGTAAGGAATCATCTTGTCAGCATCTGCGCCAAGAAGTTCATCTGCGTTGTCACGGAATGCAATCAGCATATCTTCAAATTCCTGCTTGGTAGCAGGCTCTTTTAAACCGAGCTTATCCAACCAGTCCTTACGAACGAAGGTATTGATACGGTTGCTGTTTGCAAGCTTTGCTTCAATTCCCCAGATTGTACCGGTTTCAGGATCCTTATCCCAGTAAAGGTTGGTTTCACCGAGCCAGTCCCAGAGGTTCGGGAATACAGACTTGTATTCTTCGGTTAAGTACTCGCTCAAATCCAGAACACCACCCATGTTTGCATAGGTCTGAATGGTCGGATAGTCATAAGTTACACAGATGTCCGGAGCATCGCCTGCTGCCAGAAGGTTATTGATTTCTTCCACCTCTGTCCAACGGGGAACTGCCTTGAATTCCACCTGTACGTTGTGATCTGCAAGCATTCCTTCCTGAATATACTTGGTATATGCATTGTTTGTAGGATCAGAACCACCATCATTACCACGATCATAAACCTCCACAACAATGGTTCTGGTTTCAGCGAATTTACCATCCACAAGCTGACCGCCTGTCGGATCGGATGCATCTGCGCTGTCAGATGCTGCATCAGAAGTATCGGCTGAGTCCGATGCTTCCGTTGTTGCCGCTGCTGTATCACTGGATGTATCAGCAGGAGCTGCTTCTTTGCTTCCACAGGCCGCAAGGGAAAGTACCATAGCACCTGCAAGTAACACGGAAAGTAATTTCTTCTTCATTCTTTGCCTCCCTAATAGAATATTTGATTTATTGAATGCACGGATTGAGCCCCAATCCGATTATTCCTTAACGGCTCCAACGGTAACCCCGTGGATGAAATACTTCTGCAGCCATGGATAGATACACAGAATCGGAACAGTGGAGAACATAACGATCGCTGCCTTAAGTGATTCGGTAAGTCCCGGGGTGGAGAATCCTTCCTGAGTAGCCACTTCCACGCTGTTAATGTTGTTAATGATATTGTAAAGAAGGAGCTGCAGCGGATAATAATCCTTTTCCTTCATATACATCAATGCATCGGAATATCCATTCCAGCGTCCTACGGCATAGAACAGAGCCAGTGTCGCAAATACCGGTTTGGATAACGGAACGTAAATGGAGCACAGGATCTTAATATAGGTTGCCCCGTCAATTTCCGCCGATTCCCTTAAGCTGTCCGGAATTCCATAAAAGAAACTCCTTAAGATAATCATATTGAAGACACTTAAACAGCTCGGCACAATCAGTACCAGCGGATTGCTTAACAAATTCAGTGACTTCATCAGCAGGTAGTTCGGGATCGTACCTGCGTTAAAAAACATGGTAATCGTAATAATGATGTTAAAAACGCTTCTTCCTTTCAGATCCTCGAAGATCAGAGGATAAGCACATAAGGTTGTCATGACCAGTGATACAATCGTGCAGATGATGGTAAGAAATACGGTCCAGAAGAACGCCCGGATGTATTTTGCATCACCAAGTACGGTTGTGTAAGCATCAAAGTTCAATCCCTTCGGCCACAGATAAACCTCATGCTTTACCAGTGCGTCCGTACTGCTTATGGACTTCACCAGCAGGTTTACCATCGGAAGCAGACAGATGATGGCAACCACGATACAGATCAGAACGAAGATCCAGTCTCCGGCTTTTGCAGATTTTGATTTAATCATCGTTCATACCTCCTACCAGATTCCACGTTCGCCAAGCCGTCTGGAAATCCAGTTTGCCAGCAACAGGAAGATTACACAGATCACGGACTGGAACAATCCAACCGCCGTCGTCAGTGAGAACTGAAGACTCTTAATACCATTGGTATAAACAAAAGTGGAAATGACATTTGCCACATTCATAACCATGTTATTCTGGAAAGCGAACGGTCTGTCGAAGCCGCTTCCTAAAATATTGCCAAGGTTCATAATCAAAAGTACCACGATGGTGGAACGGATACCCGGAAGGGTAATGTGCCACATCTTCTTAAATCTTCCGGCGCCATCTACCGATGCTGCCTCGTAAAGCTCCGGATTGATTCCGGCGATCGCTGCCAGATATACGATGGAACCCCATCCAAAGTTCTGCCATACACCAATTAATATGTAGGATACAATCCAGTTGCCCGGTTTATCGAGGAAGTGAACTGCCTCAAACCCCAGATTCTGCAACACCATGTTTACAAGACCGTTGGTCGGTGCAAACATCTGAAGTGCCAGGCTGTAAATAATGACCCAGGATAAGAAATGGGGCATATAAGCAATGGTCTGTACCACTCTCTTAAACCTGGTAAATACCAGTTCATTTAAAATCAGTGCGAAAATGATCGGAGCCGGGAAACCAACTACCAAATCAAGGAGATTCAGTACCAGCGTATTCCGCAGCGCATTTAGGAAGTCCTTGTTCTTAAACGCTTTGATGAAATATTCAAAACCGTGCTGTGCGGCCAGTGGCATCTCCCAGACGCTCTGTACAATACTGTATTTCTTGAATGCAATCTGGATATAAACCATCGGAACGTATTTAAAGATAATCAGATAAAGCATTGGCAGAAAGAGTAACAGATACAGCTGCCAGTACCGTTTCATGTACACGCCAATGGATTTCCTGTTCTTCACGGCAGGTACTTTTTTGGATGTTTTACTCATCATAACTCCTCCCATAAAAATCGTTTATCAACTCTTTTGATAAATTGATTATAATATTTCGTTTTCCTCTTATCTTGTCATATATTGCTTTTCATTTCATAAATCTTGCTTTCTTTATGCAATTTATATATATATAAACTTTTATTGTGGTATTTATTGTGCGTTTTGCTACAAGTTTTTCAATGTATAGCAATTTTTGTATAGTTATGGGATAAAAAAAGCCGGAAGCAGAATTATCTGCTTCCGACCATAAATATTCTCTTCTGAGTTAACCTTCTAATAGATCTTTCTTCCTTTTTCATCCGGAATTCCACTCTTACGGTAGAAGTATGAGTTCACCTGATCACGCCATTCCCTGGCATTGGCCAACTGCCTTATAAAACGCTCCCGTACCAGTGCATAACTTTCATCCGGGATTCTTCCCTCCAGGGACTCCCATACTTTGAGCATCTGCTCTACTTCTTCCACGCCTTCAAAGTGGGTATCATAGATGTGCTGCAGCAGGGTCTTTCCGCTTGCAAGCCTCCATGTATATGGCATGTGGTGGAAGAACAGTAACAGTTCTTCCGGACACGTTGCCGGATCGTCATACATCGAAGCATTCGGCTCGTAATACTGCTGCGCATATCCTGTTCCGTTATGTGACCGGTCAACGCCAAGTCCCAGATGATCGGCACGATGGTAGGTTCCCCAACGGGAGTACTCATACCCGTCAATGCTCGGACCATAGTGCTCATGCGGTGTCACCATCCAGCCAATGCCAAGCGGTGAGGTATATTTCTCATAGGTTTCCCTGGATCCCAGAAGAAGCTTCACAATGGAATCAACAACCTCGCAGTCACAGCCAAAGGTCAGTTTCACCCATTCCTTTGCAATTTCTTCTGCAGAAAGTGACGTCTGGAATGCCAGTCTTCCGAATCCGTAGAAGTTTGCTGCTGCCAGATCATTTCCGGTCCAGTTTGCATCATTACCGGTATTGATTACGGCTGCAATTCCGGCATTCCGGTTTCCAAGTGTCCGGCCGCTTACCACATCCGCAACCGTGTCAAGCTCCGGCAGGCAATAGGTCTTGAAATCCAGTACTTCCTTAAATAAAGGAATCAGATAGCAGACATCGATCTGATGACCCGTATACTCCTGCGCCACCTGAACCTCCAGCATCTGATTGGTTTTTTTCAATCCCCCAAGCAGAGGCGAAACCGCCTCCCGGATCTGGAAGTCCATCGGACCGTTTTTAATCTGCAGAATCACATTCTCGTGATAGTCACCATCCATCTGGATGAAATTGTCGTATCCGGCACGCGCCCGGTCCGTCTTATAATCCCTCCAGTCCTGCGTGCAGTTATAAACAAAGCACCGCCAGATGATGATGGCGCCATATTCCTTCACAATATCGGCAAGCATATTGGCTCCGTCTGCCTGCGTCCTTCCGTAGGTAAAAGGCCCGGGTCTTCCTTCCGAATCTGCCTTTACAAGGAAACCTCCAAGATTCGGGATTTTTGCAAAGACCTCCTTCATCTTCTCTTTCCACCATGCAATGACCTCTTCGTTTAACGGATCTGCACTGTCCGGTCCACCAAGCTCCATCGGGGATGCAAAGTTAAGACTTAAATACAGCTTGATTCCATAATCGGCAAATATATTGGAAAGCTCTGCCACACGGTCAAAATAACGTTCCGTAATCAGATACGTTGCCGCGTCCTTTACATTCACATTGTTGATGACAACACCATTTAATCCGATGCTTGCCACGAAACGCGCGTAATCCCTCGTCCGTTCATTCACCAGAATTTCATTTTCTGCAAAGAAGAAGGATTCCCCGGAATAGCCGCGTTCAATGCTGCCATCCATGTTATCCCAGTGGTTCAGCATACGGTTCGGATTGTCCGGATTACAAAACGCATCCACACCCTTCAGGGATTCCTCCATGGCAATTCTGCGAAGCAGTTCAAACACACCATATAAGACGCCCTTTTCTTCAACTGCCATCAGAAACAGCCGTCCATCCTGCTCTTTCAGATGGTATCCTTCTGTTCTCACACCGCTTCCTGCTTCGGAAATCCTGCGGATAACGAAGGTCCCCTTTTCTGCCTGTGCCAAAGAGGAATGTACCGGGGGCGGAAGTACCAGCATGCCCCGTATTCCACACTCCAGTTCCGTAAGTGCAGACCGGATCACATAGTGCTCCTTCTCAAATCCATCCAGCCGGTATTTTTCAAAATAGGCTTCATTTCCTTTCGCTGCCCTTGGAAAGTAATTCAGCCACATCTGTGTCCACGGATTCATTCCCAATTCCCCTCCACATGGGTATTTCGAAGCATTTCTCTTCCCCATACCCTTCATTTTCATTTCTTCTGGGTATTTTGAAACAAATTCCCTTCTCTATACCCTCTACCTTCATTTTCTCTGGGTATTTTGAAACAAATTCCCTTCTCTATACCCTCTGGCCTCATTCGAAATAATTTTCAGACAAGTATCAATTGTGATCTATCGGCATCAACAGTCAGCCGGCACCTTAATGGTGATCTCAGCCGGCTTCTTTCCGGTCAGTTCCACGCTCCGGTGATCCGGTCCGTTTGTTCCCACATAGCAGATCGCTTCTCCTTCCTGGTAGCAAAGCTTTCCTTCCTCATCGTAGAGTCCGAATGCTTCCTTCGAAAGATGGATTTCCACGCTCTTCTTCTCCCCCTTCCTAAGAGAAACCTTCTTAAGACCCTTAAGCTGTGCATTCGGTGTGTCCTCTGCACAAATCTTCACATAAACCTGAACGGTTTCTGCACTGTCGTATTCTCCAAGATTGGAAATCTCTGCGGTTACGGTAATGCCATCCTCTGTAAGCGCTTCACGGTCTGCCTTTACATTGGAAAGCTCATATTCATTATAGGAAAGTCCGTAGCCAAACGGATACATTGCATCCTGCTTCATATAGCGGTAGGTTCTTCCCTTCATGGAATAATCGGTAAACTCCGGTAATTCATCGATGCTGTGATAGAACGTAAGCGGAAGCTTTCCTTCCGGACTCACATCACCAAACAGAATGTTCGCAATCGCCTTGCCACCAACAGCACCCGGATACCAGCCCTGAATGATTGCCGGAATATGCTCATCGGCCCAGTTAAAGGAAAGCGCGCTTCCGGAAAGCATCACAAGCACGACCGGCTTGCCGCTTTCATAGGCCATCTTCAGGATTTCAAGCTGTAAGCCCGGAAGCTCCAGGTCACGCTTATCTCCGCTTCCGTACTGGTTACCGGTATCGCCCTCTTCTCCTTCCAGGGTTGCATCAAGTCCAAGACACATTACGACAACATCACTTGCTGCACAGATGCCGCGTACTTCGGAATGACGATCCTTTCCCTGACTTAAGTTGCTCATTCCTTCTTTATATAAATGACAGCCATCGGATACGAGCACACGCACCTCGTCGCCGACATACTCCTGAATTCCTTCAGAAATTGTGTAATACCGGGATGCAGTTCCTTCATAGTTTCCAACCAGTGCCGCACGGCTGTTGGCATTCGGTCCGATCACACCGATGGTTTTGATCTTTGACTTATCTAACGGAAGCATATGGTTCTCGTTCTTTAAAAGCGTGATGCACTTTTCGGAAGCCTTGAGATTCAACTCCTGCATCGGCTTGGAATCCACCACCTCATAGGAAATCTGATCATAAGGATTCTCCCCCTTCTGATCAAAGACCCCCAGCATCATACGGGTGGTAAACAGGTGAACCAGCGCCTCATTGAGACGTTCTTCCTTCACCATTCCCTTTTCCACTGCTTCCTTTAAATAGGCAAATAATGTACCACAGTTTAAGTCACAGCCATTGTTCATGGCTAGGGCAGCGGACTCTAACGGGGTGTCCGTTACCATATGTCCTTCATGGAAATCCTTGATTGCCCAGCAGTCCGATACCACGTGACCCTCAAAGCCCCATTCTTTTCTTAAAATATCCTGCAATAACGTCTTGCTTCCGCAGCAGGGCTCGCCATTCGTACGGTTATAGGCACCCATCACGGCCTCTACCTTTCCTTCCTGCACACAGGTCTTGAAAGCCGGAAGGTAGGTTTCATACATATCCTGCTTTGTTGCCACGGCATTAAAATGGTGGCGCAGATCCTCCGGTCCACTGTGTACCGCGAAATGCTTGGCACAGGCTGCTGCCTTTAAGTATTTTTCATCATGTCCCTGAAGTCCTTCGACATAACGCACGCCCATACGGGAGGTCAGATAGGGATCCTCTCCGAAGGTTTCATGTCCGCGTCCCCATCTGGGATCACGGAAAATATTGACATTTGGTGACCAGAAGGTCAGTCCCTTATAAATATCCGTATCATCATATTCCTGCTGCATGTTGAATTTGGCACGTCCCTCTGTGGATACTGCTTCTGCCACTTCCTCTGCCAGATCCTCATCGAACGTAGCGGCAAGTCCGATCGCCTGTGGAAATACAGTAGCCACTCCGGCTCTTGCCACACCGTGAAGAGCTTCATTCCACCAGTTATAAGCCTTGATTCCAAGACGTTCAATTGCAGGTGCCTGATAAAGTGTCTGTTGCACTTTTTCTTCCAGCGTCATCTTCGACACAAGTTCTTTCGCACGCTTCGTATATTCCGCACGCTTTTCTTCATTTCTAACTAATTCCATAAGCTTTCTCCTTGTATTTTCTATCTGTCTGCTGCCATACAGCTTTCTTTTTTCTTATGCTCCAAGTATAGGGCATGAGCCCCTTATGTGCATTATATTTCTTGCGTAGTTATGGTCAGATATTGCTATTTCGCCGGAGCTGTGTTTCCAACTGTGTTGACTCATCTTCAGAATTATCGTATTCTTATCTTAACAGGTTTTACGAACCTGCTTACAGGGGGGATCTGACATGATCGCAATTTTAAACGGAACACACGAAACCGTTACCTATAAAGACTTACAGGGCATTCGTCTCTGGCACAACCGGGAATACGAGGATTACCCGCTTCACTGGCATACCGCGCTTGAAATCATCATGCCTTTTGAAAATGAATATACGGTGATGATTGACGGCAAGCCTCATATCCTGAATGAGGGAGACATCTGGATTACTGCCCCCGGCACGCTCCATGAGCTGAGAGCACCGGAAACAGGGGAACGCCTGATTCTTCTTTTCGACTACAGCCTGATCTGTAATGTCAAGGGCATGGACTCCCTGTTGCAGACCATCCATCCGTTTCTGCTGGTGCGTCGTGATTATGGCGATCTGAATGGGAAACTGCGGTTTTATCTGGAAGAAATCAGCCGCGAATACGACTACTCAGAGCCCTATGCGGAGGCTGCCATCTATTCTATGATGATCCGCTTTTTCGTAACGCTTGGACGCGCCAACATCAATCCCCAGGAAATGTTCCCCGGCATTACGTCGAGCAAGCAGCACGAATATGTGGATAAATTCATGAACGTCTGCAACTACATTACCGAGCACTGCACCGAAAACATTACCGTAGACGAACTGGCTTCGCTTGCCGGCTTCTCCAAGTTTCATTTTGCCCGGCTCTTTAAGCAGTTTACAAATACCTCCTGCTACGACTATATTATCCAGAAACGCATTGCTTACGCAGAAAAGCTGCTGATCGAACCGGATCTGTCCATTACGGAGGTTTCCATGCGTTCGGGATTCAACAGCCTCTCTACCTTTAACCGTATTTTTAAATCTTCCAAAAACTGTACACCGTCTGAATATAAAAAACTGAACCGTCCAGGCTCTAAGCCTGACGCTCCCCATGGAGAATCCTAATTCGCCACTCCGCCAGACAGGAATTGAACACTTTGAAGATCGAAGCAGCTTCCCGGAAGGAACACGAAGCTGACATCCCATTTGCCCTTTACGGGTGTTAAGGAGAACTCTTTCTCTATATACTCCCCACACATTGGGAACTCCACAAGCTGCTTACTTTCTTCCTCTCCCTGTAAAAACCGGATATGCAGACTGTTGCTGCTTTCAGGCGCCCGTCCGCAGATCCGGATGCCTGCGGTTCCTTCTTCTCCAAAATCCATTTCCGTATAAGTAATCGTCACATTGTTTCCGATTCCGGTAATTGCACGTTCTTCCTTCGTAAAGGTATCCCCGTAAACTGAATCCGCTTCCGCTGCGTCCAAAGGCAGCCATGCCTTTTGCAGCTTTTTAAACACAAAGCCCTTCAGATGGATCTTCTGATGAACGGCTACGCTGATCGTATTGATACCGGTAACCCGTTTTGCCAGGGAATAGGTTTCTTCCTGATAGGTGTTCCAGATGGACGGCTTCTGATAGACCACATCTGCAAGCAATTGACAGCCGTCTTCTCCCGGAACTCCTTCATAGATCCGGATGGGATATTCTTCACTTGTCAGTGCAAAAATCGGCATCGTAATTTCATCGGATCCAACCGGTCCGAAATCAATATTTCCAAACGTTACCACAGTTTCTCCATCCCGTGCCGTTGCTACGCCGCGTTCGTTTCCGTTGCTGACCTCTCCCTGATACGAGGTGTACAGGCTTCCCGAAATCAGCTCATAAGGATTCCGGTATGCCTGTCCCATACCCTCTACCGTAAATTCCAACTGGCTGATCACGCGGATTCTGTCTGTGCCGCTGCGTGACATACACCGCAGGTAAAAACTGCCATCTCCCATTGCACGAAGCTGTGCGGTATGCCCCTGCACCAGGAGCTTAACGAGATTGGAATCTACACCATGCTCATCTACCACGCGGAACATCAACTGACGGTCCGTGGCTTCCTTCGGCTCAACCTCTGCTTCCACGGTAAGATACGGCTGTTCCTTCGAAAGCTTCTGTCCCATCAGAGAACATAAGGTGATCTTTCGAACCGGGATCTCTTCCTGTTTCTCATCCAGTCTTTCTTTCTGGCTCTGTTTTTGTTCGTCCTCTTGTCTTTCTCTCTGTCTTTCTTCGTGATCTTCTATCAGTTCTGTCGGTCCCGGGGCATAGGTTTCTTCGCATAAATCCTGCCAGAAATTATGATAAATGCGCTGTGCCTTCTCTCCCTTCAGAAAAGGCAGCATCTGATCAATCTCCACAGCTTCACAAACAAGCTCTGCTCTCTTTAGGCCCTTTCCGGATACCCTGATCCGGACAGCTCCCGGTATCGTTCCGGTCTCAATGATGGCAAGAAGCTTTCCGCTGAACAGCCGACGGCTGTTTCCTTTGTAGCTGTCCTCATCGGTACTGTCTCCGTTATCCAGTCCCACAAGGTGTCCTGCCCCTTCGACCTGCACCGTCACACGGTCTACTGCATTCTCCACCGGATTTCCCTTCTCATCCCACGTTCCGATTTCCACAAAGAAAAGATCCCTGCCATTGGCCACCGCAGCTCTTCCTGATGCCCGTAGCACAATCTCCGCAGAATTGCCAAAAGAAGCTTTCGTTTCGCGTGCTGTCACATTTCCCTCTTCGTCATAGGCAACGGCATATAACACGCCCTTTTCATAGGGCAGCGAATAATCTGCAATGATATGATGACCGCTTCCCTTTTCATGCGTTAACTGCTGCCTGCCGCAGCTCTTTCCATTGCAGAACAGCTCTACGAAGGGCGCATTGGAACAGACCCGTATATCGATGCTTTGTCCTTCATTAAAATCCCAGTATGGAAAAATATGAATCATCGGTGCTTTCCGGTAATCGGTCCATGCCGACTGCCAAACATAATAAGCATCCTTCGGGAATCCGGCCGTGTCCACCTGTCCGAAGTAGGAATTCTTCGTATGATACGGTGTCGGCTCCCCGATGTAATCAAACCCGGTCCACAGGAACTGTCCCATGGAAAAATCCATATCCCGGTCTTCGCAGACACATCGCTCCATGGACTTTGCCCCCCAGCTGGTCGGGCTGTTCCCCAGGCTCGAACACTGTTCGTCATCCTCAGTCAGAATACTTGCCCTTAATGGAAAATGATAAATCCCACGGCTCTGTACCATGGATGACGTCTCACTTCCGTAGATCACCCAGTCCGGGTGTTCCTTATGATGCTTCCCGTAATATTTTTCTCCATAATTATAACCGGCAAGCTTCACTTCGTCCGCACAGAGCTGCGCGTTTTCCCACGGCATATAATTGGAACCGATCGTAATACCTGCATTCCTGCGGTAATCATACTTCTTCACGAGGTCACGCAGCCTTACCGTAATCTCTCGTCCATGTGCATCCACATGGGTATCGTATATTTCATTTCCAATACTGAACATGATAATACATGGATGATTCCGGTCACGCATCACCCAGCTTTCCACATCACGTTCGCTCCATTCCCTGAAAAACCGTGCATAATCATAAGTAGTTTTCGACCTTTCCCACATATCAAAGGCTTCTGAAATCATCAGGATTCCCATCTGATCTGCCAGCTCCACTACGGCAGGCGCTGTCATGTTGTGCGTACCACGCAGTGCATTCACTCCCATTTCTTTTAAGATACGAAATTTCCTTGCCATGGCCGCCCGGTGAAAGGCAGCTCCCAGTGCACCCAGATCATGATGCTCACAGACTCCGTTCAGCTTCACCTTCCGTCCGTTTAAAAGAAAGCCCTGCTCCGGATCAAACGCAATGCTCCGGAACCCGATCTGGCTGTACTCTTCCTGAATTATTTCTCCGTCCTTCCAGAGTTCGGTTTTCAGAATATAAAGATGGGGATGCTCCACATCCCAACATCTGGGAGATTTCACACGGTAAATATTGGTATTCTTATTTGTATTATGAAAAATAATTGTTTCAGAGACACAGAAATCTGCCCTCTCTGAACCTGCATAGGTTTCTTCTGGTGAAGCTTCCTCTACCAGTTCCATCTCATCTCCCAGCAGCAGTTCGAAGGGAAGCTCAATCTCCGGTGGGACTTCTCTTTTCGCATATAAGGTATGACGCACCTCGTCCCAGGCATCTCCCACAATCTCCGTATCCGCATAGAGTAAAAAGTCCGGCTCCTTCCCCTCCTTTTCCCCACAGGCTTCCGTATGGATATAAACCCCGTTTTCCCGGATATAGGTCTTTGTCGTTTCCTTAAACCATACATCCCGGTAAATCCCGGCACCGGAATACCAGCGGCTGTTAGGAGAACGGAAATTCACAGAAACAAGAATCTCATTCTCCCCCGCCTTTACAAATGGCGTCAGGTCGATTTCAAAGGTGGAATAGCCATACTTCCACTCTCCTGCCTGCTGCTCATTTACCCAGATGGTGGTATCCATATACACCCCTTCAAAAATCAGGGAATATCGTTTGTTTTCCTTTGGCTGCATCGAAAAAATTTTCCGGTAAAATCCACAGCCGTCCCGGTACAGGTTCTTTGCATCTGCAATCAGCCAGTCATGCGGCAGATCCACTTTCTGAAACTCTGTAAGATGCTTCCCTGCCCCTGACACATCTAAATCCGGCTCTCCGCACCAGAAGCTCCATCCTCCGTTAAACAGTCTCTTCATATACCCTCCTTACAAAAGGGCTCATCGGCAGGCCGGCCTGGTTATAAACCAGTGCCCCGATATTGGAAGTCCGGTAGCAGTAGCGGATAAGCTTCACTTCCGTTTCCTTGTCCGGGATCGTAAGTACAATTTCCTGCCCTTTAATCTGTGTTTTGGGCTGCAGAACCTCTCCGTTATCATTTACCACTTCAAAATCCAGAATTTCCTTTCCCTTGTCTTCGGACGAGGCATGCAGTCCTTCCGCATGGCTGCATGTTAACCGGATCGTCCGGAGGTTATTCGCTTCATCTGAAGCCACGGTAATCTCCGTTACCTCCGGTCCTTTACTTTCCACCGGAATGCCAAGTCTCGCAGCGGCAAGCAGTGCCAGACGCTTTCCGAGATCCTTCTTATTCTGCGGATGCAGGTCATTGTCCTCGCCAAGGTCTATGGTTACTGCAACATCCACATCCGGAATTACTGCGGAACGGCGTTGCAATTCCCGAAGTACTCTCCACCCCTCTTCTGCGCCCTCCATATCCACCATGAGATTGGGAAGCTCCACGATCTGAAACGGTAGTTTCGGATCATTCCATTCCTTACGATACCCCTCGATCATGCGCCGGAGCAGATCCAGATAATTGTCCGGATGGTGCGTATTGCTTTCGCCCTGATACCAGTTCACTCCGGCAATCGTATACTTGTGGCAGGGTGCCGTCATTCCATTGTAAAGTCCAGTCGGCTTCCAGTTCACAAAATCCGTATCCGGCACATGCTCACAGCCAGCCCCGATGCAGTAACTCCACGTTCCGTCTAACGGTATTTCTCCCTGCTCATTAAAAATGGCATACTTCTTTCCTCCCGTAAACCGTCCCTGTGCCTTTTCACTGATGACACGCAGCACAATGGTGTTCGTTCCTTCCCGCAGCAGTCCTTCCGGAATCTCGTATTTCCGAGGTGGATACTGATAGTAGGTAATTCCCACCTGCTCACCGTTCACATATGCCACATCACTGTCCACAATTGTTCCAAGCCACAGCCTGGCAGGTTTTCCTGCCATCTCTTGGGGCACAGTAAAGTTCCGCTTCAGCCACACACTTCCAATAAATCCCTTTAGTTCCTCTACCTCATCAAACCGGAATGGAACCGTTACCATTCCCCAGTTTTCGTTATTATAGCACTCCTTCTCCCAATGCTGTTTAAGGCCCGGATCCTCTGCATCAAGATGTTCATGCCACGCATTGCTCTGCTGTTCGTTCTTAAGAAGCTGTCCCTTCACAAACGCTGCATCACTGTACTTTTCTGCAAGTGCAAGCTCTGCGGTCATTCCATGCAGCATCTCCCGGCTCATCCATGATTCAATCAGGGATCCCCCAAGGCTTGCATCAATAAATCCTACCGGAACCTTTAAAAGCTCCTGCAGGGCTTTGGCAAAATAATACCCGGCTGCTGAAAAATCCAGAATCGTCTCCGGCTGTACACTCTTCCACTCTCCGCTTTCCAGCTCTGCTAAAGGAGCGGTAAATACGCCGTTTTCCCGGATCTTAAAGGTGCGTATCTGTGTATTTTTACAATCTGCCACATCCTCCGGGAACCGGTCCTTAACCCGGTTCATGGGAAGCTCCATATTGGACTGCCCGGAACAGAACCAGACCTCGCCAATATACACGTCGCCAACAACCTCTTCATTTCCAAGGTCATCCCGGAACAGCATACTGAACGGTCCCCCCGCCTCCTGCTTCTGCAGAAAGAGTGAAAAATTTCCCTTCTCATCCGTCTGCACTACAGCCTCCTCTCCCCGGAAGGAAACCATAACACGATGTCCCGGAAGATCCCGTCCCCAGATATGGATTTCTTTGTCTCTCTGTAAGACCATATGATTGCTGATCAATCGCGGTAATTGTAATTCGCTCATTGCCCGTCCCCCTGACTAACCTCTCTTTCGGTTCCGTTTCCATAACCATTCAAAAGCGTTACTGTTTTCTACTCAACAGTATAGAGGTATGCAGGTGATTTTTCTTTGCAATCCCGACCGTCTGTTAATCAAATATTGCTCTATTGTGTCATTGGGGTGTTATTATGTCTTTTTCTGTTATATTATCTTTGTTCCGTCATATTATTTTTCTGTTGTGTCACATTTACTTACTACAGAATCAATCTGTTCCGGCCAGAATATCAAAGGTTCCCGAAATACTGAGCTTTCCGAAGCCCTCCTCCTTGTTGGGATAAATCCGGTAGGTGGCTTCGCTTACGCTCTGACGCCTTGCTCCGCGAATCAGATAGTTGCGGATTTCCCGGTTTCCGACCCAGGGCTGGTTTTCTTCGACGATGGCCCATTGAAGGAACTGTGCAGCTGCGCCTGCCGAAATTGCTGCAGACAGGCTGGTTCCCGTTTGTTTGCCAAGAGCTGTGCTGATTGATACACCGGGAGCTGCAAAGTCCGGTTTGATCAGTCCCTGCCTCGTATATCCTCTTCCCGAAGAAATATAAAAGCTCCCGTTCCGGTCATCGTAAGCACTCACCGTAATGATCTCCCTTGCATTTCCCGGTTCCAGAATCGTTGTATAGGGTGACGGACGAAGGAAATACGTTTCTCCACGCAGGAATTCCTTTAACGGCAGCCACATGTGAAAGCTGTCCTGATTCTCCTGACTTCCCGTTCCCATCGCCGTCACATAAATGGTAAATACACCGGGTGCCGGATCAAGGAACCGGAAAAAGATCAGCTCCTCACCGGAGCGCTGCTCCACCAGAACATGCCCAACCTGGATTTTCGTATTCTCATAGACAAAGGAAAATTCCCGGACATCTCTCTCCCGGAAATCCACTTGCGGCGTGATCTCCCCTCCAGGTGTCCGGATTAATATGGCGTGACGATCCGGTATTTTCCCCCAGAGTTCCATCACAAACCCAGTTTCCCGCTCATCCACGCGGATCTCCACGGCTTCCGTCTGTCCGGCACGCGAGCTGCCCTCATAATGGTGCGCGGCGTTTCCCTCATTACCGGCACAGCAGATCACGCAGCGGCTTCTGCGCAGGGCAATGCTGCTTAAATAATCCGCCAGCACCGAATGCCCCTCATGATCTCCCATGGAGGTCCCCATTCCCATACAGATAATGAGCGGCCGGTACAGGGAAATCGCATAGCTTTCCAGATAACGGATTGCTACCAGCAGATCGCTTTCCGCATAGCACTCCGTTTCCTGCGATACTCCATAGAATTCCTTTAAAT
>ERZ824978.426-NODE-426-length-62200-cov-4.412133_pt1 | contig 62200 bp, 53 predicted proteins | sample MGYA00519860_ERZ824978 | MGnify/ENA primary metagenome ERZ824978 (study PRJEB31778, sample SAMEA3449184) | human gut metagenome | biome: human gut; feature: human-associated habitat; material: faeces | place: United Kingdom | collected 2010/2012 ... | reverse complement strand
CGGCCACCATCAGCCTCAACGCGGCCTCGCCCGTAGATAGCAGATGAGAATCCTCCCCGAGAAATATTTCAAAAATTATGTCCGGAAAGAGCTCCGCGACAGCAAACCCTGTCACGCAAATGGCAGTCGCAGCCCCAAGCGCCCTTGAAAACGCCCTGCGCACCCTCTTAAAGTTTTTAGCCCCCCAGTTGTATCCGATAATCGGCTGTATTCCCATGCTTAGCCCCACTATCGGAAGGAAGAGGAACGTTATGACTGTCGTGCACACCCCAATGACCGCTAGCGCCGACTCCGAACCATAGAAGCGCGCTTGCATTACAAATATCGACACCGAAAACGCCGCGCACGCCTGCAATATGAACGACGGCGAACCCGCAGCCCCCATCTGCTTCAAGAGCTTTTTAAACGGCCTCATATTCGAGAGCCTTATTCTGAGGAAATTCTTTCCGCTTACATAGTATCCCAAAACCCACGATGACGCGCACGCCTGCGCAAGCACCGTCGCAATCGCAGCCCCCCGCACTCCCCAGCCCCATTTTACGAGAAACAGCCAGTCGAGAAATATATTGGTAAGCCCGCCAATTATTATGGTAGTCATGGCGATTACCGGCCTTCCCTCAGCCCTGACCAGATTGTTCATTCCGAACGATATTTTATCGAAAATAAGTCCCCCGATTATTATGGAATAATACGCGCATGCGTCGGGTAAAATTTTCGGGGTGGCTCCGAAAAACGACAATATTTGGGGCATGAAGGTAAGCGTTATCGCCGCGACAACCACATAGAAAGCTATAAAAAGGAAAAACGCCTGCCCTAGAAATTTTTCAGCCGCCTCGCGCTTCCCCGCCCCGAGGCAAATGGAAATCATTGTAGCGCTGCCGTGCCCGATTGTCATCGCAACCGCCAGCAGGAAGAGAGTCGGCGAAAAGCATACGGTAATTGCCGCCAGCGCGTCCTCGCCGCACATTCTGCCCACAAATATTCTGTCGGCGACGTTGTACGAGGCGTTGACGACTGTCGAGAGCATCGTCGGCATCGAATATCGGATAATGAGCTTCGATATCCGCTCCGTGCCGAGAGCGTTTACATGTCCGGCATCAATAGGCATTTCTAACTACGCCAAGACCTTAAAAAATATTCTCTTTCCGGCTTGGACGACCGTGCATTCTGCCGGCCGGGCAAGCGAGGCGTACGGGTCGGACACTTTTTGGGAATCTATCTTTACGGCGCCCTGCTCTATTAGCCTGCGGATTTCCTTCTTGCTTGGGAAGAAATTCGTGCGCGCCATAATGTCGGCGAGCTTGCATTCTTCGCCTTCGGCGACATCGGCCCACTTAAATTTAGGCATTTTCTCGGGGATTTCATTTTTTGAAAATACTTTTTCAAAATTGTCGAGCTCCTCCGCGGCGCGCTCCTCTCCCGCGAATTTTGCGACCAGCAGCCGTGCGAGATTTTTCTTGCATTTCATTGGGTGTTGGGCGCGCAATTCCTCTATTTTCGACGGGGAGTACAAGAGCAAATAGCGGTAGTACTTCCACATTGTCTCGTCGCTTATGGACATTATTTTGCCGAACATCTGGCGCGGGTCGTCGTTGAAGGCGATGTAGTTATTGTAGCTTTTCGACATCTTCTTTTCGCCGTCGAGCCCCACGAGCAGCGGCATTGTGATGACCGCCTGCCCTACGGTACCCCTCTGGCTCTGGAGATCGCGGCCTACAAGGTTGTTGAAGAGCTGGTCGGTTCCGCCGAGTTCGACGTCGGACTCCACCATGACGGAGTCGTACCCCTGCACGAGCGGATAGAGAAATTCCACTATGGAAATCGGAGTTTTTGTGGCGTACCTCTTGGCGAAGTCGTCGCGCTCGAGCATTCTGGCGACAGTCATTTTGCGGGCGAGCTCGAGCGTGTCGCCAAACGACATCTTTGAGAACCATTCGCTGTTGCGGTGGACTTCCGTTTTAGATTCGTCCAAGACTTTAAACGCCTGTTCGAGGTAGGTTTTGCTGTTTGCCTCGACCTCTTCGGGCGTCAGGACGGGGCGCAGGGCCGAGCGGCCGCTCGGGTCGCCAATGCATGCGGTGTAGTCGCCTATTATAAGGACCGCCTGATGCCCCAAGTCCTGGAACTGCCGCATCTTATTAAATACAACCATGTGGCCGAATGTGAGGTCGGGGCGGGTAGGATCAACGCCCAATTTGACTCTCAATTTTTTGCCTTCGGCAAGTTTCTTTTTCAAATCGTCGGCACCGATAAATGTTTCGGCGTTTTGCGCAAATATTTCGAGCTGATTTTCCATATAAAAAAATTTCCGTCCATTTTATCCTTCGCAAAAATAAAATGGCAACACTTTTATTGCCGTCGGCTAATGCAAATAAAATCAAAAAAATCTGGATTTACGTCAAAAAATTGCGATAATAGAAGACAAGTTGGGAGGTTATGATAAAAAACTTCCGACTTTCTTGGAGGCGCGCATGCCGCCAACGCGTGAAATATCGCGCGGTTTGCCGCAGCCTACGAAAGGGGAAAACTGCTCTCATTAAAAAACGCGCGCATTGCGGAACGCCGCCGAATTTGGCGGGTCGGAAGTAAGCGCGCAAAATAATTGCCGCAATCGCGCGGCAAAACATCAAGTTATGACAAGACACAACGTAATCAGCATCATAATGGGCGGAGGCCGCGGCACGCGCCTCTACCCGCTCACAAAATATCGCTGCAAGCCGGCAGTTCCGCTTGCCGGCAAATACAGGCTCGTCGACATTCCAATAAGCAACTGTATAAATTCGGGCTACGACCACATATACCTGCTCTCGCAGTTCAACACGGCGTCTTTGCATAAGCATATCCAGCAAACTTACAAATTCGACTCTTTCGGGCAGGGATTTGTCGACATTCTCGCGGCCGAACAGACCGACGCCGGGGGAGACTGGTACCAAGGTACCGCCGACGCAGTCCGCAAAAATATGCACCACTTTGAGCGCCACCACGGAGAAAATTGCTATTATCTGATTCTGTCCGGCGACCAGCTCTACCAGATGGACTTCACAAAAATGGTAAACGCCCATATAAGGGACGGCGCCGATATCACAATAGCAGCCAAACCAATGCCGCGCTCCGAAGCTTCGAGCCTCGGCGTCATGAAGGTCGACCAAAACTTAAACATAGTGGAATTTGCCGAAAAGCCGAAAGATCCGGCTGTGATAGACTCATTCCTCGTCGACAAGAGTGTAATATCCGATATACCCAATCCCGATCCCGCGGGATATTGCATGGCCTCAATGGGCATATACGTATTCTCGCAAAAAGTCCTCGAAGAAGCCATGAGCGGGACTGAAATGGACTTCGGCAAGGAAATAATACCGGGAATGCTCGGCAAAAAGAAGCTTTGCGCCTACGTGTTCAACGGCTACTGGGAAGATATCGGCACAATACGCTCGTTTTTCGACGCCAATTTGGCCCTGACAGACGACGTTCCGCCGTTTGACTTCTACAAGAAAGGGCGGACGGTATATACCCACAGCAGATTTCTGCCAGGCGCGAGAATTTTTAACAGCCATATAGAGCGATGCGACATCTCCGACGGCTGCTTGATTCGCAATTCGACGCTCGAGCGCAGTATAATAGGGGTTCGCTCCATTATAAAGGAGGGAACATATATGAGAAATGTCATAATGATGGGCGCCGACAACTACGATTTCAATAGCGCCGAAAAATATCCGCGGCTCGGCATAGGCAGGAACTGCCATATTGAAAACGCCATTATCGACAAAAACGCCTCAATAGGCGATAACTGCAATCTGTCTCCGGAAGGCAAACCTGACAAATGGGAAGCCGAGGGCTTGTACGTCCGCGACGGTATACTCATAGTCACAAAGAACGCAGTAATTCCATCAAACACTTCGACCTACAACATGTAGTTGCAGTCTAAAAAAATGCGCCCTTGCCGATTGCGGTTCAAGGGCGTTTTTTTATGGGCGCGCGAAACAAAGCCCGCCAAGTTTACGGCCTGCGGACTTGGCGGCAACATGCGCGCAGGGGCGGCAGAAACGGTTTCGCGGCGCGAGCTTGGGAGCGTTCCTCGCAGTGGGCCACACTGTTCTTAGGCATGCCATACAGGCATTCTCCTTCATGCAGACATGCGTTGTTTGGAGATTGATATTCGCTGCGAATCAAACCGTTTTAATCCAAGCGTATTTTTCTTAGCATTTATCTATCTTTAAAAATAGCGAATTTAAATAGGAAAAACTACGCCGAAAAATTAAAAATTTTTCAAAAAAATGAAGTTATTTTCGAGCGTTTGGCGTAAAAAAAACTTGCATAACTTTAAATATAGTTAGAGACTATACCTAAAATAATTTATCCTTCAAAAATAAAAAAATATGAAAAAAATTATAGCTCTTACAGCTCTTGCATTTTCGATGTTTATGCTCGCCGCCTGCGATTCAATGGACGGGCCTTCGCCCCTTGACACGCGCGCTGGAAGTGCCGGCAACGAACTCAACCCCGGCGGGCTTCCCTCTGATGCAGCCATGATGGCGGATTCCGGGCTGCAAGAACGCGGCATAAATTCAATGGACGCTTTTGATCCTGAAAACATCAATCCGGAAGACATCGTAGTGACAATATACTTTGGCTTCGACCAGTATGCTGTGGCGTCCGCAGAGCGCCCGAACGTTAAGAGAGCCGCAGATTTCTTCGCTTCAAACCCGGACTTTAAAGCGGTGCTCGTAGGCCACACCGACTGGTACGGCACGGAAGAATATAACATGCTGCTTTCCGACAAGCGCGCAAAGGCGGTTGCAGACTATATGTCGGCCCTCGGCATTGGCGCTGAGCGTGTAGAGATAATTCCCAGAGGCGAAGCGGGCGCTGCAATGGACGTTGCCAAAACCTCTCCCGAGGCGAAGCACGACCGCCGCGTGGATATTGTAAAATTCAAATAAAAATAATTTAAAGAATTGGGCGAAGCCGGAACGGTTTCGCCTTTTTTTTTTCTTAAAAAAATTGTCTTTTTTTAAGGTATGCTGGAGCGAAACTCCCTACCCTGCCTTTTTTAATAAAAAATCTCCATTTCTGGGCAAAAAATGCGCGAATGGATTTTTTTGAAAAATTTTTTCATAGAAAATTCGCATATTTATTAAGTTTGGCCCAACGCATCGTGCAGCTTTTCAGAAAGACCCACACAAATACCGCCTATGCGCATAGCCATCGAGAGTGGGGGAAATAAGAATTTTATCGCCACAATAAAAAAAGCCTTTCGCAAAAAATATATCGCAGTAAATTAAGCCCGTACAAAAATAATCTCGCATTTTTTTAGCATACTTAATTTGCTGCGTCTTTTAGCCGCAATTTTTTGCGTATAAGCAAGAGCCACCGCACATTTTCCGCCACCTTAAAAAATTGCCTGCGCAAAAATCTATTTTAGAAAAGGAAAGAGTTTTTGCAAACCGAGCGCAAAGTGGACCGACTAATTTTCCAAGAGTCGGCGCAAAAATCTTAGTGCCGCATATACCAAACGGACTAAAAAATATCTCTATATTTGAAGATATTTTCACTGCCCATTCGAGTTTTAGCATATATAAATACAACTCTCGAAAAAGTCTACTTATAAGCAAACCGACGAATATTTGCGCCATATTCCCGAAGTCGCTATCTTTATGGCCGCGCTGCGGAACGCTATTAGTATTGTCTAAATTGCGCCTGCGCCAATTAGCATGCCAAAATATTTTTCCGTATCTTAACAGCCTGCAATGCCCGGCCAAATTTATCTTCTTGTATAAAAGATCCAATACGCTTATCTTATTTTTTATGAATATGAAATATGCGGGAGTTATTTTGTTTGCGGCCAATTTTGCCGCCTGCGCCATGGCGGAAAATTCTTTGCAGGAAATGTTTGATTCGGCGGCCGCCTCGCCGGAAAAAACGCTGAAACTGGAATCGAAACGGTATTTTCTGGATTCTCCGATAAAGCTTGACTCCCGCCACAGCGGGCTGAAAGTCGCAGGGAAAAGCGGCGCGGCGATATCGTCGCTTAAAAAAATAGAAAACTGGGAGGCGGACGGAAAATTCTGGAAAGCAAAAATCCCCGGCGAAGATTTTGTATCGTCGATTTTTGTAAATGGGCGCAGGGCATCTATCGCAACCACCCCAAACGAAGGCGCAAGATTCTTCGTTTTCCGCGGGACGAGCCCGAGGCGCGGCGACAACCTCAAAACTTTCATAGTCCGCTCAGAAGACATTGCGGAGCTCAAAAATCTTTCAAGCGAGGAGCTGAAAAACGCATATTTTCAAATCTATCGCGCGTGGATAGACAACCGCGGAACGATATCCGACATCCGCCCAATGCGCGACGGCAAGACGTGCGCCGTGACGTTTACTACGCCGCTTTCGCCGCACATATACGGTGGCTCCTATTCAATGCCGCGCTTTAAATTGGCAAATTTTAAGGGCGCGCTCGACGCCCCCGGCGAATTCTTCTTCGACAAAAACGCGCAAACTTTGTGGTACTGCCCGCGCGAAGGCGAAGACATCAAAACCGCCGAAATTTTTTACCCGGTTTCCGACGTGTTGCTCGAAATATGCGGCGATGCCAACGCGGGAGTTGCTGAAAATATAAGCTTTGAAAACGTTGCGTTTGAAGGGTCGTCAAACCGCCCCGACCCCAAAAGCGGGGGCTGGGAAAATTCGAGCCAGGCGGCGGTCGGAATGCCGTCTGCAATAACTGTTAGCAGGGCAAAAAACGTAAAGTTCGACGGATGCGCGTTTAAGCAGCTTGACGGCTACGCGCTTGAATTCTACCAAAACTCATCTTTCTGCGGAGTCGAAAACTGCATATTTTCGGACCTCGGGGCGGGCGCTGTAAAAATCGGGTCGAAATACAAGCCGGCGGACGCGCTTGTCTCAAACATTACGGTTAGAAACAACATAATCTACAAATACGGCAGGATAGACCGTTCTGCAGTCGGGGTGCTCGTGTTCGACTCGGGCGGCAACGCAATTTCCCACAACGAGATTTTCGACGGCTACTACACCGGCATATCTGTAGGCTGGACATGGGGATTCACACCTTCGCACACGCAAAACAATACGATAGACTTTAATAAAATACACAATTTGTCGTTCGCGCAAATGTGCGACCTCGGCGGCATATACACGCTCGGCATATCGCACGGCTCGAAGATTTCAAACAACCTCATATACGACATCGATTGCCATCAATACGGCGGCTGGGGCATATACAACGACGAGGGAAGCACCGGGTTTATCGTAAGCGGCAATTTTGTGCGCAACGCCCAAGAGGGCGGATATTATATGCACTACGGCAAAGACTGCGAAATCCGCAACAATGTATTCTGCGAATCGAGGGACTTCCAGATGGGGCTTGGCAGAAATATGCCAAACTCCTTTGTATTTGAGCACAATGTCGTGGCATACGAGTCTCCCGCAAAGCTCTTCCGCGAAAATCGTCCGCCTACGATAAGCGCCGCAAAATTTGACAACAACATATATTGGAACGCGTCGGGAGAAGTTATGTTCGGTAAATACAGCTTCTCCGAGTGGCGCGAAAGCGGCGGAGACAGCCATTCGTTTGTAGAGAAAGTTGATTTAAAAGCCATCTTTAACGGCGGCGGGATTGAAAAGATAGGATTCAAGCCAATAAGCGCAAGATTCGCGGGGCCGGAAGGCAAAATGGGCGAAACCGCAAAAAAAATATTGGAAAACTACCAATATCCCCAAATAGTAAGACACCCTGTAATTGCCGACTGGAATAACGGGGCATTTGATGATTTTAGCGTGGGCGAAATCGGAAAGCCGCCAGTTTATATGAATGTTGACAGCAATGGCGGCACTGTAAAAGTAGTTGCCGACGAAAACTCGCCCTCCGGCAGGGCGCTTGAAATCGAAGGCAAGGCGGGAGTATCGCAATATTGCCGTTTTATAGACGGGAAAGAACTCGAATTTTCAATTATGTTTAAGCTGTCGGAAGGCTCTGAATTTTCGTGCGGAACTCAAAATGCGATATTTTTCTCGGTAAAAGGCGGCAAAGTCAACGCGAACGTATCCGAAAAACTGCCGGCAGGAAAATGGCTAACAGCGAAGGGGAAAATGAACTTTCCGCTAAATGGGGGAGAGACTTGGACGCTTTCATTATCTGACGGAAATAGAAATTACAAATGCGATATGCAACTGCCCAAAAATGCGGATGGAAAACCAACGAGGTTTGCGCTAAAATCTTTGGGAGGGCAGACGCGCTTTGCGGACTTAAAAATGGACGTTATAGAATAAAATTATATTAGGGTTAATTCCCTAAAAAAATATGTTAAGACTCGAATCTAAGGTATGAATATAGTCAATTTTAATTGTTGACTTACTTTATTGTTGCGATAATTAAATTATTAAGTTAAAAAAAATAATCTGATTACTACAATCATGAACTCCAAAATACCCTTAATATTATTGGGTGCTGCTGCAATCAGCGCATCCGCATTTGCTGAAACATTGACGTACGACGGTTCTGCAGCAGGCTCTTTCTACGATGGCTCATATTGGGGCGGCACTGTCCCCTCGGAAACTTCAGACATACTCTTTGACGATAAGGCAAAAGCAACCGCTTATGTGCTCGACGCAAAAAATAGCGTGACTGTAAATAGCATTACAGATAATTCCATAACAGATAGAACGCTGGATAATCCATGGGGAATGAATATTAAAATAAATATAGGGGAATCCACTTTCACTATACTTAAAGATCTCACTCTGGCTTCAAACCATAATTACGCTCCATTTGCATTTGCGACGGATTCCGACGGTGTTGGCGAAGTTGTGGTAAAAGGCAATATTATATCGAAAATCGCCTCCGATGGCAGTGCGGGAGAATCGCTTTTCGGCGAAGGGAAAATTTTAAAAAGCCTCACTGTTGGCGGCAATATTGAATTGCAGGGGTCAAGGCTTCGTTTTCACGCGCTAAATGTAAATGTCAACGGTGTAGTAAATTTTACGGGAGATATTAGCAATACACAATTAAACCTTGCATACGGGTCAATGAGCGGGCAATCGGTCTCCATTTCGTTCGGCGGTTTAAGTGGGATAAACAAAGAAATAAAATTCGGCGGTGTTGCAGCTTCTCTCATTGAAAATTCCTCCATTACATTGAGGTTTACGAACTCAGGCACTTCAAGTTTCAGCGGAAAATTCGCCTACGATGAAGGAGGCATCGGCACATTGCAGAACAACAGATATAATTTGGTGATGAACGGCACTTCAACAGGCGTGCAGTACTACGAGGATACCGGCACTACATTCTCTTTTGACGATGTCACGGTAAAATCCGGAAAGCTCAATTATTACAGCGAAGCCGGAAAATCTGTAATATACCTTGAAGGCGGCACGCTATCGCCCGCCACCGTCACCGGCGAAATCGCCATTTTGAAGGCCGAAGCAATAAATTGGGACAACGGTAAAATTTCCTTCGACCTTGTTGAAGACAACTCCGCAAGCGACAAGATTGTCCTCGACTACGCCCTCTCTAAAACTTCCTTTTCGGTCTCCGGCGGCACGCGCGAAATCGAGCTTATCGCCGACCCGTACGAGATCGCCGCATGGATAGACGCAAGCGTAGATGGGAAGCTAACCTACACTCTCATTGAATACGGCAGCACAGACTTTAAAAACGGCGACATCGTATTCTCGCAAATCGACGGCATAAACATCGATTACAATTTTGGCGACACTGCACTAACTGTGACTTTAAGCAAAGTCCCAGAGCCCGCGACAATTGCCGCAATCTTCGGCGCATGCGCTCTCGCAATGGCCGCCTTCCGCAGGCGCAGAAAATAGCTGAGATAAAACTTCGCTCGCCTCGGCGAATTTTTGCGCGATGCGGCAAGTTGAATTTTCTGTTATGCTCCATAATGGGACTTACTTACCACCAACAAAGTACGCCTCTTATATTCGAGTGGCGTATTTTTGTTTTGGTTGACAGGTATCCGAATCTTTTAAGCTAATGCCCTGCTCTCCCTAAAAAAATATGCGCATTACTAAAATTTTTTACCGACAAGCATCTCTTTTTCACCAAAGGCAAAACAAAATTTCTATATATTATACACTCCCATAAATAGTACAGCCACTTCAAAACCCCTTAGAAAAAAATACCAAATGAAAAAATTTTTCAAAATCTCGGCATTTTAAGCTCTTGCCATTCGCACCGCGACCTTAGTTTTTCTGCACCCAACACTTTTATCCGCGCGGCATGAACAACTCTGGTGCACTGTTAAAATCTGCGTGGATACATGGCTCAAAAATTTTTGCGCAAACGGCGGCTGGGCAAATTCAAAGGGCTGGGCAAAAACAAATAAAAAATATAGAAAATTACAATCCGCTCATAAAAAAATTCCGCGCGCATTTTCTTCACCATAGCATATCGGCCCTCCCTGCCTGATAGCGCAGATATCCAAGTTTCGGCGATTTCCCAAAAAAAATGTTCGGAGTAAGTTATAATTTGCAAAATCAAAATAAATTCTTTTAACATTTTTATTTTATGGAAAACTCCGCACAAATTTCTCCAAAGACCGCCGAACCTATAATAAAGGTCCGCGGGCTGCGCCATGTGTACCAGGAAGGAGACGGCACAAAAGAGGTATTGCACGGAATCGACCTCGATATATTTAGCGGAGAGATAGTCATAATAATGGGCCCGTCAGGCTCCGGGAAATCGACGCTCCTAAAACTCATTGGCGCACAGCTGACGCTTCAAGAAGGAGACATTGTAGTAGACGGAAATTCGCTGCGCGGAGCCGATAAAAATCGCCTAATGCAGCTGCGGCGCAATCTCGGCTTTATATTTCAAAGCCACCATCTGCTTAATTCGCTAAAAGTAATACAAAACGTCCAGTTGCCGCTTGCATTCGACCCAAACGCCACAGCAAAATCCTCGCGCGAAGACGCCTTAAAAACTCTGTCCACTGTGGGAATCGCAGATCAGGCAGACAAGTTTCCGACCCACCTTTCCGGCGGGCAGCGCCAAAGAGTCGCAATAGCCCGCGCACTAATCAGAAAGCCGAGCATAGTTCTCGCGGACGAACCAACCGCATCTCTCGACCAAAAAAGCGGTAGGGAAATCGTAGACATCATAAAAAAAATGGCGAAAGAAATTGGTGTTACAGTAGTGCTCGTGACGCACGACAACCGCATTCTTGATATCGCCGACCGCATCGTATCGCTCGTTGACGGGATTCTCGTATCCGACGGCAAATAATGGACACCATGCGCGCGCCGCGCCATGGTTGCGCTTTTTACTTACAAAAAAGCGGCCTACCCCGCCGAACTTCCCCTTTATAGCCAAAAGGCTTTGGCAATCAGCGTGCCTGCGCCTTTAAAATTATCTATGTTTTTAAAAATCTTGGGCGGCTGATAACTTTTTTAAGCCGCTTCACATTTGCATTTACCGCAAAATATTTAAAGTGCGCCGCCGGGGGCATACCGCAAAATAAAAAACCCCGCCGCCGAATCTGGCAAACGGGGAATTTTTAGATTCTTTGTTTTTTAATTAAAAAGCCTTTAATTTTGCAAGCAATGCGTCTTTTGTTGCCGTTCCGGAAACACCGACCATTTTGGATTTTTTGAAAAATATGATTGTGGGAATCTGGTTGACTCCGTACTTCTGCGCGATGTCGGGAGACTCGTCGACATTGAGTTTGCAAATTAATGCCGAATCGCCGACAGTGTCCGCGAGTTCGTCTATCGTCGGCCCCAACATGCGGCACGGACCGCACCACGGCGCCCAGAAATCGACGAGCACGGGCTTGTCGCTCGATATCGTAGAATCGAAATTTGAAGAATTAAGGTGTATTACTTTGTCTGACATATTTTATCCGTTATTATAGCCTTTTCAAATCTTAGCGGATTTTTATACCGCATAAATTTGTTTATCGGCCGAATTTATTGTTTTGTAAGTTCAAGTATCAAAAAAGACAGGCGCTAACTGCGCCTGTTCAAAAATTCTTTATAATTTCACCCAGAAAAAAACCTATACGTCAAGAACAATCATCACTGCGAACGCAACTGCAACTGCCGCCGCAATAAAGTCCACAGCGACCGAAAGCGCGCTCGGGGAATCGCTCTTAATCTCGACCGGCTGCAATGGCTTCACCGAAACAGGCTTTGGGCGCGACATATTTGCCTTCGGCAAAGACACGGAAGGCTTGGCGGGCTGTTTCGGAGCCGCCGTGGGCAAAACGATTTTCGGCGCGGAAGCAGCGGCCGCGGGCTTTGCAGCGGGAGCCTCCGGCAAAACTGTTTTTGCAGCGGGGGCCTCGGGGAGTACGGGCTTTACCGCAGGGGCTTCGGGGAGCACGGGTTTCACTTCCGGATTTGAAGTTGGCTGTGTGTTGTTTGTTTCTTCTGACATTTTATTTGAGGGGATAAATAGTTGCACCTTACGGTATATCGCATAAGCAAAAACCGTTGTCTTATTACAATATTCCGATTTATTTTTTCATTTCAAGCTTTTTTGTGTTGATAAAAATCGGTTCGGCGAAAAAATTTGCAACCTATGATTGTCGACATGGAGGTGAAGGCTTCGGCCGAAGAAATTTTTAAGAGGTTCGGATACCTGTGGAAATTTTTGGACGTGGATAAAAAACGCGCAGAAATAACCGAACTCGAAACAAAAATGGCAGCCCCAAATTTTTGGGACGACCACTCTGCGGCGCAATCTGTAATATCTGAACTCACAAGGCTTAAAAATCTCGTCAACCCGCTCACAAGCCTAAATAAGCGCACGGAAGACCTACGCGCACTGTTTGAGCTGGCAGAGGAGTCGGAAGAAGACCCCGCCCTCGCCCAAGAGCTTTCCTCCGAAACATCGGCTTTGAAAAAATTACTTGATACGGCGGAAATCGAATCTTTCCTAAGCGGCCCGCACGACTCTTGCAACGCGATAGTCACAATCCATGCGGGCGCCGGAGGCACTGAAAGCTGCGATTGGGCTGAAATGCTGCTTAGAATGTATCTGCGCTGGGCAGAAAGGCGCGGATATAAAACTGAAATTGAAGATGTCCAGCCCGGCGAAGAGGCTGGCGTATCCAGAGTGACATTCCGCGTAATTGGCCCAAACGCATACGGATACTGCAAGGCCGAAAGAGGCGTTCACAGGCTTGTAAGAATCAGCCCCTTCGACGCAAATAAGCGCCGCCACACTTCTTTCGCATCGGTGGACGTAATCGCGGAAATAGAAGACGACATCGATATGGATATAAAAGACGAAGACCTCAAAATCGACACCTACCGTTCGAGCGGCAAAGGCGGGCAGCATGTTAATAAAACGGAGTCGGCGGTTAGAATCACGCACCTGCCGACAGGAATAGTCGTGGCGTGCCAAAACGAGAGGTCTCAATTTAAGAACAAGGCGAGCGCAATGAAAATCCTAAAAAGCCGTATATACGAAAAATTGCTCGACCAAAAGCGAACCGAGATGGACAGATTTTACGGCGAAAAAGGCGAGATATCGTGGGGCAACCAGATACGCAGCTACGTCTTCCAGCCATACCAGCTTGTAAAGGACCTGCGAACCGGCGCCGAGACCGGCAATTTGCAGGCAGTTATGGACGGCGACCTCGATATGTTTGTAAATGCGTGGCTGCGCGCCGGAATGCCGACTGCAAGAAACAAAAACTACGCCCTCGACAACGAAGATTAGCAATGCTCGACTGGCAAATAAAACCCCTTTCAAAAAAATCCTCCATATCCGGGCGCGACATATTGCCCGGAGATACGATTGTCTGCGCCGTGTTCGTCGACCCCCTCGGGAACCTCGACCGCGCCGACTGCCATGCAGACGAATTTGACCCATCAAAAATAAACGGTAAAATAATCGGAAGATGGGAGCGCGTTGTGAGCGCGCACCCGGAGGAAGACGAGAGGGCGGCAAGGCGCATGGCGCTGTCGTCCTCGGAAGACTTTTTCGTGTCGCTTTTCGACGAATCCTCGGGAGTGACGACCGACGAAGCGGACGTCGTCAAGCAAATGCTCGCGCTCCTGCTCGAGCGCAAGAGAATCTTGCGCCCGGTTGGAAGACCCAAATTCGGGATCCAAAAATACGTGCAGGTCTCGACTAAACGCGAATTTGACGTGCCCCAAAAAAATCTCGACACCGACATGATAATAAAAATACAAAATCAACTCGGAAACATCATTATATAAAATTATATGAAAAACACCCTAAAAATTCTCCTAATGGCGTTTGTCGCAATAACGCTCGTAGCGTGCTCGAGCAACGACGAAAAGAAAAACACGCGCCTTCTAACATTCCACATAGCAAACGACCGCGGAATCTCTCCCGGGCTCACCCGCAAAGTCGTGACAATGCCTTTTAGCGGGTTCACTGTGCTGATGAACGAAGATCAATTCATGTACACCGGCGACTTGGCAAAAATAGACCTCGCCCAGATAACCCTTATAGACGGCCCAATAACAGGCTTTTTGTTCACTTGCAACGACCGCGGCAAAAGAAGGCTGCTTCAAGCGACCGCCGCCAATATGGGCGGGTACATAGTCGTCCTCTACGGAGGGGAGCCCATCGCCCTCAGAAAAATCGACACGACAATCTCCGACGGTTCGCTCTTTGCCCACATAGAGATTCCCAAGGACAGGGACGTAGGCAAATTTTACAATGAGCTAGCAAAGTCGATAGAGACGGTTGAGGAAATAAAGAAAGAGGAAGGCTCCACGCTAACCTGGTAGCTGGAATGAGACGTTTGTGCGCATATGTTCTCCTTGCCCTTTTCGCAGGCGCGTGCCGGGGAGCGGATCTCGTGTGGCCGACCGACTCTAAAGCTTTTGGGGAAGGCGAAGACTACACGAGCTTTATTCAGCCGACAGCTAGCGGACGCCCCGAAAGCGGGCTCTTCGGAGACACCCGCAACAATGGATACCGCTTCCACGAAGGCATCGACATAAAGCCGGTAAGCCGCGACAAACGCGGCGAGGCGCTCGACGGGATATATGCGGCGTTTCCGGGGAAAGTTGCCATGATAAACCGTATTGCCGGAAACAGCTCGTACGGCAGATACGTTGTCATGGAGCACCCCGGGTTGGACGTAAATGTCTATACTCTATACGCGCACCTATCGGAGATAGACCCGTCGCTCAAAGTCGGGGCGTCGTTGCCCGCAAAGGGCAGAATAGGCCGCATGGGGCGCAGCAGCTCTTCAATACCCATTGCGAAGGCGCAGTCGCATCTGCATTTTGAAATCGGCCTTATGTACGGGAGCAATTTCAAGGCGTGGTACGCCGCACAAAAGTACAAAGAAAAAAATTTCTTCGGCAATTATAACGGAATGAACCTGCAAGGGTTCGACCCGCTTGAATTTTACAGGGCGGCTAGGAGCGGGAAAATCGGCGAAGGTCTTTCCGGATACATAAAAAGCCTGCCGACGGCGCTAGTAGTGAGAGTCTATACGAGAAACATTCCCGACTTCGTGCGCAATTACCCGACGCTCGCGGACGTCAACGGCGAGGATTGCGGGTGGGATATCCATTTTACATGGTACGGACTTCCGAAAAAATTTGAGCGCATAAAAAATCCGCGCGTCGGAGCTAAGGGAGGGGAAGTTGAAATAGTATCCTATAATCCCGAAGAAATATCCAGAAAGTGCCGCCGCCTTATAATCGTGCGCGACGGGCAAGCTCCGCGGCTTACGAAAGATCTGAAAAATATACTCAATAAAATCTTTATGTAATTCCGGCTGCTACACACAAAAACAGCTATTCGGCGCGCGGTGTTCACAAATAAAAGCCCAATTTGGCATGCGGTTTTACGTTTCATTTTAAGTCTCGGAAATACGGATATCGCTTCGCGCGAAGTCAAATTTCCTTAAAATTCCAAAATATTTTTAATGGCAGATTTCCCGCGATTTTTTGCCGTTAAAATCCAATCGGCGTCCGCCGCAATGAGCGCAAATAAAAAATAATGCGGACGGCAAACCCCACCCGCACCCCAATGCTAAGGCAATTTTTTAGGCGCAAACAGCGCAACTGCATAATTTCCGACTAAAAAGCCCTAAAAAAATCTTTCGCTTAAAAATGCCACGAGCTTTTTAGCAAGCTCATATTTTCCGTCGGGCTCAAAGTCGACGACTTCTCCCGATCGCATCAGCACCTCTATCTTGTTCATGTCCGATGCAAATCCGTACGCCCCCGAAGCGACATTGTTTGCAACTATGCAATCGAGGTTTTTTTCCGAGAGTTTTATTTTTGCGTATTTCATTATATCGTGAGTCTGCGCGGCAAAGCCGACCAACACGCGCGCGCCCTTATCCTTTGACAGAGTCTTTAAAATATCCGGATTGCGCTCGAGGCGCGGATTTAAATCTATATCGTCCTTTCCTGCCTTGCGTTCAAGCCTCTCGGCAGGCCGAACGTCGCTAACGGCGGCCGACATTATTAGAATGTCGCAATCCACAAATAGCTTTTTGCACTCTTCAAGCATATCGAGCGCGCTCACAACCCTCCTGATTTCAACGCCCTCTATGTCTCCAAGATGGGAAGGCCCCAAGACAAGCGACGTTTCCCAGCCCGCTTCAGCCGCCGCACGCGCGATATTCCACCCCATTTTCCCCGACGAAGGGTTGCTTATAAAACGCACCGGATCGAAGTACTCGCGGGTAGGCCCCGCTGTGACGAGACATTTTATTTTTTTCATTTTTTTAAATATCCAGAAATTTGCGCTAAACCGCAAATAAAATCGGATTTTTGCTTGTTAAAATTTTCTGAAAAAACAATTATTGAGAAATATTTTTTTAAGATGGACCACCCTGAAATTGAAAAATCCCGCACTGCGTTTCTATCGCTCTGCGCAGCGGTACTGCTGACAACCTTCAAAGCGGTTGTCGGATTTGCCACGGGCAGTTTGGGTATATTGTCTGAAGCGCTGCATTCGGCACTCGACTTTGTTGCTGCGGCAATCACATGGGTGTGCGTAAAGATGTCTGGCAAGCCCGCCGACCAAGACCATAATTTCGGGCACGGAAAGATAGAAAACCTGTCGGCTCTCGCGGAGGCCGCCCTGCTCTTTATAACATGTGGCTGGATTATATGGGAGGCTGTCGAGCGGCTCCTTGGGGGGCATACTGACGTAAGCGTTGGGTTTTGGAGTTTTGCGGTGGTGATTACGTCCATCGTAGTGGACGTCACGCGCTCGCGCGCGCTGATGAAAGCTGCAAAAAAATATAAGAGCCAAGCACTCGAAGCCGACGCCCTGCACTTCTCAACCGACATATTAAGCTCTGCGGTGGTGCTCTTTGGCCTAATATGCACTTGGCTTGGTTGGCCGTCCGCCGACTCCTTCGCGGCACTCGGGGTTGCGGCAATAGTTATATGCGTGTCGTGGAACTTGGCGCGCAGAGCGGTAGACGAGCTTTTGGACAAAGCCCCCGACGAGGCGAGGCGCCAAATTCAGGAAATTTTGGGGGAAATTGACGGCGTCGTAAAATCCCATGACCTACGAGTGCGCTCCGCAGGCGACAAGTATGAGATAGACGTAAATATCCATGTCGATAGAAACCTTTCCATCGTTCAAGCGCACGATATCTCAGAACACATAGAAAAAATGATACGCTCCAAGCTCGGCGACTCCACAATCAACATTCATGTTGAGCCGGATTAGTCTCAATTTCGCCTCCTAACTTGCTTTATTACAAAGACGCGCTTGATTAAACATTTCCGCAGGCTTGCGGTTAATTAAACATTTTTCACGAGTTTCTCTTGATTCAATATTACCGCAAAGTTGCGGTTAATTAAACATTCTCCCGAAGTCGGCTTCAATCCGATCTCATCGCAGAACTAAACAAGCCCGATTTCCTCCTAATAGATGCGATTAAACAAAATTTTTCGCAGAACTGAACAAGCCCGATTTTCCCAAAGAGCTCCGATTAAACAAAGTTCTCCGCAAAATTGCGCGTGCCCTATTTCTCCGCCGCGCGGATTAAATTTTCCCTCTGTCTGAACTCGCTCTATACCGAGCTTGAATCGCCTCAGCCGCGCGTATTTTTTTTATTTCCCCGCCTGTCGGAACTAATCCTCCGCGCGCTGTGGATTTTTTTCAGCGCAAAAACATTTAAGCAACCATAGTTCAAAATGCGTGGAAATCGAGGCCGCGCGGTTTTTTTGCAAAGTAAAATGCGATTGGCAAATTTTGCCGCGCAAGCTTTTTAAAACTTGCCTTCTATTGCGCCGCCCTCCCCAAGCGAACGCAAAACTATTTGCCGAACTTACTCGCAATATCGGAAAAATATTTCGATTCTTTCAGCTCTTTTAAGAGTTCGTCCACGTCTACGCTGCCTTTAGTCACGTTTACGTCGATTACCGCCATAATGCGCGCAAAAAATTCGCGGGCAGAATTGTAAACCCTGAACTTTGATTGGGTCGGAGTAGGCGCTGCAAAGCCCACAGCCTCCATGCCAAGGGAATCGGCTATGTATAAAGCGCGCTTGCAATGGGAATCCTGCGATATTATAATCGGGTTTTTAACGCCGAATACGTCCCGGCACCTGATTACTGAATCGTAAGTGCGCAACCCCATGGGGTCGGCAAGTATCGCATTTTCGGGAACTCCGGCAAGAACGAGGTCGCGCTTCATGCGGGCGGGCTCGTTGTAGTATCTGTCGCGGTTGTCGCCGCTGGCGATAATCCCCAATATTTTGCCCGCCTTGTATAGGCGCACGGCGGATTCTATCCGCGCGGAATAAAATGGATTTGCAGCCCCTCCCACAAGCTTGTTCGAAGTCCCAAGAAGCAGCGCGATATGCCTTTCAGTCCCTATTTTTGAAACATCTTCGGTCGTGTGGTACGAATCCACGCGCAAATAGCAATATATGCCGAACGCCGCGAAGCATAGAATCCCCGCAACAGCTAAGTAAAATGTGCGCCTTATAAACCTCAGCATGGGAAAAATATGCCGCGCCACCTCATCGCGCAAAAATTTACCTATTGCGCTTGCGGCGCTTGTGGGCAGGCTCGTCGAGAACGGGCTCCGTGCGGTACGCAAAGCCTTCAAGTTTGCGGCGCTCGATTTTCTCGCCTATAAACGACTCTATTCGTTTCAAAAATTCTGTCTCGTCGCTTGAAAATAGGGTGACAGCCTTTCCTTCGCGGTTTGCCCTCCCAGTGCGGCCGATGCGGTGGACATAATCCTCCGAATGTTCGGGAACGTTGAAGTTTATAACGTAGCCAACATTTGAAATGTCGAGCCCGCGAGAGGCGATGTCAGTCGCAACAAGTATTTTCGATACGCCGTCTTTGAAGTCTTTAAGAGCTTTGTCGCGCTCGCGCTGGGTGCGATCAGAGTGGAGTATGGACACAGGGTAGTCGTGCGCCGCAAGCCATTCGCCGATTCTGTCCGCATCGATTCTCGTGCGCGTAAAGACTATGATGCTTTCGCAGTCTATCCTTTTGAGAATTTCAAGGAGCAGATCGTACTTTTGAATTCCGTCAACCGGATAAATAAAATGCTCTATCGTATCGGCGGGAGAATGCACAACCCCTACCCCGACTTTCTTAGGGTCTTTTAGTGCCCACTTTGACAGACGCAAAACGGCGTCGGGCATTGTTGCCGAAAAGAAAAGAGTCTGGCGGTCTTTGGGGCAGTATCTGATTATATTTGATACGTCTTCGATAAACCCCATATCGAACATTCTGTCCACTTCGTCGAGTACCAGCCAGTGAACACTTTTAAGAGATATGTTGCGCTGTCTGATATGGTCGAGGAGCCTTCCCGGAGTAGCTACGACAATATCGACCCCCGCTTTCAATAAGGCGGTCTGCCTATCCATAGAAGTTCCGCCCTGGACGAGCAGCGTGCGCAGCGACGTGTATTTTGAAAAGTTTTCAAACGCCTCAGCGCTCTGGGCCGCGAGTTCGCGGGTGGGGCTCAATACTAGAACTCTCGGGCTGCCCTGTTCGTGGGCTTTTGCGAGTTTTATAACCGGCAATGCGAATGCGGCGGTCTTGCCCGTACCCGTCTGCGCCGTTGCGATTAAATCGGAACCGTTTAGTATCTCCGGAATCGCCGCGCTCTGAATCGGAGTCGGCTGGGAATATCCCATATCCTTAACTGCCGACAGCGTCTGCGCGCCGAGATCGAAAGCCGCAAATTCCTGTATAGCAGCCATAAGCTCGCCGATTTCATACGGCGTCGGCGGCAATTTTTCCGGAATTTTTGACGGTGGGACATCGCTTGCAATTTCGCGGACTTTCGCGTTTTTAGCTCGCCGACGGGATTTCTCCTGCGGTTTTGCCGAGCCCGCAGTCTTCGGACGCCCGCCGTTTTGGGGGGCGTTCAAACGGCGTCTTGAGCCGGTTTTGCGTTCGCCCTTATTTGGTTTGGCGGTTTTATCGGAAGCCTCCGCATTTTTCCTGGATAGGGAAAATATTCTCCCGATAGACAATATCTTCTTTAACAATTTCATTGAACATATGCGATTCAAGCAGAGGCGGAAACAGCCTTCAAGCTAAATTTTATCGCGAATAATCCTTCTGTAAGAATGTAGTAGGTTGAAGAAATTATTGACACGCGCGGAAGCCGTTTATACTATTTTTTTCATATATGAGAAAAATAACAGCTTTATTTATATTAGCGAGCCTTTCCGCAATACCCGCATTCGCCCAGGAAATGCCCGCCGACCTCAAATCCAAGCTTGAAGCGAAGGCGGCAGAAATGGAGCCTTCCAGCAAGTCAGCTGCAAAGACATGGCTTGTAAAGCAGATGAACGCGTGGGAATCGATCCAAAACCTCGCTTTTGCAGCCGACGCCGACGACATAGCGATGATAAAAAAATTGGCGGAAAAGAAATTCCCGCTCGACTATGTTTCGCAAGAAACCTTCATAAACGAGCAGGCAGTCGCCGCGGCGGGTCTGCCAGACCTAAAATCGCAAATCGGCAAACAAACATACGACGCCATTAAAGCCAAGTTTGACAAAGACGGCAAGACCGACCTCGCCGAATTTATAAACATAATAAATGCTCAAATTACCGCCAAGACGCAGCTTGAAACTTTAAAGCCCCTTCCCTCTATAGACGCCTCCACCTTCGCTATAACGAAGGAAGTATTGGCTAAAAAATACCCGAGCGACTATATTTCACAGCTAAACGAGCTTAAGAAGCTATCAAGCGCAGTGGACGCCGCAAGCGACGCCGGAGCCACAGCCGCGACTGCCGCCGCGGGTGCCGAAGGCTCAATAGCCCTGCAAGGAGACGGAACTTCTACGGGTGCCGCCCAGGGTAATTCCGCAGCGGGCGATAAAAAAATACTCACCATTGCCGAATTGAACTTGATTGCCCGTGAACAATTCAACAAGCACACTCTCACAATCGAAGGCGAAACCAAGGTCACCGGCATTCCGGTCAAAATGTATGACAAACAAGTTATAATAATACCGTTTTCCGTGTTTTCGGCAGGCCCGGGTGTCTCAATAATGAACAATCTCGGAGAGCAGGTTGATTTTGACAATACAAACATATATGCATCTAGGGATTATCCTCTTGTGATAGTAGTTCCCAAGGGCGAATTGCCCTCCACTTCGGTAAACGCGAACCTCCCGCAAGATAAAAATTATAGGGAAATTATAGGAAAGCCCATATTCTTTATGGGATACACGACAACAAATGTCCAAATATTCCCCGTTAAGCTGAATGCAGTTTCAGAGCAGACTCTTGTGCTTTCATCGAGAGTTCCAAACAACTTCCTCGAAGGGACAATCCTCATGAATCCGGAGGAGGACGTTACGCTCGGAATGATGTTGTCGTTTAAGAAAAAATACCCGAATGTAAAATGGAATCAGCGCAACAGCGTGAATTTCCTGCGGCGCACTATCGAAAATAAAAACCCATTTCTTACATGTATACGCCTCGACAAGCTGGAACGCTGGGACAAAGTTGACTTCGAAAAATTAGCCCAGCAGAGGAAAAAACTCGATTCCCTAAACAAACTGCTTTGGGACTTCATTCTACTCAACACCTCAAACAGAATTGTCGATACTGCAAAACTCGCAATTCTCGGCCCGACTGTTTCCAAGTATAAGGACGAACTTAAAGTCAGGATGGAAAAATCGCGTTTTGACAGGATGTTCAGACAGTATTTGCAAGACTTGATGCTTATGATTAAGTCGGAAATGCGCGACGTAAATCCGAACGAATTCTACACCCTTTTCCGCTACGACCTAAATCAGACTCTCGATGCGCTAAAAGACGTTATGGCCTATTACGATAACGCCATACGCACAAATTCGTTAACACAGCTCATACCAGACGATGTGAAAAGAGCGCAAAATAAATAAACCCTTTGCGCAGCGCGCTAACTGTTCTTTAAGGCGCGGTAAAAATCCGAAGCAAATGCTTCGGATTTTTTTTGCGAAAATTAAAGAGCCATATGGTCAAATCCGCCGCCGCAGAAAATTTTGCGGTTTTCTTCCGCCAATATTATCTGCCCGTTTTCCTCCTGGGCCAAAGGAGTGGAGATTTTTCCTATACGGCTTATGGGCGTTTTAAATTTTTCGCTCCACCGGCGCTCAAAATCTTCGCAATCGCCATTGTAGGAAAATAGCAATTCGTAGTCCTCGCCGCCGCATAGAGCCTCCTTCAATGAAGCTCTGCGGCCTCCGTAAAAGCGCCGCGGAACGGCCGACTCATATATTTCGGCACACGCCCCGGCAGGAATTATATTTTTAACGTCCGACGCAAAACCGTCGCTAATATCCGTGCACGCCCCGACATTTCTGTCTTGCGATAAAAATATTCCCTCTGCAAGCCTCGGCTCAAAAATTAAATGGTAGCCGCTTTCGAATGAAAGGCCGAGCTCACCGCTTACATAGATGGCGTCGCCGATTCTCGCGCCGCTTCTTAGCATTGGTTTTTCCGGAGCGGCACCTATAAGCGCCATGTGCATTGAAAAGAATTTTCCGTCCGCGCGCGCGACATCTCCGCCGACTATTTTTATACCAAATTTTTGAGCAGCCTCCGCCGCCCCGCGGCAAAATTCTTCGAGCCAATCCACCGACAATCCGGAAGACAAAATGCCGCTCGTAAGAGCATATAGGGGAATGCCGCCCATGGACGCAATATCGCTTACATTCCTATTTACTAGTTTTCTCCCTACAAGAGATGGCTCCGACGATTCGTCGAAGTGCCGCCCAAATATTACGGCGTCGGAAGTTGCGAGCATTTTGCGCCCGCAGAATTTTTCGGAAGGCACCACTGCGCAGTCGTCCCCTGCGCCGAATGGTGGCGGCGGAACCGCCCCGCCAAAAGCCGCGCATATTCTCGATATCAGCCCCTTTTCTCCGAGACCTGAAATTTTCTCGCTTCCCCCAAACGGATTCATTTCGCAAACCATACTATCCCAACATTCAGCGCGTTAAAAGCCGCATGCACAAGAATGGGCGAGAGAATCGACCCTCCCTTTTCGTACGCCATACATAGGAACACCCCCATAAGCGCGAGCGGAACAAACACATACGCGTCTGCGTGAATCAACGCAAAGAGCACCCCAGATAAAACTGCGGCGGCAATCGCTCCGAACCGCGATGCTGAAAAAGCCCCCTTAAAAATCCGATACAACACGCCCCTAAAAAACATCTCCTCAGCAAGCGGCGCAAGGACCAACACCGAAAATACAGCCACCGCCGTTTCCCATCCGCCGCCTAGCGACAAAAATATATCAACAACCTCCTGTTTTGGAGGATATTCTCCCTCAAAAATAAAATAGGTCTGGACAATTAATGAGTTAAGCGACAGCACTGCAAGAACCGAGAGCACAGAAAACAGCACAAACGAAACAGCCGCTTTCCTCGAGACTACAAAAAAAAGTTTAAACTTTGAGTCGGCAAATTTTTTGAAGAGCAATACGGCGGCAACCACGCAAACTTGCATTATAATAGTCGGCGCAAAAACCGCCATAGCCGACTCCTCTCCAAACGCATTGTAAAATACCCTCGCGGACGAGAATCCTATAAACATAGCCGATACTGCCAGAAATGCCAAAAGGACGGCGTCGTGGAACTTTTGGAGGCGAATCGGCTCAAGCCCGCCAAATGCGGGACCGGAAATTCTAAAAGCCGTAATAACGACAGCAAGCGCAAATATTCCGGAAAGCGCCGCAACGGCGGCTCCGCCAAACAGAACCGCGCCTTCGCCCTGCGCTGCGGCCATCATTGCATTTATAAATTCTCCCATCGAAACACACGCCGAGCCGGCGCACTACAATTCTTAAACTTTATGCAAAAACTTCCTAAAAGTCCCCAAAGGCCTCAATCGCGCCCCCAGAAAAATTTTTATAATGCCCCGCCCCGATTCACAATCGGCAAAGGGACGACACTAGCCCATACTAAGAAATATTCCGCGAACTGCCACCCCTGCCGACGCAAAGTCCATCAGCCTTCAAAAACCTTTTTGCCGCCGACGAACGTTCCGACTACTTTCCCGCGAAGTTTTTTCCCGAGCCACGGCGAATTCGCCGAGCGCGACTTTGGAGAATCGTAGATCCATTCGGCATTTTCGTCAATCAGCGCAAAGTCGGCGGGAGAACCCTCCTTTAAAGTTCCGGCGTCTATGCCCAAAATTTCCGCGGGGCGCGTCGACATAAGCCGAACAAGCTTTGCCATATCCATAATCCCCGAGCGGACGAGAACTTCGTGGCAAATTGAAAACGCCGTCTCAAAGCCGGTTATTCCGAACGGAGCCGCGTCAAAAGCCATGTCCTTTTCAGTATCGGTATGCGGGGCATGGTCAGTCGCAATCACCTCTATTGTGCCGTCGCACAAGCCCTCAATCAAAGCTTCAACATCTGCCTTCGTGCGGAGCGGCGGGCACATCTTGTAATTCGTGTCATACCCCGACAGGCACTCGTCCGTAAGCGATATGTGGTGCGGAGTTGCCTCTGCGGACACGCTCGTCCCGCGCCTTTTTGCGTCCCTTATAATGTCTACGGAAAGCGCGCTCGATATATGCTGCAAATGTATGTGGCATTTTGCGTAGTGCGCCAAAATGACGTCGCGCGAAACAATTATGTCTTCGGCGGCCGCCGGCCAGCCTCCGAGCCCGAGTTTTACAGACCACTCCCCCTCGTTCATCTGCCCAGTCTTGGTGAGAGTGTATTCTTGGCAGTGGTCCATGACAAACAGTCCAAACATTTTTGCATAGACCATTGCATTGCGCATAAGTTCCGCGCTCTGCACGCACGAGCCATCGTCTGTAATCGCCTTGACGCCCAAGCGCGCGAGAGAGCCTATAGGCGCGAGCTTCTCGCCGCGCCTGCCTTCAGTAATGCACCCGCTTTGGTATACGCGAATTTTTGCCGATTCCGAAATAATATCGTTTATAAGACGGATTGTCGACGGGGAATCCGCCGCTGGAGACGTATTGGGCATAGCCATCGCGGAAGTAAATCCCCCCGCCGCTGCGGCCGAAGTTGCCGTTGCTATCGACTCCTTCGAGGTCTGCCCCGGCTCGCGCATGTGCGCATGCATATCAACAAACCCAGGAACGAGCACCAGCCCCTTTGCGTCGATTACCTCTGCCGCGCCAGAAACGGCATCGCAAAAAACGCCGTCTTTAACGCATATTTCGCCGACTTCGTCTATCCCGCGCGAAGGGTCGACAACGCGCGCGTTCTTAACTATAAATTCCTTCATTTAGCCCTCCTTGCGGACATCGCGCCCATGCAGAGTTTCATTACCGCCATTCTTACGGCAACTCCATTAGTCACTTGGTTTAGGATAACAGACCTCTCGGAATCCGCCAGGTACGAATCCAGCTCAACCCCCCTATTTATTGGGCCAGGGTGCATTATTATAGCGCCCGGTTTTAACATGTCGGCGCGCATTTTGTTTAGCCCAAAAATATTCGCGTACTCTGAAATCGACGGGAAGTGCGCCGAACTCTGCCTTTCATGCTGTATGCGCAAAAGCATCACGACGTCCGCGTCTGAGACCGCCTTATTCAGGTCGTAAGATATTTCGACCCCCATTTTTTCAAACTCGCGCGGAACAAGCGTGGCGGGCCCCGCGAGAGTCACTTTTGCGCCAAGTTTATTTAGAAGATAAATGTTAGAGCGCGCTACGCGGCTGAAAAGAATATCACCAAGAATTGTAACCTTGCGCCCCTTGAAATCCGGGCCCAGCTTTTCGCGCATCGTAAAGGCATCGAGAAGCGCCTGGGTTGGATGCGCATGCGCCCCGTCGCCCGCGTTTATCACGGGAATATCAACCCTGTCCGCGAGGTATTTTGCCGCCCCCGACGAGCTGTGGCGCACTATTATCATATCGGCCATCAGTGCCTCTATATTCCTCGCCGTGTCTTTGAGAGTCTCGCCCTTTACCGAAGACGATATGCTCGACGAAAAGCTTATCACGTCGGCCCCGAGCTTGTGCGCCGCCATTTCAAACGCGGTTCGCGTTCTGGTGCTCGGCTCGAAGAAGAGATTTACGACCGTCTTCCCTTTTAGGTACGGAAGCTTCGTCCTGTCTTTTTTTACCTCCGCCTTGAATATGTCGGCGAGGGCGAATATTTCATCTATTTCACGCAAAGAAAGATCTTCTGTGCATGTCAAATCTTTGCGCGACCAAGAAACGTTGCATAAAAATTCTTTAGCTGTCATGCCCATTTGAAACTCCAAGCTAACAAATCGACGGCGGTAGTCAATAAAAACAAAGATACAAAAAAACGCACGGCAAAGCTCGTGCGTGGATATTCGCCATGCGGCAAAAGATATGCGGCAATGTTATTCCGCGGGCTTTGTCTTGGGCAAACCGGTCACGCGGGTAACCGTTTTTATTGCGCCGCGCTTGCGCAAAAGGTCGATGCGCTCAAAGCGTTTCAGTACGCTGCGCTTTTTGGACGACGCGGAGCCTCCGCTTTTGAAACTGCTGTGCTGGGACATAAATATTCTCCTTCTTATAAAATCAATATAAAAAGCGTTATTAAAAGACGCCTTTTTCAAATTGCAACATTTTTTTTGCCCTTAACAAATCTCTTTTATGCCCAGAAAATCGACTGCCGAAACATTTATATCGCCTGTTCAGATTGCCTCAATCCTTTAAAGTATGATTTTCAGCGCGTATGCTTAAAAAAAGCGGCGATGTTTGCCGGAATACAGACACTAATTGGGCTCATATTGCGCTATCGCGTCCGCATTTTATACATTTGTTTTTTAACCGTGCCCTCCTGGGGCGCGGATTGGCGTATGTTGGCTATCGAATACCGCATTTTTATCTATTTGTTTTTTGGCGGACATGCTTTTCAGCGCGGATTGCCGCCTTGTGGAGAGCTCATACTGCCGCGCCGTTTTAAAGAAAAAAAGCCCAAACTTCAAAAATCGCCAATCAAAAAAAATATTTTGGCTACTTACTAAATTTGGCAAAAAAAACGCGGACTTATACAAATCCGCGTTTTTTGTTAAGAGAGGGAATTATCGGCTGTAAGCCGGATTTTGTAGTTTCCGAAGAAACCGGCATTCATTTATCTGGCCCCTTGCGGAACCTCCCCTTGCGGGGATGCGACATACCCAACGCGTTAGAGCGAGCAACTCCGCGTCCTATGTTGTCTTGCACCGGATTGGGTTTTCACTGCCCGCCCGGATTGCTCCGCGCGGCGGTGGGCTCTTACCCCGCCTTTTCACCCTTACCGCTTTCGCGGCGGTTTGTTTTCTGCTGCACTTTCCATGCGCGAACCTTTCGGCGCGCGCCCCGTTTTTTCAAACGGAATCCCGCTCTGTGGTGTCCGGACTTTCCTCCAGCGGACGAACCGCCGGCGAATGCCCGCCGAAAATTCCCAAAGAACTAAATTATTTATCGGAATTTTTTAACCTTCCGACATCTTTTATTTAAAAAATTAAAATACTCCATTTCCGCATTGCAAGCCCAATCTCCAAGAAGCATTTCCTTTCAGCACCTTGATTCATGAAGTTTTGCGGACGGCTTGACAAAAACCCGCAATTATCAATCCGCAACATTCACGATAAAAAAGCTTCCGAAAAATCGATAATTGTTTACGCCCTGCCTCTCTCCTGTACGATTAAAAAAACGCCGTTTTCACTTTTCGTCGCCTTTCTCGAGACTCCGCCGCAGATTTCCCCTGCGGGATTTCAAAAAAATTGCGTATGCGCAGTAAAACTTTTACACAATGCGCATCTATATCCGCCCCCTTTTGAAAAATTCTCCAAATTTCGCCACATTTACTTACTCAATTTTCCCATGCTTCCCTTGCGCTACCCACTGCAACATTCCTTTTTTATCGCGGCAACAACCCGCAAAGTCAGAGAGCCGGCCGCCAGAAATCAAACGGCGGCGCGCCGGCTTCAAACAGCCAGCCGCCGCACGCAATGCGCAAAGTTTTCAGCGCAAAATTAGAAGCGGATTATAGCAGCGCAAACTTGGTTTTAAAAAATCTGGGAATTTGAAGTTGTCGTATTCTCGACCTCAAAAATATGCACCCTCATTACGGATATGTCGGACTCGCTCGCATCGGAAGTCAAATATACCGGCGGAAGCTTTAAGTTTACAAGTCCCCCCTCGTCGCCGCCTATGTACCTCGATGTTCTCCATTCGCCATTTTCGTATTCGCCCTCGCGGACTAATCCATAGGCTATGGAATTGCCGCTTTTTGCCAAGAACTTTACATAGACCCCGCTTGCCGCAATTAGGAAATCCTCCTTAGACAGCCTTATTATCAGCCCGTACCCCTTATACGGGAAAGCGTAAGACACCTTCGCAACTATGTCGCCAAAATCCAGTACGTCCGACTTTTGGGCAGTCTGCATAAACCCGCGCATATTTTTTCCGGCCTCCGCCGCAAATATCGCGCCCGAAATATTTTTAAGGACTTTGTAGGCGCTCGAAAGCGGGTGAGATTTTGTATATGTGCGGTGGTTTATGGCAAACGGCGAAAACCCTATCGCGCCAAATTCGCCTATCGTATAAAACGCCTTTGCCTGCGCGCTCATATTGTCCCCCAGCCACAATGCGCAAGCCTCGGGAACAAAAATAGGATTCCCGTTTCTGTGGAATTGTTTAAGCTTAGCGGGATAATCCGCAACGTAGATGTCGGGAGATATAAAATCTATATTTTTAGCCGCCGTTTGCCAAACGTCCAGCATTCTGCTGTTCGGGCCGCCGCTCGGATACTGCCCCGGCTTGGGGTTCTCCGGGAAAATAACCCACGCGTTTACATACATTGGAATGTTATGCGCGGCCTTTCCGGCCGCCGCGAGGGAATCGACAAAACGCGCGTAATGCCACGCCATAAACATCTCGTCCGCGAGCATATTTTCCTGCCCGAAAACTTCCGCCCAGCTTCCGGACTCCCTCTTGCCGTTTTTAACCCAAGCTCCCGATATTTCTTCCGACACCGCTGCGCTTTTAACGCGGTCTATCAGTTCTCCAGGGACTTTTTCCGAAAATAGTTTTTCGGCTGTTTCCGAACGGTCGCGGGAATCGTCCAAAAGCCCTATCTCGTTTTCAACTTGCGCCATTATCACGACCTCCCCCGAAGGGTCGGCTTCGGCGACAAATTCCATGAGTTTCACAAACGCCTTTTTATCCGCTTCCAAAACAGATTTCGAGAATGGCGAAAGGCACGGCCTGTTCTGTCCGTCTTTATTCTTAACGCGCGGGAAGCGTTTTATATCGCGCATGGCCCAATGCGGAACGTATCCGGAAAATCCGTTTTTCCAGCTTCCGAACCATAGCAGCACCAATTTCATTTTGCGCTCGCGCGCCTGCGAGATTATCTTTCCTATCTCCGAAAAGTCGAAAACTCCTTCGCTCTTTTCTATCTGTTCCCAAGCAACAGCCAGAAGCACAGTGTTTAAATTTAAGTCGGCAAGTTCGTCCCAGTGCTTTTGCATGTCCGACGCAGTCGAGCCGCTCGAATTCAAAAGCTCGCCGCCGAGTATTACGAAAGGCTTTCCTTCAACCACGAGCCTCGCCGTTTTGTTGGAATCGCGCTCTATTTTCGGAAGCCCGTGCGACGCGCACGCCGCAACTGAAAGCGCAAGCGCACACGATATGGAAATCTTAATAAAATCTAAAAACATTCACCAATTTTCCCATATTGGAAAAAATTGGGCAAGCAGATTTATTGCTGTCCGCTTTCGCAAAAAAAAGCCCGCCGCAATGTTGCGCGCGGGCGTTTTTTTATAGCGCTTATTCTATTCTCCGATTCGCGGGAATAGAATCTCGGGAGCCGCCAAAGTCGAATTTTCGAGCCTATTCGACCATTCGATATTTCCCTCGTATCTCTCAGCCTTAGGCTGTCCCAAGAGCGAAAGTATTTTTTCCGAAACAGTCGGCATAACCGGCGCGAGCAATACCGACGCAATCCGCAGGGCTTCCGCCATATTTGAAAGTGTAGTCTCAAGCTTTTCCCTGTCCGACGGTTCCGCGCTCTTTGCGAGCTTCCACGGGGCGCGCTGCTCTGCGTACTTGTTTATCGCGCGAACGAACGCAAAAATCTTTTCGAGAGCCAAGTGAAACTGCATTCCGTCGCAAAGGCGCAGAGCCTCTGAGGCAGTCTCGGCGGCGAGGGATTTCAGCGATTTTTCAAAATCCTCCTCGACCTTTGCCGGCGCAACAACCCCGCCGCAATAGCGCTTCTGCATGTTTAGCAGGCGGCTTACGAGGTTTCCGAGGTCGTTTCCAAGGTCCGAAGTGTACCTTGTGACAAACAAATCTATCGAGAAGTCGGAATCCTGCCCAACATTCATTTCTCTCATCAAAAAGTAGCGGAACGCGTCAGCCCCGAATTTTTCGACAAGGTCGAGCGGGTTCACGATATTTCCGAGGCTCTTTGACATCTTCTCGCCCGATGACATCCACCAACCGTGGACCAGAAGCGATTTCGGCATTTCCACTCCAATAGCTTTTAGCATAATCGGCCAATAAACGGAGTGCGGCGGGACGAGTATGTCCTTGCCTATAACGTGGAAGTCCGCCGGCCAATATTTTGAAAATTCTTCCGTGCCGTAGCCGACTGCGGAGATGTAGTTTACGAGGGCGTCGAACCAAACGTACGTCACGTAATCGGGGTCGAACGGAAGCTCTATTCCCCATTCGAGGCGTTCCTTTGGGCGCGATATGCACAAATCGTTAAGCGGCTCTTTCAGGAACTCCATTACCTGCTTTGCGCGGAATCTCGGATAAATAAAATCTTCGTGCGTCTTTATGAATTCGACAAGCCACGGCTGGTATGCGCTAAGCTTAAAGAAATAGTTGCTTTCGGTAATCTCGACCACATCTCCGAATATCTCTGGCCACTTTCCGTCAACCTTGTCTTTTTCCTGCAAAAACTGCTCCTGGCGCGCGGAATAAAAGCCCTTGTACTCAGCCTTGTATATCTCTCCGCGGTCGTAGAGGTCTTGAAGTATTTTTCTTACGACTTTCTTATGGCGCTCCTGGGAAGTTCTTATGTAGTCGTCGTTGGAGACGTTTAGTATTGAGCATAGGCTCTGGAATTTCTCCGCCTGCCTGTCGCACAAAACGGAGGGCTCGACGCCTTCGCGGCGCGCGCTTTGCTGGACTTTTTGACCGTGTTCGTCAAGCCCCGTTAAAAAGTACGTCTTTACGCCGCACATGCGCTTGTGGCGAACTATTACGTCGCTCAATATTTTTTCGTAGGCGTGGCCGAGGTGCGGCGAACCGTTTGCATAATCGATTGCAGTTGTGAGATAGAAAACCTTTTCCATAAAAAATCTGTTTTCGCAAGACTACCCCAAACGCGCGTTTTGAAAAGCTTTTTTTCAATATGATTAATATTGACTGTTTGAGGTACGGCCAATACTATAATGAAATGTTATTTAGATTATTTATGGCAATAGCGTTGGCCGCGATGGCGGGGTGTACCCCTGTTGAAAACGTCTCGGAGCCGTTTACGGCTGCAACTTTTAACATAAAGCTCGCCCCCACTCCGACATCGGGCGAATGGAATATAAGGCGCGACAGCGTGGCGGCCGTCGCGAAAAGCCGCGGCTTTGACATTTTCGGCACGCAAGAGGGCCACTTTCACCAGCTCGACGATATAAGCGCGCGAACCGGCTTTAAATATATCGGCAAGGGCCGCGAAGACGGCGTTAAAGGCGGCGAAACCTCCGCGATTTTCTACAATCCCAAACGCTTTGAGCTTCTCGATTCGGGAGATTTTTGGTTTGCGGAAACTCCCGAAAAGCCTGTTATGGGCTGGGACGCCGCCTGCAAGAGAATCTGCTCATGGGGGAAATTCCGCGACCTGAAAACCGATAAAAAGTTTTTCTTTTTCAGCCTGCATTTCGACCACAAGGGCAAAATTGCAAGGGCCGAGTCCGCAAAGCTTCTTATAAAAAAAGTTAAAGAAATATCGGGAGGGCTGCCGTTTGTATGCGTCGGCGACTTCAACGCCCGCGAGGACTCAGAACCCATGAAAATAATATTTTCCGATAAATCTTTCAAAGATTCAATGCTCGAGTGCTCCCTTCCCCCAAAATCCGCCGGCGGCACTTTCCACAATTTCACGGGAAAGCCCGTTCCGCACAGAATAGACTATATATTAGTCTCAGAGGGAATCGGAGTTTTGGACTATTGTGTAATCCGCGACAAATCCTCCGACGTCGGGGCTCCGCGCGCGAAAAGCACAGAATACCCCTCCGACCACTTCCCAGTCGCGGCCAAACTGTCTATTAAATAGAAGCGGCACTTTTTTAGCATGCGGCAATGCGCGTCTTATAAAATACCAGTCCACGCGCACCGCCGAGCCCTTCCGGTGCCGAAGTAAAACCCGCATTTGGGAGAAAGCGCTTTTTGCGCGACATTGCTTTAGGCGCATATAATAAATCTTCTGCGCAATCTCCCCCAACTTTTTGCGACAAGCTCTCTTTATGCCTTGCAGCGGGGAATCTTGCGGCAACCGCTGCAAAATATTTAGCAATCCGCGAGAAAATTACGCCAATACTCCCGTATTTTTACGATAAAAGACTGGTTTTAGATAAAATTCGCGGGGTTGATGGCGAAAATTTTTTGTGGAAATCGGAGAGGAAAGGTGTTTTACTCATTTAATTTATTTTAGAGGCGCATTTTTCGCCGAAACAAAAAGGTACAAATATGGCAACACTTAAATTTGCAGTTCTCCCCGGAGACGGTATCGGACCGGAAGTAATGGACGCCGCGCTCGGCGTTCTACAAGCAGCGTGCCGCAAGGACGGCGACGAGCTATCCTATAAAATTTGCGACGTCGGCGGCGCGGCAATCGACTCGTGCGGGAAGGCGCTTCCCGAATCCACGGTAGAACAGTGCCGCAATTCGGACGCCATTCTTTTCGGCTCGGTCGGCGGCCCGAAATGGGAAAACCTGCCCCCCAACGAACAGCCCGAACGCGCGGCTCTCCTGCCCCTCAGAAAAATATTCAAACTCTTCGCCAATATACGCCCAGGGCTTCTCTACCCGCAGCTTACAGACGCCTCCCCGCTAAAATCGGAGCGCATACCCGAAGGCATAGACATCGTCTGCATACGCGAGCTGACAGGCGGCATATACTTCGGCGAGAAAAAGACTTTTGAAATCGACGGCGAACCCGCCGCATGCGACACTATGATGTACCGCAAAAGCGAAATAGAGCGCATTGCAGACGTCGCAGGGAAAACAGCAATGGCGCGCGGCAAAAAAGTATGCTCCATCGACAAGGCAAACGTCCTCGAAACGTCAGTGCTCTGGCGCAAGACAGTCACCGAATTTTTCAAGAAAAACTACCCCGAAGTGGAGCTTTCCTACATGTACGTCGACAATGCCGCCATGCAGCTTGCCCGCAATCCCAACCAATTTGACGTTTTCTTTACGGAAAATATGTTCGGCGACATTCTGTCGGACGAAATGGCGGTTATTTGCGGGTCGCTGGGAATGCTTTGCAGCGCGTCTTTGGGAGTGTCGAAAAATTCGCTCGGAAACAAATTCGGTCTGTACGAACCCGCCGGCGGGACAGCACCAGACATCGCCGGAAAGAAAATAGCCAACCCCTGCGCGCAGATTCTCTCCGCCGCCTTGATGCTGCGCTACTCTTTCGGGCGCGACTCCACCGCCAAGAAAATCGAGGCTGCTGTCAGAGACGCCGTATGCTCCGGCGTTCGCACGGCTGATATAGCCTTCGGCAAGCAGGCGGTCTCCACCGACGAGATGGCTGCGGCCGTAATCGAAAGGCTCTAATCGAAGTTCGCCGCGCGGCAGGGAATTTTTTATCTTCCCTTCCCCGCCGCGGCGCGGTTTTAATACGGCGGCAACGGCAAACGCCGCCGCTCTTGCGCCGAACGAAATAAATAACAGGCAAAAATATTACGCACAAAAATATATGACCTCAACGGAAATAAGAAAAAGCTTTCTGGATTTCTTCAACTCGAAAGGGCACACGATAGTCCCGTCGGCGTCGCTGATGCCGACGTCGCCAAACCTCCTGTTCACGAACGCCGGTATGAACCAATTTGTGCCGTACTTTCTCGGAGAGGAAAAGGCTCCCTTCCGCCGCGCGGCGGATACCCAGAAGTGCATACGCGCCGGCGGCAAGCACAACGACCTTGAAGACGTCGGCTTCGACACTTACCACCACACTTTCTTTGAAATGCTTGGCAACTGGTCGTTCGGCGACTACTTTAAAAAAGAGGCGATAGAATGGGCGTGGGAGCTTCTCACTCGCGTGTGGGGCTTCCCAAAGGAAAGGCTTTACGCGACAGTCTACGACCCCCGCGAAGGCGAGCCTTCGGAATTCGACGCCGAAGCGTACCGCATCTGGGAAAAAATTTTTAAAGACGAGGGAATGTCGCCTGAAATCCACATAAAGAAATGCGGCAAAAAAGACAATTTCTGGATGATGGGCGAGACCGGCCCGTGCGGACCGTGCTCTGAAATACATATGGATCTGACCGAGAAGGGAGACTCGGACGGAGCGCTCGTAAACGCGGGCTCCCCGTACTGCATCGAGATATGGAACCTCGTTTTCATGCAGTTCAACGCCGAAACAGACGGTACTTTCCGCCCGCTGAAAAATAAAAACATCGACACCGGAATGGGATTCGAGCGGGTCGCCGGGATAATCGCCACCACAAAGAATTTCACCGACTTCACTCAGCTTGCCTCCAACTACAACAGCGACCTGTTCACCGATATTTTCACCCACATATCGCACATGTCCGGCAAGACCTACAAAGGCACCCTTCCGAAGGATCCGCGCGATATGTCGTCGCAGGAGCTTACCGACTGCGTATTTAGAGTTCTCGCCGACCATATCAGGACAATTACATTCTCCATAGCCGACGGCATAATTCCCGGCAATGAAGGGCGCAACTACGTTTTAAGGCGGATTCTGCGCCGCGCGATAATGTACGGAAAGAGGCTCGGGCTTGAATACGGATTTTTCACAAAGCTCGCCGATCCCGTAATCCAAAAGATGTCGCCGGTTTTCCCGGAGCTTAAAGAGCAGCGCAAGGTGATTTTAAAAGTAATAGAAAACGAGGAAAAGAGCTTTGCGCGCACTCTCGACAGGGGCTTGCAGCTTCTAGACCACATAACGGTCACGGAAGGCAGCATTTCTGGCGAGCAGGCGTTTATATTGTACGACACCTACGGCTTCCCGCTCGACCTCACACAGCTCATCGCGCGCGAACGCAATATGCCCGTGGACGAAAAGGGCTTCGAGGTTGAAATGAACAAGCAGCGCGAACGCGCCCGCAACGCCCAAACGCGCGAAGTCATAAGCGTATCCGATGCTACTGAAGTGGAACACGCCACACAATTTGCCGGCTACGACCACGCAAACCTCTCCGATTTTGCGACCTCCATAAGCGCGATAGTCGAAGGGCCCGACGCCGATTTTGTAATAATGCCCCAAACCCCGTTTTACGCTGAAAAAGGCGGGCAAGTTGGCGACACCGGATTTATAGAAATCAACGGCACGGCCCGCGAGGTTTTCGACACTAAAATGGACAACGCAGGCCACATACTGCACAAAGTCCGAAAGGGAGTATTTAAAAAGGACTGCATAGGAACGGAAGTGTCGGTGACGGTGGACATAGTGCGCCGCCGAGCTATTGAAAGGCACCACTCCGCAACCCACATACTTCACTGGGCGATGCGGCAAGTATTGGGAACGCATGTAAGGCAGGCGGGCTCGTACGTCGATCCCGACAGGCTCCGCTTCGACTTTACCCACTTTGAAGCGCCAACGCCAGAACAACTGCGCGAAATAGAAAACCTCGCCAACAAAAAGATTCTTGAAAACGCCCCTGTAAAGTGGCGCGAAATGCCATTCCGCGAGATTCCCAAAAACGCTCTCGCCTTCTTTGGAGAGAAGTACGGGGCGGTCGTGAGGCTCGTAGAGATGGGAGACTTTTCGAAGGAATTGTGCGGCGGCGCACACGTTTCGGCAACAGGGGAAATAGGCCTTATAAAAATAGTGTCCGAATCTGCGATATCGTCCGGGACGCGCAGAATAGAGGCAGTCGCCGGAACGGCCGCGCTGAAAAAGATAGACGCCATGCAGGATTCGCTCTCGCATGCCGCGCGCGAACTATCCTGCAAGCAGGAGGAAATTGCCGACAGAATTGAAAAGCTCATTTCCTCCCGCGACGAAATTGAAAAAAAGCTGAGGGATTTTCTCCGCCAAAATGCGGGCAACGCCGCGCGGGAGCTCGCAGCCAAGAAGATTATCGCAAAAGGCTCCGTGCCGGTAGTAGCCGCTGTGGTCGAGGCTGAAAATCCGCAGCTGATGCGGGAGCTTGCCGTTAAGATAGCAAAAGAAATCGGAGGCGGTGTTGTCGCCCTCGGCGCTAAGTTCGGGGAAAAGGCGACCGTAATGGCGCTGTGCGGAAACGACGCTGTTGAGGCCGGATTCAAAGCCGGCGACATAGTCCGCCAAATAGCCTCCCAAATAGGAGGCAAGGGCGGCGGCAAACCGGATTTTGCGCAGGGCGGCGGCAAGCCTGAGAATCTCGACAACGCCATCGCGGACTTCGCAAACTCAATAAAATAGCCAAAATAATTTGCCCACCGTAAAATGTACTTAAAGCGGATAAAGATAAACGGCTTCAAGAGCTTCGCAGACGAGACGACAATTTCGCTGACCGACGGCATAACGTGCATAGTCGGCCCCAACGGCTGCGGCAAGAGCAATATAGTCGACGCTATCCGCTGGGTGCTTGGCGAGCAAAGCGCAAAGGCCCTGCGCGGCGGGAAAATGCAGGACGTCATATTCCAGGGGACGGAAACGCGCAAGCCGCTCCAATTCTGCGAAGTGTCCCTGCTCTTTTCCGACTGCGAAAAACAGCTTGGCACAAACTTTAACGAAGTCGAAATCACCCGCAAAGTATCGCGCGACGGCGGCAGCGACTATTTTATAAACGGCAAGGCAGGCAGATTAAAGGATATTCAAAGCCTGTTTATGGACACCGGCATAGGGCGGGTATCGTACTCGTTCATGGTGCAAGGGCAAATAGACCAGATACTATCGTCGAATCCCGGCGAGCGCCGCGCGATATTTGAGGAGGCGGCGGGTATTACAAAATACAAGACGCAAAGGAGGGAGGCTCTAAACAAGCTAGCTCTCGTAGACCAAAACCTCGCGCGCGCGACCGACAGAATCGAGGAGATTTCCCGGCAAATCGGAACCCTCAAAAGGCAGGCGTCAAAGGCCCTGCGCTACAAGCGCCTAAGCCACCGCTTGCGGCATCTGGACCTCGCTTTAAACGCTAAGAGCTACGCCGAACAGAGCGCGGAACTTGCGCGCGACGCGGAGTCGCTCAAAGAAGTGTCGGCGCAAATTTTTTCTCTAACCCAGAGGCTTTCGGAGAGCGAAGAGTCGCTTTCAGCGATGAGAAGCCAAAGGGCGGCAATGCTCGCGGAGCTTGAAACAATGCGCCAAAACGCAGCCGAGACGCGCTCGGCGAAGGAGCAGGCGCAAAGGAGCTCGGAATTCGCGCAAGTTAGAAAAAAGGACCTCGAAGAGAGGCTTTCGCAAATCTCTAAGGAGCTTGAAACCTTGCGCGAGCAACTTTCTGCCCTAGAAGGCAAGGCAAAGGGCGATGCCGAAGTAAAGCAAATGCAGCTCGAGCTCGTTATGGCCGACGACGAAGTTTTTAAGCAGCAGGCGGGAGAGCTTACGCAAATAGAGGAATCCATACGCGAAGCTGAGTCCGCGTTGTCGCGGGCCAAACAAGACGCCCTCGTAAACGACGGGACCATAACCCGGCTGCGCTCAAACTGCACCACGCTCGAATTGGATTTAAAATCCTACCAAGTGCGCCACGCAGCACTGTCTGATTCGATTTTCCAAATAAAAGAGGAGTCGCAATCGCTCGAAAGGCGCATTCTCGAGCTTGCTGAGGCGCTTGACGGAGCAAACGAAAGGCTTGGAGAGGCAGACGCGGACGTTGCGGAGCAGCAGTCGAAAATAGAGGAGCTGCGCAGACAGTACAGAGACAAGCAGGCCGAAATACAGCAAGCCGACAGAGCAATCGCGAGCAAAGCCGCAAGGCTCGGGCTGCTAAACGATTTCCATTCTCGACTGGAGGGTTTCTCGGACGGGATTAAATCCATAATGAAAGGCGCGCTAAACGACTGCCTGCCGGCGGATTCCGCAAAAATCGTAAGCCAGCACCTCGAAGTTGAAGAAGGATGGACGTCCGCGTTTGAAACTTTAATGGGGCCGGCGCTCGACGCAGTCGCCCTGCCCGACGCCTCAGAGCTCTCAAAAATTCTCGCCGCCTTGCGCGAGCGAAACCTCGGCAAGGCATGTTTCCAGCTTGCGCAATCGGCATTTTCCGGCGCCGACTTCCCGTTGCCGCCAACCATAAAAAAAGCGGCCGACGTAGTAAAATGCCAGTCTGAGGATATTGCCAAATACGCGCGCAACGCCGTTGCGGGCTGCTATTTTTGCGAGGATATTTCTGACTTTGCAAAATTTGTCTCCGAAAACCCCGAATTTAAATTTTTCTGCGCAGTTGCCCGCGACGGCTCAATGCTCGATGCCCGCGGGACAGTCTATGCCTCCACCGGAGAAAAGCGCGACACTGAAAGCAGTTTTCTGCTGCGCGCAAGCGAAATAAAGAGGCTGAAAAGCGAAATCGACTCCGACAACGACAACCTCACCGCGCTCAACGAGGCCGCCATGGCTCTCCAAAGCATGATGGACGCCGCCGAATCCGAAATAGAAAACAAGAAAAACGCCGCGGCGGAAATCAAGAGGGAAATATCCGCAATCAACGCCCAGACAAACGAGGCAAATTCCCAGATGGGCGCGAAGGAAACCGATCTGCAAAGGAAAAATGCGGAAATGCAGTCGATGGAAAACTCGCGCTTTGAAGTTCAGGACAGGCTCGACCGCGCGCAAAAGGCGCTTGAAGAGGCGGAGTCGGCAGTGGAATCCTCAAAGAGGGTAATCTCCGAAAGGGAGGCCGAGCTCGCGGAACTCAGGGAAGCTAAGGACGCGCGCTTTGCGGTCTTATCGGAAACGCGCATTGAACTTGCGTCAAAAAAATCCCGCTTGGAAAATTTGGAGCGCGGATTGGGAGCGATAAAGGTCCAGCAGGCTGAAGCGCAAGCTGCAATAGAAAGGCGCGAGTCCGAATCACAATCAATAAGGGCGCAAATTGAAAATTTGGAGCGCGAAACCTCCGAGGAGACGGAGCGCGCCGCCGCGCTTGCACAGAGCCTCGAAACCGCCCTCGAAGAAATAGAGGCCTTCCGCGTAAAGCTGTCGGCGGAAGAGACGCGCCTTTCGGAATACGAAACGTCGCTCGTCGGCCTGCGCGAGGAGCATATGCGCGCCTCTGCCCAAAAGAGCGAATTGGACGTGCGCTCCGCCCGCCTGCGCTCTAAGCTCGACTACATCTCCGAAAGAATTTTAAACGACTACGAAGTCTCCATCGCCACGGCCGACTGGAAGCGCGAACTTTGGAAGGCGGACGAAGAATTTGAGACAAAAATAAAACTCGACGAGCTTGAAGACGGCGAAATCGAGGCTAAAAGCAAAGGCAAGAGAGGCGAACCCACGGAGGAGGACTTCGCCGCAATGGACTCCGTAGATTTCGCGGCAGTCGGCGAAGAGGTCCGCGAACTGCGCGAGCGCATAAGCGCAATGGGGGCCGTAAACCTCGTTGCAATAGAGGAGTATGCCGAACTTAAAGAGAGGTACGACTTCCTAAAAGCGCAAACCGACGACTTGTGGGCGTCGAAAAATGCGCTGATTGCCGATATCGACGAAATAAATTCCACTTCCCAAAAACTATTCTCGGAGACTTTCGAACAAATAAGAAAGAATTTCTCGTTTACATTCGACAAAATATTCGGCGGCGGAACAGCCGACTTGAATCTCGTCGAAAGCGAGGACGTGCTCGACAGCGGCATAGAGATTGTAGCGCGCCCGCCCGGAACGGTTTTAAAGAGCCTTTCCCTTCTTTCGGGCGGCCAGCGCACGATGACGGCAGTCTCGCTGCTATTTGCGATATACATGGTAAAGCCGAGCCCGTTCTGCGTGCTCGACGAGCTCGATGCGCCTCTCGACGACGCCAATATAGGCAGATACACCGACATGCTAAAAGAATTTACGCGCTACTCGCAATTCCTCGTAATCTCTCACAACAAGCGCACAATGTCGGCGGCGAAAACGATATACGGTGTGACCATGCAGGAGCGCGGAGTCACGCGGCTGATATCGATGCGCTTCAACCGCGAAAGCGGGAACGCCGAGACTGCCGAAGCCGATTCTGAAAAGCATTAAAAATTGCGCGCCGCACATTCTTAGCGGCATGTATTTTCATAGTATTTTTAGATGAAAAAATCGCCTCCGCGAAACGCTGCAAGCGCACACTTGCAATTAAGTATGACGCATATTCATACAACGGGATTAGAATTTCCTTGAACTGGCGGCTTTTTACATAAAAATTTTCCACATGGCCAATGAATTAGACGAACTTACATCTCCCGTTGAAGCGGGCGGGCGCGACATTAACGTGATACAGAAGCAGCTGCCGGTAAAAATTGGCTGGGGCTCCGTATTGTTTGAGGTTCTTTTATGGGTGTGCGGCATTCTGCCCGGAATTATTTTCATTTTTATGAAAATTTCCGCGGCCAACTATTTTAGAAAACTGCAACAAAAGCTGCAAGCCGACGCCTCAACAATCGACAATTACATAGAACAGCGCGTAATAATCCTAAAAAACGTGGCAAGCCTCGTAGGCAAAGCAATAGACTTGGACAAAGACGTCATGAAGGCCGTCGCCGCGTACAGGGGTGGAGTAAATCTGAACGACTCTTCAAGGAACACCGTATCCAACCAGCTTGACATGGCCTTTGGCAGACTCTTTCCGCAAGTTGAGGCCTATCCCGAATTAAAGGCGCACGCGGCCATTGCCGAGGCAATGCAGCAAAACGCATACCTGCAAAAGGAAATAACCGCCGCGCGAAATCTGTACAACGACACTGTAAACCAATGGAACGCGTCCCTTTTTAACTGGCCTACAAAAATGATAGTTGCCGCCCGCGCCGGATACACGACGAGAATTCCGTTCTCAACAAGCGCCGAAATGAAAGCCGCCGCAAAAACGGTTCTTCTATGATTGAAGACGTTTACGAGCCCCTAAAAAAATACCGCGATTCTTTCCGCGAAAAATTCTCGGAATTAACCGCCCAGAAATTCAGGGAACTGCTCGAAAAATCCGGTGTCGACTTCGAAGCCAACCGCAAGCTGGTGGCGGAAATAAAGGATTTGAAAAACAAGTCGTCGGATAAATCGCGAACGTCCACGATACTCGTATTCGCCTGCGTATTGCTGATAGTTGCTGCAGTAGCATGCGGATTTATCGCATACAGCTATTCTTTGGAGCCTGAAAAAATCGCATGCCTTGTTGCGGTGTGTGTCGCATCGTGTATTTTGGCGTTTTTTGCGGCGAAAAAATGCGTAGAACTTGGCAAACGAATAAACGCCCTAAAAAGCCTCATATCAAAAAAAACAGACGAAGCGCGCGAACAAATGCGCCCGCTCAACGAACTGTACACATGGGATATCCCGATTGCGCTAATCGAGAAAACAGTCCCCAGGCTGAACTTCGATCCGTATCTCACCACGCAAAGGCTCGACGACTTAAAGGAAATTTTCGGCTGGGACGACTCCTTCACCGACGGCAAGTCCATTCTCTTTTCGCAATCCGGAGTTATAAACGGAAATCCGTTCGTTTTCGGAGAATACCTAAAAATGGTTTGGGGTACGAAAACATATACCGGATACAAAACCATATCGTGGAGGGAGAGTGTCACCGACGGCAACGGGCGGAGGCGCACTGTCACACGAACGCAAACTCTGTCGGCGAGCGTCAATAAGCCGTATCCGAAATTCTCAAGAGACAGGCTTCTAATTTACGGCAACGACGCCGCCCCCAACCTAAATTTTTCGCGCTCGCCATCGGGCCTGTCAAACGCCGAGGAGGGGTTTGTCACAAGCATTCGAAAGTGGTTTACCCTGCGCGACCTGAAAGAATATTCCGAAAACCTCGACGACGATTCAGACTTCACGCTGATGTCCAACCACGAATTTGAAACGCTCTTCCACGCAAAAAACCGCGACAACGAAGTAGAGTTTCGGCTGCTTTTCACCTCCCTCGCCCAAGAGCAAATGCTTGAATTATTGAAGGACGACGAAATCGGATACGGAGACGATTTCACTTTTATAAAACGCGGCAAGATAAATCTTCTGCACTCAAAGCATTTGTCCGCCTCCAGCCTGAGCACCGACCCGGAAATCTTCCACGATTGGGATTTTGATCGCGCCCATTTAAACTTCAAAAACTTTAACGAAAACTATTTTAAAAACCTGTATTTTTCTCTGGCTCCTCTGCTTGCGATTCCGCTTTACCAGCAAACCAGAACCTACAAAGACATTTACAAGGGCGAAATACAGTCGCAGCCCTCATCTTGGGAACACGAGGCCATCGCCAATTACTACGGCGCAGTATATTTTAAGCACGAAAGCAGCATCACCGAAAACATATTGAAGACCCAACTTGTAGAGATGCGGGACGGAGTCTCAAAAGTGCGCGTGACTGCAAACGGTTTTGGCGGCAAAAACCGCGTCGATTACGAAAGAGTTTGGGGCGGCGACGGAAGGTTCCACAGGGTTCCCATAAGGTGGGTAGAATATTTCCCCGTAGAAAGGAAATCATATATGTATGTAAGCGAAAATTCGCCAGTGCCCGAAAGCCTTGCCCATTCAGACCAGAAATTGCGGCGCAACATTTACGCGTGCATTTAATAGGCCAGCCAATCAGTTTTATTTCCGCATTTTACCAGCATTCCGCAGCACGTAATTTAAAGCTAAGAGCGCGACTTTTCAGATACAGTCACCATGTAAACTCCGCTGAATATAAGCATAGCGGCGACAATTTTCGACAGGCTGAAAGAATCCATGCCCCAGCATATGGCCACAATGCCCGCAACCAGCGGCTGTATATAGTTGTACATTCCGGCAACTGTCGGGCGCAGCCTGCGCTGCCCCACGGCAAGCAGCATATAGCTTCCAAAAGTTCCCCCGACGACTACAAACGCAAGCGACAGCGCTATGCTAAAATCCATATTCCAGTTAGTGGCGGCAACCTCTCCGTACGAGAATGGAACTGTCGCGAGAAACGAATATGTAAACATCCATTTCATTATGGTAACTGGCGAATATTTCCCGACGAGCCCTTTAAATAACACAATGTAGAGCGCATAACTAAACTGGGCGAATAAAACGAGCAAGTCCCCCAAGACATATCCGCCATAAGCGCCTTCCTTTGCGGGGCATGCGGAAGCTCCCATTACAAGCATTAAGGCGCCCGCTGCGCCAAGCGAAATGCCGATGACTTTCCTTCCATTTATAACCTCTTTTAGGAAAATCGCCGAAAGCACAAGGGCGATGAGCGGCATGCTTGTAGTTATTATGGAGGCGTCTACGGGCGACGCCATTTTTACACCGAAAATAAAACAACCTTGGTTAAAAACGATAGCAAGCATTGAAGCCGCAAACATCTTCATCATATCCCGGCCCCTAACGTGTTCTGGCTTTTGAAAAAACGACGCAATCCAAAATAGCGCGGCGGCTCCTACAATCCGCACCTCTGTCACCGCAAAAGCCCCGATTGCCCCGCATGACATTGCAAATTTTGCAACCGGCGACATGAGCCCCCACATTGCATTTGCGGCAAACATTGCCCCGTGACCTGCAAGTTTTGACGAGTTCATATCAGCAGCAAACCATTTTTCCACAAGCCGCATAGATACCATATACTGCGGCCTTTGAACTTTTTGCGAACGGGTATGCAAGCCCCTTTCCCATTTCAAATGTGGTCCACAACGCGGACCCAAACTTGACTTTCAATTTCATACCGTTTTCTTTTCCACAGGATTTGCATGCGCCTGCAAAATAGAACGTAAGGACAGAAAAACAAGCGCAAATACAATTTTGGAAATTTTCATTCCGGCGATAAAATCAAAAAATTGTACAATCTATCAATGCACAAAAATTGTATTTTTACTCGATATATTGTACTTTTTCTATCTTTTTATGCTTTGCGCGAATTGCACTTATTGCGGTATTTGAGCGGAGACATTCCGCTATATTTCTTAAAATTTTTTACGAGGTGGCACGAGTCGGCAAAGCCCATGTCATAGGCAATCTCCTTAACCGACATAAGGCTGTTTGCCACCAAATATTCAACTCTCTTCATTCGGTTTCTGGTTATGTATTGCTGCAAAGTTTCCTGAAAATGTTTTTTGAAATATCGGCCTATGTAATTTTTTGAAAGCCCGAAGCGCTTTACGAGCGAATCTACCCTGAGTTCGTCGGGCTGATGGATGTGTGTCTGGATATATTGGAGCATGTGCATTTCAGTTTCGTCAGACTCTCGGATATGCGCGTCAGGAGAGCTGGCAAGGATTCGAGCCGCCAACGAAAGCACAATATCGGCCGAGTTTTGGAGCATTGTTTCCGACGCTCCGCGCTCTTCGGCAAGCTCCGATTCTACAAGCTTAAAAAGAGCTACCGCGACTTCCCCCTGCATTCCCTCCAACAATATGCGCGGCATTGCGTAGGACAAATAGAGAGAATGTTTTGCCCTGTTGCCTAAATGTTCGTCTATGTAGTGGTCGGTAAAGCGGACAAATAAAAATTTGCTGCGTTTGGAAACTTTAAAGCAATGGGTGGTATTGGGCGGAATCAAAAAAAGGCTGCCCGCAGAATATTTAAACTCGCACGCGTCGGGTATCTGGCGGTATATCCGGAAACTTCCCTCCCCGGAAGCGATATATACAGCCTCAAAAAAGGAATGTTGATGCTCCTTCAGCGGGAAAGTTTCATGCTCGCGAAGCAAAATTTCAAACGGGCGGTATAGATTTTCTTTAAACATTGTTTGCAAAAGTACAATTACCGCAAATAAAAGTACAATAAAATTAATTTGATATATTGTATAAATACTACAATTTTACCCAGTATGAAAAAGCTCATATCCTATTTTTTAAAAAATCCTCCCGCTGACGGCGACAGCATGAATTTTGCGATTGCCTTACTAAGAATATTTTCCGGACTTATGATGATTCCCTACGGCTGGGGGAAAGTCGAGAGGTATGAAACCCTGAAGGAGAACTTTTTTGGCGACCCCATAGGCATAGGCGACGAAACAAGCCTAATAATTTGCATATTCCAGCAGATATTTTGTTCAATAATGCTCGTATTGGGGATACAGTCGAGATTTGCGGCTCTGATGCTTTTTTCAAATATGGCAGTTGCCGTAAAGTTTCATTTTTTCGATCCGTTTTGTGCCGTCAAAGCCCTTCCAACAGTATTTTTGGGCATATACGCCTTTCTTATAATAACCGGCGGCGGAAGATTTTCATTGGATAATTTTATTTTTAGGAACTTTAAGGACGGGGAAATTTGCGGAAGCGACAAACACTATGCGCTAAGAATTGCGCTTATGGCTGCGGCATTTTGCATTTCATGGTTTGTATTTGGCAACATTTTCAATCTCGGAGGTGTTTGCAGCGCAATAGCACTGCTTGTAGCTCTCGCACTTTTTATTCTGTCTATATACGGAATTTTGCCTAACAATAAAGTTTGCGGCAAATAACATAAAACCGAATAAAATTTACGCCGCCTTGCGTTTTTATGTATGAATAGCGCATAGGCGGCGCAGTTTTTTATCTTGCAGCGCGCGGCAATCCATGTGGGTAAAGCTCAATAAATACCCTTGGTCTATATTTACTATATTTGTATAAATTGAGCAATCTCCGCAAATGGGGAAAAGCAATCAGAAACTCTGATTGAGCATGATAAAATTTTGAGAATTATATATTATAAATTCTCTTCCAATTGGGCATACTTAATTAAATTCCACTGGCTTTGCGGGCTTCACAAAACTATATGTGAATAGTGGCTCGTCCAATGCGGTACTTTCCACTAACTTTCACTGGATTTGGCGTTGACCCAATTTTCATTAATATGCACTGAGGTTTCCCGCTCCCGCGCAATTTCTGAAATTTACCATTTATCCCAAAGAGACAATTTTCCCCTACCCACACATAAAAAAAACTCCGAATCGCATTGATTCGGAGTAGTGCTCAAGAGGGGACTCGAACCCCTACGCCCTTGCGGGCACTGGCGCCTAAAGCCAGTGTGTCTACCAATTTCACCACCTGAGCTTTAAAAGATACTACTCTCCATATTTTGGTTAAAAATGCGAGCTAAAAATTCCAAGTTTATTTATTTCCCTACATATTCCACTTGTCCGTGGGTCAGTATTTTCGGATTATTCATAAATTTCTCAGAGTTTAAGCTTTCATGAATCCCCCATGGCCCCGACCAAAACACTATGCCGTACGCGCGCGGGCAATGCTTGTCTAACAGCGTAGGCAATTCGGCGAGGTCGTACGTTCCAAACTCCTTGTCGCGGCGCGGATTATGCGCGCTGTATGCGCCAAATTCTGACACTGTAAATAGCTTGCCTTTGGCTTTCGCAAGTTTGTATTTTTCGTCGACGACTTTCAGATTTTTCGCGGATTTATATCCGTACACATCGCAGCCTATGATATCCATTTTATCAAAATCCGGTCCGTTTTCGACATCAATCGGAATGTTTGGCGAAAGCGCATTTAGCCATACTGCGCGGCATCCTTTCTTTTCAAGCGCACTGTATATTTGATCCCACAGCGCCCTTTGCGATTTGGGCGACAGCGACGCCCCCCACCAAAACCACTTGCCGTTCATTTCATGCATTGGGCCGAATATCGGCACCACTCCGAGATCGTTTAGATTTTTCACTCCCTCTGCGACATCGTCTAGCATTTTTAGCCAGCGCATTTTTTCGGGGGAATCTTCATTTGAGAGCAATTTAGCGGCGTCGTCTCCGAGCTTCGTTCTAAGCCCGCCGTAAGACTCGTTGTATGGGCTTGGGAAATGGCATGTAATTCTAACAATGCCGCCGGTATCCCAATGCTTTTTTATTATTGGATTTATCTTTTCCCACTGTATGGGTTTTTCATTTTTTCCAAGTTTTCTGTTGCCTTCGCTAATGCAGTATTCCACGCAAATTATAGCGGGCGTTTTGCCGGTTTTTTCCTTTAATTTTTCCCAATCGGAAGCGTTCCAGCGCTGGCCGCTGAGATATTTATCCGATTCCGCAACCGATTTTAAGTAGGATAAAAGCGCCTCTTTTTTGGCGTCTATGCCGCCATCTTGTTTTGCATTCAAATATGGAGAAAGCGCGACTATTGCAATGAAAGCAAGGGCGTGAAGCGGTAGTGAATATTTCATTTATTTATTCTTTAATGATAAGTTTGGAGCGGGCAATTTTTTCGCACTGAATTTTTTATTTAAATTACTAAAGCCGCACATTAGTCCAGAACACTCTACAACATTTCTAATTTAGATTTTACAGTAGTCCGGAAAAAACGGCGGCAAACAGGCTCGTATGATTCCGCCGCGCAAATGCGCAATTAAGAATAATTTTTTGCAATCTTTATGAATCCACACTCCCAAGAGCTTCTACAATCGCAAATTATCAGCCATTCTAAACTGGCGGCTGCAATTCAAAATTGCGCTACATATCAATTTTTTACTCACAAGCCGCATCTGCTTAGATTCATGCCTTCATTTTCCCTATCTGCACTGCGAAAAGCATGCGAAGATGACGGCATTGCCTAACACTAATAATCTTATGGATTCAACTATATCCTCTCGCGAAAATTCTGCGCGCAAAATTGCCGAATATGAATTATCTTTAGAAGCCCATGTAAAAAAGCGGAGTGGCTTCATACAAATATTATTTCCAATAAATGAACATGCGCATTGTCATAGTTGGCGCACGGCAAAAATTTGCATTCTTAACTTTTAAATATTTACCAATTTTATTTGAATGCCGGCGCGCGCTATTTATGCGCAGACAAAATTGCTTCAGATTCGATTTACAAAACCCGCACTAAAGGCAGAAGGCAAAAAATTTCGGCATTGCAGCAAAGACCCGCGCCAAAGGCAGAAATCCACTATTTAGAGAATCCTGCCTTGCGCCATACATAGACACCACCCCCTGCCCGCTTTTTGCGGGCTGACGGGCTTAGAGGCACTTTGAGAGGGTCGCTTTCAACGCCGCCGCCGAATTGCGAAGCCCCTGCATTTCCACAGGCCAAAGTTCGAGCTCCACGCTTTTTTGCGCGCCGTCTTTGCCAACTATTGTGGGCACGCTAAGAGCCACGTCCCTTATGCCGTACGCACCGTTTTGGACCGATGAGATCGGGAGAAGCTCGCGAGTGTCGAGCGCGACAGCCTTTACGACAGCGGCTATTGAGACCCCAACCGCCCAGCCTGCTCCGCCCTTGCGCTTTATTACTTCCGCGCCGCTCGAACGCGTGCGCTCAAATATTTTGTTTTGGAAATTTACGTCGAAGCCTTTATAGCTTTTTAGTGGAAGCCCGTTTACAGTTGCGCCGCTCCATACGGGGAACATAGAGTCGCCATGCTCACCGAGAATCATTGCGCTGACTTGGTTCGCAGGTATTTTAAGCTCCTTGGCTATAAGCGAGCGGAACCTGGAAGTGTCAAGCATTGTGCCAAGCCCTATCACATGCCCGCTCGGAAGGTCGAGTTCCCTTTCCGCAATGTACGTCAGAATGTCAACAGGGTTTGAGACGACAAACACTATTGCGTCCCGCTTATATCCGCCCTCTTTAATCGACGCCAAAATCTGCCGGAAGAGCGAAACATTGCGGTTTACAAGATCGAGCCTGCTTTCATCGGGCTTTCTGCGCAACCCCGCAGTGATTATAAAAATATCGGAATTTGCCGCGCGCTTGTAGCAGCCTGTAAAAATTCTCTGTCCACCGAGCACCGCCGCGCCATGGAGAAGGTCGAGCGCCTCGCCCTCCGCCGCGTCGGCATTGGCGTCGATTATCTGAATGTCCGACACCAACCCTTGGCATTCGAGCGCGTAAGCGGCACATGCTCCCACTCGGCCGCCGCCTCCGATTATTGAAACTTTCATTTTTTAAGCTCCGAAATTATCATGTTTGTTATTTTTGACACGAGCTTTTCGGCTTCGCAATCGTAGCCGGCATCGGAAGCCGTGCTCTTTGAGGCGCATACGCAACCGCGCGCATCGTCGGACGAGTCGCACAAGCCGCATTCTTTAAGGCTGTCCTGGTGGACCATTCCCATCGCGTCCCTAATCTTTACAAGTTCCTTTGCGTCTTTTTCCGAGAATTTTATTGGGCCGCCGATTTGGAAGGCGAGCATTGAAGTGTAGCAGTGGGCCTCGACGTTTTCCATTTTCCAGAAAGCCGTTTCAATATCGTTTGCCCAGGTCATTACACCGTGGTTGACCATAAATACACAGTCGTGGTCGATTCCGCATACGCCAACGGCGTCGGCCATTTTTTGTGTGCCCGGAGTCCCGTAGTCGGCAAGCCCCACTTGCCCTATAAAAATTTCAGTTTCCGGATTTACGCAGCGCGGCGGGGTTTTGCCGGATATTGCGAACGCGGTAGCATGCGGAGGATGGGCGTGGCAGCAGGCCTTCGCCATAGGCTGGCGCTTCATTATCGCAAGGTGCGCGAGAATTTCGCTCGTGCGCTTGCGGTTTCCGGCAAGCTGGTTGCCGTCGAGATCCACTAAGCACATGTCGTCCACGCTCATTGAGCCTTTGGATATCATAGTGGGTGTGCAAAGGACGAGATTGTCGCCGACTCTCACCGAAAAGTTTCCGCCGTTTCCGTCGTTGTAGTTTTTACCGTACGAACGTCTGCCGAGATCTACTATCAGCTTTTTCAATGCCTGAATTTGCGGTGAAAAGAAAAATTTTTCAAGCTCCTGCGGAGTTTTTGGATCGCCTCCGGGCTTCCATTTATACTCCTTTTCGGGAATTTTATATTCTTTCCTGCCCACGGCCGAAACCGCGGCCGACTTTGGCGCAGGCGCAGATGAGGAAATTTTTGCCCCACCAGAGAGAGCCTCTTTTGCCTGGGGAGTCAAAATAGCGTCAGGTGGAAGAGCGCCGCCTGAACGCTTTAGTTCAGCTATGTCTTTTGCTGTAAAAACTTTCTTCATAAATCTATCTGTAAATTGAGTTTATTTTTTCGACGATTCCGACGCAGTATGCATCGACAGGCGCGGGAGAATCGAATGGAGCAGTAGCTTCCGCCCCTTCAACGTACGCAACTATGTCTCCTGGAACCGCCCCGTTTTCATCGTACGCCACGAGCTTAAAAGGCTCGCCCGCGCTTGCGGTTTCGGCGTTCAAGCCGTAAACGGCGCTTTTTTGAAGCGGGGAAAGAATCGCGAGAAATCCGTTCGGGAGCGCGCCGTCTTTTTTTGAAAGAACCACCCTGCCTATGACTTTTGCAAGTTTCATTTTTCGTCTATAACGCAGATTATCGAGTTTCTGATTGGGCTGTTTGGGTCGCCGACATATTCGCGCGCCGCAGATCCGTCCGTCGAAACCAGCACTTTCGATCCAATTCCGCCTCCGAAAGGGCTTATGGCCACTATCGGGTCCGATATTTCAGCCCCGTTTTCGTCGAGCGGCTGGCAGAGGAAAAGGGCGTTGCGCAGCGCGCTTGGGTGCGCGCAGGCAAGAACCACATTTCCCACTATTTTGGCGACTACCATATTAGAATATATTTAGGTTGCCGACCATTACGCACCTGCGGCGGCGCGTAAAGGTTTTCGGATTTGAAATGCCTTCGCCCGTGGCCGTCGCTATCGAGTACGACAAATACCCTTCGCCTCCGAGTCCAAGCCCGGCGGTTGACGGACCGTTTTTAACAAACAGCGTCGTGTTTAGAACCCTCGCCATTTCGGTCATTCTCGTCACGTCGAGAGAATGGATAATCGCGCTATGCCTGTAATTGCGCTCGGCTTTCGCCGCCGCGCGGACTGCCTCCTCAAAGTTCTTTACGACCACCACCGGAACCATCGGCATCATCTGTTCCTCAATTACGAACGGGTGGCTTGCGTCGGTTTCGGCAAAGAGCATTTTCGTCTTTGGGGATATTTCAGCTCCCGCAGCGCGCGCAAGCACTTGCGGGTCTTTGCCAACGAGTGCGCGGCGCAGCGCGTACCCGCCGCTTTTCTTTTCAAAGACCTCGTTTGTAAGCCTATCGAGGGCGGAAGAGGATATGCGTTCGGCACCGTTGTTTTCGAGCTCGCGCATAAAGGCGCTCGCGGCGGCTTCGGTGACAAATATCTCTTTTTCGCCGATGCACAGAAGGTTGTTGTCAAAAGCCCCGCCTGCGATTATGTCGCAAGCCGCCTTTTTTGGATCGGCAGTTTCGTCGACGATAACCGGAGGATTGCCCGGTCCCGCGCAAATGGATTTTTTGCCGGACTTCATGGCGGCTTTTACGACTCCGGGACCGCCCGTTATGCACATTATCGCAACGTCGTCGCTCTTGGCAATCGCCTCGAAGGATTCGAGTGTCGGGTTGCCCACGCAACAAATCAAATTTCTGATGCCGAGACGGCGCTCTATTTCGGCATTGTATGCGGATATTGCCATAACCGCGCTCTTAACGCCGCCGGGGTGCGGATTAAATACTACGGCATTGCCCGCCGCTACCATATTTATAATGTTTCCCGCGATTGTCGGCACAGAGTGCGTGACTGGAGTTATCGCGCCTATTACGCCGTATGGGGCGTATTCTTCAAGCATTATTCCGTTGTCGCCGCTATACGCGTCGGGGGCTATCCACTCTACTCCGGGGACGAGTTTTACAATCTCAAGCTTTCCTATTTTATCTTCGAGCCTGCCGATTTTAGTTTCGTTGTATTCAAAAGTGCCCCACTCTTTTGCGTTGGAAACCGTCATAGACTTTACAATGTCCACGACTTCCCTGCGCGCCGCGATTCCGCCCTTGCACAGTTGCGCGTATCCCTCACGCGCGGCTGCCGCCGCAGATGCACCGTCAGGAAAAATTCCGCGGGACTGCTGAAATTCTGCGGGCCTGGAAGGCGCGCGCTGAACGCCGTTCATCTTTCCGATGACGTCGCGCACGATATTGCGTATGGATTCTTCGTCCAGATTCAAATTCATTTGAATATGCCTTTTGCCGCGCGGATTGCGCGGCGGTTTTTACTGTTTGTCGAATATTTTTTTAGAGTGGGCCTCAACTTTGTCCACGAGTCCGATTACAGCCGCGTCAATCGGCAGTTCTTTCATGCCCGTCGCCTGCCTTGCGCTCGAGCCCTGCGTGAACAAAACAAGCTGCCCAACCCCCGCGCCGCAGTTGTCGACCGCAACTACGGTGTTTTTACCCTCCGCAAACTTCGGGGGATTTTCCCCCTCTATTGTGAGCGGGCGAAGCACGAGCAACTTGTTGCCCGTAAGTTTGTCGTCCTTTTGCGAGGATACGACATTGCCTATTACTTTCGCCAGAAACATGGTTGCGGAATGCTTTTATTTTTTAGCGGGAGCTTTGGCTGCAGCGGCGGCGAGAACCGTTTTTGACAGGTCCTCGTGCGGTCTTGCGATGACGTCTACGCTGACAACCTTGCCGACTTCCGACGCGGCGGCTGAACCAGCTTCTACTGCCGCCTTAACGCTTGCGACGTCGCCCGTTACGTACGCAGAAACGTACGCGCTTCCGGCGTCTTTGTATTGTCCCGCGAGGGTGACGTTGGCGGCTTTGAGCATGGCGTCAACTCCCTTGACGAGAGCGGTTAGTCCTTTTGTTTCAAGTATGCCTATTGCGTTTGCCATGATGTTTTCCTTTTTTTTGAATTTTAAATTTTTGAAGTCTTTGAGAGAAGTTTTGCGGCTTCGCGCGCAATTACGATTTCCTCGTTTGCGCTAATTACCGCAACTTTTACCTTTGATTCGGGAGAGGAAATTATGCCTTCCTTTTTGTGGACGCACGCCTCATTTTTTTCCCGGTCAATAACTACGCCCATAAATCCGAGCGGGGCGAGTATTTGTTCGCGCATTTTCGGAGAGTTTTCCCCAATGCCCCCGCTAAAGCTTATAGCGTCGAGCCCGCCGAGGTTTGCGGCGAATGCCCCAATGTATGAGCGCGCGGAATATGCCAAGACATTCAGCGAGAGAGCTGCGTCGGCATTGCCGTCCGCTGCGGCTTCTTCGATATCGCGAGCATCGTTTGAAACCCCGCTTATTCCGAGAAGCCCACTTTCCTTTGAAAGCTGGCGCAAAGCCTCCTCCGCCGTTATTCCGAGCTTGCTCATAGCGTAAGGCAGAGCCGACGGATCCAAGTCGCCGACGCGGTTGTTTTGCGGAAGGCCGCTTTGCGGGCTGAATCCCATGCTCGAGCCAACCGCCGCGCCGTCAAGTATTCCGCAGACCGACGAAGAACCTCCGAGATGGCAGTTGACAAGCCTAAATGGAGTTTCGAGTTTCGTGCGGCCGTTGTTCTGGTAGAGATACTTTGCGCTTTCTGCGGCATCAGGGCGCCCGCACAGCTCCGCGGCGCGTTCTGCCGCGTACTTGTGGCTTGCCCCGTGGAATCCATTCCGGCATATTCCGATAGACGCCCAGCTTTTCGGCACGGCGTATCTTTTCCATTCAGGCGCGGCCCATTGGAAGAAAGACGTCTCAAACAATGCTATACGGCGCGCGCGCGGCAGAACTTTTTTGAAGGCGCGAATTGCCGCCGCGTACGGCGGATTGTGCGCGGGCGCCACAAAACTCATGGCTTCAAGCGCCTCCAAAACCTTGTCGTCGGCTTCGCGCAAACCAGAAAGGTCTTTGCCCAAAACCGTCTTAAAGGCCACGGCATCCACGCTGTCCGGCGAGAATCCCGCCTTTTCGAGAGCTTCAAGCGACTCCCTTATCGCGGATTCAAAGTCGGACACGCGCTCGATTCCAGAGCGGAACAATTCCGTGCACTCCCCGGATTCGGATATTCCGAAAAGGGTGTTTTTATAGCTCGTGGAGCCGACGTTTGCTATGAGGATTTTTTTCACTTTGCGCGCCGTAATTCAACTTAGAAGCAGCCGAGCTTTGAGAGATCTTCGTGCGGGCGCGCGATGACTGCGGCCGATTCGACAGTACCGACTTTTGAAGCGGCGTCTACTGCCGACTCGAGGGCGGCTTTTGCCGATGCAACGTCTCCGGTAAAGAATATCGCCACGAGCCCGCCGCCGACTTTTTTCCAGCCGAGGAGTTCAACGCTCGCAGATTTAAGAGCCGCATCCGCGGCTTCCATAGCCGCTACAAAGCCCTTTGTTTCAACCATTGCCAATGCCTGTTTCATACTGTATAAAATCCTTTCCAATTAGAGGCCCATTTTTTCGAGCAGCGCTGTGTGCGGGCGCGCAATTATGTTTGAGCAGACGAGCTCGCCGACTGCCTGAGCCGCCTGTGTCCCCGCTTCGACCGCCGCTTTGACGCTGCCGACGTCCCCGCGCACTATGACGGTGACGTATCCGCTTCCGATTTGCACCTGTTTCACGAATTCGACGTCCGCCGCCTTGACCATTGCGTCGGTCGCCTCTACGGCGCCGGCGAATCCGCGAGTTTCTATCATTCCGAGTGATTGACTCATATTTTGCCTTTCAATTTTTCGATTTAAAATTCTATTTTACAAGTTCGCATATCGAGGTTGGCCCCAAGTCGCAGGCATTGCCTTCGTCGGTATCTATATGGACTTCGAGTTTTAGAGCTTTATCTACCCTGCATAACACATTTTCAAAAATAGATGCGTTTTCTCCATAGACTTTAAGCTTCATAAAGTCTCCGTTTTGCACGCCATAAAATTTTGCGTCGTCTGGGTGCATATGCACATGGCGCGCCGCGCGGATTACGCCCTCGCGCATTTCGTAAAAACCCGCAGGCCCCATAAGCATGCAGCCGGGCGTTCCCTTTATATCGCCGCTATTTCGGATTGGAACTTCAAAGCCAAGGGCGCGTGCATCGGTTAGCGCAAGCTCCACTTGGCATGCGCTTCTGCATGGGCCGAGTATTCTCAGATTTGAAATCACCCTGCTTCGCGGCCCTATAAGCGTGACCGATTCCTTAGCGGCAAATTGCCCCGCTTGGTACAGGTTTTTATGCACTGAAAGTTTGTACCCTTTGCCGAATAAAGCTTCGACCGCTTCCTGCGTCAAATGTACGTGCCGCGCGCTTACGTTTACCACGAGTGGATTCGGCCCTTCCGTGCGCCTTGGAAGGGGTAGGTTCATTTCGCGGTAAACCGTCTCGCGGATTATCCGCTCTATTTCCACTCGTGGGGTGTCTTTTGTAAAATTCATATTTAAAATTGCTTGCCAAAGTTTTATACGCCATTTTTGGCTGCATATTTTGGCAATATTTTGGTTTTTTATTTATGAAATTATAAAAATGTGGAATTTTCAAGAAAAATTTTAAACAATAACCCAAAAAAAACAAAAAAAACAAAAAAAATAGGGAACAAAAAAATTGTGGAGAAAAGAAAAATTTTTCTTTTAGATTTATAATTTTTATCTTTATTACTCCCAACAAAAAAAAACGCCAAAGTAAATTGGCGCTTTCTCTACCGCAGATCTGTCTAATCTCGCCGGATAAAAATAAGAAATTCTCGGCATTTATTTTTCCGTAGCAGAACCCGGCATGCTTTCCACATACACCGAGGTTGACGGGAAGGCGAAAGACAGTCCCCTGTCGGCAATAAGCTTCATAATGGCAAAATTGACTTTCGACTTAACATCCGTGTGAAAATCGTAATTTATCTTTTTGGTATAGTATATTATTTTTATATTTAAAGACGACGCGCCAAAGCTGTCGAAGCGCGCCGACACAGAGAACGGATCAACCCCCTCCACCGAAAGAATAGTAGTGCGTATTTCCGGTATTATGTCTTCAAGCTGCTTTGCTGTTGTCGAATATGTAAGCCCAATGACATCTACAACCCTCCTTGTCGGCATTCTCGAAAAGTTTTCTACAGACTCCTTTGCGAGAATTGAATTTGGGATAGTCACAAGCGTTTTGTCAAAAGTCCTAACTCTTGTCGAGCGGAAGCCTATTGCTTCGACATTACCCTCGTAAGAGAGCGTTTTTATCCAGTCGCCTACAATAAAGGGGCGGTCGATGATAATCGAAACTGAACCGAAGAAATTTGCGATTGTGTCTTGAGAAGCGAACGCAAGCGCCATGCCGCCAATACCCAGGGAAGCCAGAATCGCATTTACGTTTGCGCCCATATTGTCGAGAATGGACAGCAGCGCGATAACTATCACGATTGTCTTTACGACTTTCCGCAAGAAGTTTATAAGGCTTGCGGCAGCTATGGATTTTTTGCTGATCTTCGTTTCGGCGAAAGCAAAGAAAACGTCGAACGTATTGAGGATTAGCCAGAAAACAGTCGCCCAAAACGCAACAGCCGCCGCCCTGTTCAATATAATGAGCGAGCCCTTCTGGGTGATTATCACCATCGCTGCGAGATATAACCCCATTACGCAAACAAGCGTAGTTATCGGCGTTTTTACTTTTTTAAAGAAGAGGCTTGCGAAATTCTCAGATTCCCCGCGTTTTGAAGTCTTGTAGAGAAATTTGAATAAAAACCCGAGCAGATATTTTGCAAAAAACAGCGTAACAAGCAGTATTACTGAAACGAGAATGTATTGCGCAACATACAAACCAAACACCTTTTTTGCCACAAATTGTTTAAGCGTATCACTCTTTGAGACTATCGACTTAACAAAGTGACCTATCCGATCCTTAATTGTGTAGGCTTCTTTAAGGGCTGCGCGGTCGCGCATTTTCTGCTCTTTAATGTGCTCCAATTCTTCGGGAGTCAGTTTCTTCGCGATTTCAGGAAGCTTTATTTTGTCTGTATCCGCCTTTTGAGGATCTTGGGGTACCGGGACAGCTGAGGCAGCCTGTTCTTGCCCGGCGCGAGCAGAGTCGGCGCCTTCTTTTACACCTTCGGCAGGTTTCTCTACGGATTGAGCGGGCGCTTCCGCCACCGCCGCTTTGCCGTCGGTTGCCCCCTCTTGCCGCGATTGAGCCTGCTGCGAATATGCGCAGACAGATGCAGCTATCGCAGCAGTTACAATAAAAAATAGTTTTTTCATATATATTTCGATATGTACACTGCTAAATAAATGTCAATTCAGCAAACCTCTAAGCCTCAGCTGGCGCCTTCTTTTTGGAGGCAAAAAGCCTCGTTATGACGTAATAGAACACGGGTGTAAAAATACACCCAAAAATTGTCACCCCGATCATTCCAAACATAACGGAAGTCCCGAGAGACTGGCGCAGCTCAAAGCCCGAGCCCGTCCCGTAGGCGAGCGGAACCACCCCGAGAATAAACGCCAAAGACGTCATAACAATGGGCCTCAGGCGGTTTTTCGCGGCTGTGCTCACTGCCGACACAATTTCCTCTCCGTGGTCCTCGCGCTGTTTTGCGAACTCCACAATCAGAATTGCATTTTTGCACGCCAGCCCAACCAGAACGACAAATCCGATTTGCGTCATTAGATTGTTGTCGAGCCCCCTGATGTTGACGCCTATCATCGCAAACAAAATAACGAGCGGCACGACGAGTATGACCGAAAGCGGAAGCGTCCAACTTTCGTACAATGCCGAGAGCAGCAAAAATACGAATATCACGCACACCGCAAATATGTATATGGAGGAATTCCCCGCTTTTTTCTGCTGGTACGCAAGGTCAGTCCATTCAATGCCCATTCCCTGCGGAAGGATTTTTGCCGCAAGCTTTTCTATTTCGCCCATTACGTACCCAGTACTGTATCCGTGGTTCAAGTTCCCTTGAATTTCCGCGCTCGGATACAAATTGTAGCGTATAATTTTATATGGCCCGATGCCGCGCCTTATAGATACGACCGACCCCAAAGGTACGTTCTGGCCAAGGTCGTTGGGGACTTTTAGCTTGTATATGTCGTCAATATCTTTCCTATTGCCAGCTTCCGCTTGCGCAACTACGCGGTAAACGCGCCCGAGAATATTGAAGTCGTTGACATAGACAGACCCGAGGTTAAATTGCAGGGTCTTAAAGATAGAGTCTATTGATACATTTAGCTTTTGAGCCCTTTCGCGGTCGATTGTCGCGTACAGTTGCGGATTATTTGTCGTATAGGTTGTGTATGCGTCGGAGACAGCCGGAAGGGCGTTTATCTGCTCGATGAGCTGGTTTGTGTACTTTTCAAGCTCGAATACCCCGAGACCGACTCTGTCCTGAACTTGCAGCTTGAAGTCGCTTCCGCTTCCGATGCCGGGCACTGTCGCGGGGGTAGTCACATTGATGGTTGCTTCGAGTATTTCGCGGTCGAGGACTTTTTTTACTTTGTCCATTATATAGTCGAGGCTCCAACCGTTTTTGTCTCGCTCTTTTCTGTCCGACAACCTGAAATTTATCCTTCCGACGCTCGAGCCGCCCTGCCCCGAGGTCGTGACGGCGTAGCGAATGCCCTCTATGTCGGACAGGAGTTTGCCCGCCCTTATGACAGCCTCCTCCGTTCTCTCGAAGGAACCTCCGTCGGGAAGCCTTAGCCATGCGTTAAAGGAACCTCTGTCCTGCTTGGGAATGAAGCCAGTCGGGGTTTCAACGAAAATTTCCTTTGTCGCCCAAATCATTCCGCAGTACAATATGAGCATTATCAGCGAAATCCTCACTACAAACTTTACTAACTTTCCGTAAAATTCCGCAAATTTATCAAATCCAAGATTAAAATATTTTAGTATGAACCCTATTGAATACTCCCAGCAATAGTCGAATATGCTCTTGCTTTTGTGGGTTGAGTGGCGCATAAAAAGTGCGCACAGCGCGGGAGTCAGAGTCAGCGAAACCAATCCTGAAATGATGGTAGAGGTTGAAATCGTCATCGCGAACTGCCTGTAAAACTGTCCGGATATGCCGGGCAAAAAGGCGGTCGGCAAAAAGGCGGAGCTAAGAACTAGCACAATAGCTATAAGCGCGCCCTGAATCTGGCTCATAGCCTGTTTTGTCGCCTCGCGCGCGTCGAGCCCCGTCTTCATGTTGCGCTCTACGTTTTCTACGACGACAATCGCGTCGTCAACTACAATACCTATAGCCAAAACAAGCCCAAACAGCGTCAGGTTGTTGATAGTAAACCCCGACGCGTACATCATCGCAAACGTTCCGATTAGGGATACGGGAATTGCGAATAGCGGAATCATCGCAGCGCGCCAATTTTGAAGGAATACTATAATCACCAAGACAACCAGTATTACCGCCTCAAAAATTGTTCTGTAAAGGGCGTTGATTGATTCCTGCACATATTCAGTCGTGTCATACCCGATAATATAATCGACGTCGTCGGGGAATGATTTTTTCATCTCCTCCAATTCCGCACGCAACCGCTTAACGGTTTCAATCGCGTTTGTTCCGGGAAGCTGGTACACTCCCATGGATACCGAGCTTTTTTGGTTTATGTATGATTCGTTGGAATAGCTGTATGCCCCGAGCTCAATCCTCGCGATGTCTTTTAAGTGTATTATGCGTCCGTCCGGCGTATATTTTACGATTATGTCTCCGAATTCGTCGGGGGTTTCGAGCCTTCCGCGGGCGTTGATTAGAAGCTCGAACGCGGCGCCCGTATCGCTTGGAGGCTGGTTGAGCCTTCCCGCCGCAACCTGCGTGTTTTGTTCTTTCAGCGCGTCGATAACTTCAATCGGCGACAGATTTACGGCTGCAAGGCGGTCCGGATTGAGCCATATGCGCATGCTGTACTCCTTCGCGCCCCACACGCCGAATTCGCTGACGCCGTATATGCGGGCGAGCCTGTCCTGCATTTGCGTGATTGCATAGTTGGACAGGTATATTTTATCGCGTGTGCCGTTTGGAGATACGAGGTTGATAGTCAAAAGAATATCGGGGTTGCGCTTATAGACGTTTAGCCCGACGTCCCTAACCTCTTGCGGGAGCCTGTTTTCAGCCTGCCTTACGCGGTTTTGCACGAGAACCTGCGCCATGTCGATGTCAACGCCGGTTTCAAACGTAATGCTGATAGACCACGAGCCTTCGGAGGTCGCCTCGCTCGACATGTAAATCATTCCCTCGACGCCGTTGAGTTTTTGTTCGAGCGGCGCTAGGGTTGTATTCATAATGACCTCCGGGGAGGCGCCCGAGTACGAGCCGCTTACCGTAATCGTCGGAGGGGCTATATTTGGATATTGGGTAAGCGATAGCTGCGAGAATGCTATAAGGCCAACAAATACGATGAATACGGAGATAACCGTCGCGAAAATTGGCCTGTCTATAAAGAAGTGGGAAAATTTCATAGTATTACAGCTTCTTTAAAACGGGTGTGACCTTTTTCTTGGGAGCGGCGCGCTGGAGGCCGTTTACGACGACTTTTTCCGAGCCGTCAAGGCCTGCCGTGACAACTTGCAGCTTTCCGACGAGTTCACCGGCGGTCACCGCGCGGTATTCGACGATATTGTCGGAGTTTACGATGTACACAAATCGTCCGACGAGGTCCGTGCCGATTGCGGCCTCTGGCACGAGCAAACGCTTTGCAGGGGCGCCCGCGCGGAGCTCGACAGTTGCATACATGCCTGGATAGAGAGCGCCGGAAGAATTGTCGATTTCAGCGCGCAATTCAAGGCTTGAGGCGTTGAGGGTATTGTCAACATACGTCACTTGCCCGAAGTGCGAAGGCGCAATTTCGTCAAGAAGTTTCAGGCGGACAGGCGGACCTTGGCGCTTTTTTGAGTCGATAGTGTCAAATAGCCTGATTTTATTGTATTTTATAATGTCGCGCTCGCTGATTTCAAAGTATGCGTAAACCGTATCGCGCGAGACGACGCTCGCCATAAGTGTTGACGAAGCGTTGATTAGGTTGCCTTCGTCAACGAGCCTGCGGCTCACATAACCGGAGATGGGAGAAGTAATGCGGGTAAATTCAAGATCGAGCTCGGCCTCTTTTAGTTTTGCCTTGTCGGATATTAAAACAGCCTCGGCGGAGAGCAGCTCGCTTTTGCGGGTTTCGTAAACTTCTTTTGAAATTGCGTTTTGGGCGAATAGCTCCTCGGCGCGTTTAAGGTTGCTTCTTGCCAGTTCAATGCGCGCATTGGTTTCCATGACGGACGCCTTACAGGCTTCGGCGATAGCCTGGAACGGGCGCGGGTCTATTTGGAATAGGACATCGCCCTGCTGGACGTAGTCGCCGTCTGTGAACATAATTTTTTCGAGGTACCCCGAGACGCGCGCGCGTATTTGTACAGATTTGACGCCTTCTATTCTCGCCGTGTATGAGTCCCACACTTCGACATCTTTTCTGACCGGAAGGGCGACCTCGACAGTGTCTGCTGGCGGCAATTTTTTTTGCTCGTACTTTTCCTTACAGCCGTATGAAAGCGCAACAAGAAGCGCGAGTGTAGACGCGTAAACTAATTTTGTAAGCTGGCCTGGCATTGCTTATATTTGTAAGTTATTTATTTGCAATATGTTAGTTTTTGTGTACCATGTGGCGTTTTTAACGCCGTGCCTGCAAAAATAAAACGAATCCCCCATTTAAACTTTGCAAACATTTTTATAATTATGCGCTTGTGGTTGCGCGTAATCAAGAAATAAAATGCATGCGCAGATTGAAAGTTTCAACTAAAAATTTAAAAAAAAACAAAAAATAGAATTGACTGGTGTGGCTATAAATGTCGTAATCAAAAAATAATTTTACGGGGATGTAGCCACACCAGTCAATTCTATTTTTTGTTTTTTTTTAAATTT
>ERZ824978.425-NODE-425-length-62206-cov-13.852858_pt1 | contig 62206 bp, 55 predicted proteins | sample MGYA00519860_ERZ824978 | MGnify/ENA primary metagenome ERZ824978 (study PRJEB31778, sample SAMEA3449184) | human gut metagenome | biome: human gut; feature: human-associated habitat; material: faeces | place: United Kingdom | collected 2010/2012 ... | reverse complement strand
TAATATTACCAATCAATTAGTTGCATATCTTTAAGCTATTTCACGACTTTCCCTATTTATTACTAAGAGTAACTATTTGAAACTGTAAGATTATCCTTTTTAAGTCACAACGATTCAATACAATATGATTTCCTATGAGAATTTCGAGTTCTGCATCATTATTGAATACAACAATCGGAATAAAAGGTATCTCAAATGAAGTCGTGAGCACATAACAGAGAAATTTTACATGATCTTCATTCAGCTTTGTGGAGTTATAAAATTGTTGCCTACTTTTGTAGATAACTTGCATCCAATATTCAGAATACTCACCACCCAATTGCCACCCTTTATACTCCTTTGCTTCTATTATAACAAAGACTCCATAAGGAGAAATAACGATATGATCTATTGAATGGAACGGCCATTGCTTTCAAATAGGAGGTTCTAGAATATGGTAATTCATTTGTCAGTTCCAATAACTTATCGTTGACAAGTTTCTCAGAATACCTGCTTTCCATTCTGGCATCTTCAGTTTAATAAAAATTGCCAATACAATAAAAAGGACAAAACCAATAAAGCCAAATACTGTCATACCTTTAGAATGGAACAGAAAGCGTTACGGAACGGTCCTTTTGAAAATCATCATCCCATATAATTCTAAGTTTAATTGTATCAGAATGTCCTTCACATAATGCTAGATTTACTTCTCTATGTGATTGAGGATTGATGACTTCATATGGTCCCAATTTTGAGGACAGTATTATTATTCCAGACAGTTCTTCCTCAGTGGATAACATTTTTATCCTAATATTCCTAGCATCTGCCTTTCCTGCATTAATAAACCGTATTCTTGCATTTCCCTTATGACTTCGGATGATGTTTGCTTTCATTTCAGCCATTTTCTCTTTTGCTTCCTCCTTTTCATATTGCTCAATTTGCAATTCGTTAAGTTTTACCTCCTGCCGTTTGATCTTTTTGTCATGCTTTATGTAAGCCACAAGGCTTCCTATAGCAACTAATACTGACAGAAATATATCACCCCAGTTTTTTAGAAATTCTAGCATAGTATTCATTTGATTATTTAAATTTTATAGACTTATTTCTGCGAAAAGCCTTTTTAAGTTCCTCTTGAATATGTTTAATGGCATCTTTTTCTATTTGTTCTCTAACTTCGTCAAAGACCTCTGTATTGAGTTCTTTTAGTTCTTCAATACCTCCAATATACTCTCTATTGCAAAAACTACATTTGACATATGACTTATCTTCATTAAACTCAAAATGGTCATCGTGTCCACAAGTTGCACAGCGTAGTTTTATCGAATATTCAGCCTGCATAACCATCATTATAAAAGTTGTTTATTATAAGTTTATATTTCATAGAATAGTGGAAGCATTGTATCTATGAAAAGATTCTCTACACTTTTCTGATATGGACATATATCTGTAATCATTCTATTTCCCGCCACATCAATTTTATCGACTGTTTTTCAGCCGATAAAATAAGAATGCCTGTAAAAAATATTTCTGCTTTAACATTCCGATTTATAAAAACATGACAGAAAAGCCTTCTTGTTGCAGTACTTACCATAAAAGAATACATTCAAATAAATGTCTCAGGTAGTCCTGATGGCCATGTTGTTCAACTTACAGCTTTCTATCAGGGAGAAGGTAAATGTCAAATTTTCTGCCGCATCCTCACTGCCTATGTTCATGCAGTTCCTGAGCAGTAGCTTTACAGATCTCATCCTTTGTTCGCAGAGATTGTTCGACATTTCCGCCGCACCGTCCTTGAGGATATTTCTCAGGGATTTTCAGAACCGTCATACTCGAATTTATTCATTATAGACTTGTCAAGGTTACGATTTGCAGTAGCCTTCTTTACTCCGACAGTACGGTCAAAACGGAGTTTCCTGCTGTCTCCCAGCTGTATCCTGAGGTTATATTGCTTCATCCCCAAACATGAACATATAGACATTGGACGAATCGCTCGGTTCAAGTGACATTTCTTCCTTTACGCTCTCACGCAGGCAGAAATGCCTTTCCGCATATCCACATTACCATAAAAATAGAAAATCGTTCTGGTTAGAACTCAGTCTCAACATATCAATCACCCTATCTTTTCTTTTGCCATAATCATTCTTCGTAATTGAAAGGTCTATTTGTGGATAATGCGAGTCAAGGCAGAAAATAGAATGGTTACAGACTTAGCCAATAGATTGAATTCTAACAGTGAACGTATCCACCTCATCTCCCTCTACTCATCATATATTTACCATATATTCTCCTGACTATCATCCTAAAAGGTACTAACGTCACACAAAGCCAAACTACCCAATAAGCCCCTTTCGGAAAATACCGTTTAATATAATTCTTATACCCAGTTATCTCATAGTTCTCTATTCTTGCAATATACTTATTAAAAAGTAAAGTAGGCAAATATTCTACCATGAGACCATTCAAAATATGTTTCATGGTTTTCAAAGACAACCAATGATTCTGATAACACTCATCCACCAAAGAAGGAAATTCTATAGTAAATGCCTCAAACTTATTATGACCACTTCGTCCCTTCACACGTTGCGTATCAAACCAATGATAGTCATTTACAATATATGACCTCTTATTATGCTGAGAGATGAATAAAGATGTATGTGGAAATAAATTATTCAAAGATATCGTTCCTAATTTATCAAAATCTTCTTTCCAGATACTGAAGCCATTGCTCCAAGAAGGCCAATATGACAACGCATAAAAGAAGTCATCAAACGTTTCAAATTTTGCAGTCTCGCCCAGATATAGTAAGCCATTCGTATAAAATATTAAAGGTTTACTATTCAAATTGACTTTTACCCCTTTTATGAGCTCCGCCAAGCTTCCTTTTCTGAAAGTAACCTGGCTGTTATGAAGTTTCAACAGTTTTCCTTGAGCATAAGTCAATACATGATAAGAATTCATAAATCCCTCACACTCCGTATAGTGGTAATGAATGTTTGGATAATTGAATTCAGATACTAACGAGCGGATTGCTTGATTAGGATCATTATCCGAAATCACAATTTCATAATCATTCAAGGATACTTCTTTATTATCTTCATAGATACTTTGCAAAGTATTCCTTACATATTCGACCCGTCCATAACAAGGCAAGCAGATAGACAAAATAGGCTCACTCATACAGTTTACTTTTATATTTGCTTTTCTAAATATCCGGCATACCATTCAGATTCTGCCAAGACTAGTTTCAAGATTACTTTCCAATAGTTTCTTCCATATTCTTTAGCATCTTCCAATGTGTTATTTCGTAAATCCTCCAAGCATTTCTTTACTCCACAGTTTGAAGCATTCATTTTTAATTGATTCTCTATCTCCGTATAGTTAGCAATCGCTTCTTCTTCAAACCTCTTCAGTAATCCAAGCATATCAAAATGTTTTTGTATCAATTGAAACATATATTCATCTACTGTATGCTTGGAATTATCCAAATAATACTCAAAATCTACATATCCGTTTTTATCCTCAAATAACCGTACGTACAAATATTGTTGTTCTGGCAACTTATGGTAATAGAAATTAATAAACAGAGGATCACCTTTTTTATCTCTTACTTTCTCACCTTTAGCCGAATTACATTCTGAACAACAAGGGAGCAAATTGAGAGCATGTATGGCATATTCAGGATAAACATCTTTGGGAAGGATATGTTCGGTCGTATTGGCTCGATTCAATGTGCAGTAAGGACATTTCCTAAGATAGGTTCTTTTGTTGTTCCCGTCTATCCATTTTCGAATATCCTTTATGACTTTTGCCTTGCTAGTATACAAATCTTTTAGCAGATATTTCTCATCAGGAGAATAAGAATCGTCCTTACTCAATAGGTGAACAATCTTGTCTGAAAAAGCAGACTGATATGCCACATAGGAGTTTACCACTTTACCCTCTACATTCTCCAAGGTTGTTTTATCAGAGCCTTCATTCTTTCGCTCTACAGCATCCTTATACAACTTGAAAGCATCTCCATCATAGGGTTTGAAATTAATCATCTCCTATCTCCTCCTTCAATCGTTGCCTGATATACATATATAGATTCAAGCTCATCGGTAGTCCATCCGATTTTAAGGTTTCAGTAATTTTATTTTCATTCCACTTTTGTCGCACAAATCTATCTACAAGATTACAATAATGCCTAGATATTTCAGCACGTCCGAAAACATCATCGGTTATAGTAGTTAGGTTTTCACCAAGAGTTTCTGTATTCATAGGACGGACCAAAACAGATTTGCCATCTGCCTCCTGCTCTATTACCGTTACATTTCTGGCCAGTAATTCTTGTAGTACAACAGAAGAATGAGTTGCAATGATACATGCCGACTCGAATTCTTGGCAGATGTCATAAATAACATTTATTAACCTAGTGATACCACTGGGATGTAGATGTACTTCTGGTTCATCAAAAAGAATCAAGGAGTTCTCTCGGATATGAGCATATAGTTCCGTGATGATGTTGGTCATCATAGATTGTCCACTACTCATTTTTCGCTTAACATTGTCAAATAGCTCTTGATTGATTTCATGGTTCTTCCCATAAATCCCTATTAATTTTTCCTTCTCAACAACCTCTTTCAATGTCTCTAGATAATCTTGAACACGGTTCTTATCCCTAATACGATCCAAAGATAAATGGAATCTATTTTGCATATCCTCATCGGAAAACAGAGATTCCTTACTCTTGCGTAATCCACAATAAACAAAGTTATAAGATGACCTTGGAGACAGTTCATAAAATCTATCAAAGATACTGTAGGAGATGGCAATCGTTTTAGAGAATGCCGGCTTATGATGTTCAACGTAACTATCTTCTTGATTCTCATTCAAGGCTTTTGCTAAAGAATACAGTACAGAAGATTTTCCAGAGCCATTTTCACCAATGATTGCCTTCACTCTATCCATATTAGACGGACTATCAAGATCACCAAAAGAGAATTTTACAGGAATAAGTTCATCCTTGCAATAAGGGATCTCGCATTTCACACTAAAATTGTATCTCTGACTAATATCAATTCCTTCAAGCAAACAAATAGCATTGCGATACGCCACAAAGGCATCTTTATCTCGTAGTAAAGACCTCTGGAAAGCTATGGTCTGCTGATATATGTCAGCAATAGATGAGAAATATGCAGCATCTCGAAGAGCAAATAAGATGCTTTTATACGTACTAGGAAATAAGTCTTTAATGGCATGATAATATGAAAGGTTTTGTCCTAGTGAACAAAAATGTTCCGACAAGAATAAAAATTTCTTAGGAAGTACATCTGCTGTTCTTTCCTTGTCGTCATGCATGATTTTCACACTACCAATAGGATGTCTTTCCTGATTCTCATCATAGTAATAAAGCTTAAAGGACGTTTTATTACCAAAATCGTCCCAGATACTATCATGCAACACAAAAACAGAGACTTCATCTCTCGCATCATTGAAGAAGAATGGGATTATGTTTTTTTCTATATCCTCAGGCCACCACTCACCTTTTTTTGTTTCTTGTATAGTGAAAATAGGCAGTTTGCCTTTCATTCCCGTACGATTCAGTGCACAACCCGTGCCTTCAAGCATGGAGTTGATTTTCCTCACATAGCGAAGTATCTCATCCTCGCGACCTCGCACCTCTGGTGCAACAACCACATTCAGGAACTTATAGAACGTTTCATCCGTAGCTTTGAGTAAGCCAAATCGGGTTAAAAACGTATATTCCTCGTCCCAATCAAAATTGTTTTGCAAATGCTGGACGGCATCTCCATAAGCATCCTTGTATCTTGGATCATCAGAGTTCAGCAGATGAAGATTCCATATTTTGTCAAGGAAATCAACCGGCTCCATTTTTCCCCAAATGGGGCCAAGCGACAAGATGTGTTTAAATATATCAAGTTTCTTATGAGAGTCCACAAGCTGATACTATTATCTCATTTTCAATATTTTTGCAGGAACACCACCTATTATTGCATTATCAGGGAACTTACCAGAGACAACGGCACCAGCAGCAACAATGCAATTATCACCTATCACAGTTCCATCTAAGATCGTCACCTTTGCACCAATCCAGCAGTTGCGCCCTATCTTCACACCGCCTTTAGAATTTACGCCCTGCAGACGTATGGGCGTATTTTCATCTTTGTAGTTGTGATTCTCGGGATGTATACTTACATAGTTCCCAAAAATCGTATCATCTCCTATTTCTACAAAGCCAGCTCCACTCCCATAATGTCCGTGGCTACCAAGACCTACATTGTTTCCAATACGCATGCCCTGCCCAAGCAATCGTAGGCTTCCAGTAAGCTCTATATGGGTGTGAAATCCCATTGACACATTATCACCACAGACAAGTCCTTCTTTTGAAAGCGCGTCTACATAGCACTGGTAACCAATGTTTAGGTTCTTGCCAAATTTAATTTTAGCCGGACACAAAATTTTGGATGATGGGTGCACAAATACCCTCTTTGTTGTCCTCAGTCTCAACATTCCATACAGCATGGAGAGAGCTTTCAGGCATGCAAGCTTAACCATATATCCCAATGGAATATCTGGATCTATGGTGTAATCCTGTCCTTTAATCAAAGATATCAATCTATTAAAATAACTTATCATACAGATTTACGGAATGTGAAGAATTTAAATGCAACCCAATCACGCAAAAAGTAGAGTTCATTCATTATCACTGGCAGACTATGATGAAGCATCCTTATTTTGTAAGTCTCAACAATCGCTTTTGTTGAAAAGCTCATACCACCAACTTTCATTCTTGCTATATGTATGGGGATAAACAGGTAACGCAATTTATCTTTCTTACGAAGTAACAATTCATAATCAGCACAAATCTTAAAATCAAGATCATATCCACCAATCGTCTCAAATAAATTCTTTTTATTATGGAGCGAAGCCACGTGAGCAGCGACCATGCGACAACGCATCTTTCTCCACTGCGGTTTCTCGCCAAGTAGCTTCAGCAATTTGTCATTCGTATCTACATACTCGTTGTGAGCACAGATATAGTCGTAAGATCCAATACCTGGCGTAGTTCGCATAACCTCTAAATACCCATTCAACGCATTCGATAGCAATATGTCATCAGCACCAACAAACATCACCCACTCGCCACTTGCCACTTTCACCCCCTTATTCCAGGCATCATAGATACCCATATCTGGTTCTGATATATGTACTGTAATCTTATCTCCATAAGAATCAATAATTTCGTTTGTATTATCCTTACTATCACCATCGACGATGATTAACTCCGTCTCATCCGTCAATTGCGAGACAATGCTATCGAGACACCGTTTCAAGGTCTTGCCCGCATTGTAAGTTGCTATAATTATTGAGATCTGTTTCTTATTCATTATCAAAATAGTTTGTTATTCTACCATCTGACATTTTGACTTTCAAGAATGGCAGATATTTGTTTATTGTATAATCAGGCTTTATCGAAAATTCCTGGCCATAAAAATACGCCTTTATGGAAGTGTTATTAGCAAATCCATTTACATCACCACGTTTGCGACGAGTAACAAAATATTCATTATACGCCTTTGTCACATAATGATTTATCTGAATTGTAAAATCATCTTCTTTCCAAAAAAGTCCCATTCGATGACAGTGGTATTTCACAAAATGCCTTGATTCATTCACACTAGGGATACATAACTTTCTTCCAAATAAGCTCATCTCAGCGGGTAACTCATGAATACTCTTAATAGTTGTTTGAACAGATTTAAATCGAGTATTAAAAAAACATTTACCTATATCATTGTACTTATCCCAAGCAATCGTATATTGTTCCGTGAGTAGTTTGTTCCTGTCATGCTCAATGTGACCTGAGGAGCCAAACATTCTCCAATAAATAAGTAAAGATGGATAAGATTGAAAGTTTTTCAATAAGTCTTTTACGTTAAATGCTCTCTTAGGACAAATAAACTCATCAAGATCGATAAATGCCACCCAATTAGTTTCATTCCAAAATCTTTCTTTAAAATTATTATATGCTTCAGCCTGACAAGGTGGTAACATAGGCCAATCAACTAATGTCACAAAACCTTCATCTATGTAGGGCTTCAAGATTTCACAACTTCTATCTGTTGAATTATTATTGTATAAATAAATGTGATCAACTCCAACCAATCTATGAAACTCAATCCATTCTTTCATAACAAGACTTTCGTCCTTAAAAATTGCACAAATTGAAAGATAATATTTCTTATCATTCCATTTATATTTTACACGAGCAAGAGCGAGAAGCAGCTTCCACCATAAATCAAAGAAATACAACGCTATGCCTATCGCAGAACGGACATAAATAGGCAATATTCTGTCATATATAAAAAACTTATTCCACCGCTTTACATATTTATAATGTTCCATAGATCCAATTCATATATTTATTTTTTTAATAAACTTCGCAGGATTCCCACCCCATAATTCATCTGAAGGCACCGATTTTACAACAACACTACCAGCAGCAATTATTGACCGCGCGCCAATTCTGACACCTTTCCCTATCAATACTCCAGTTCCAATAAAAACATCATCTTCTATTATCACTGGTGATGTTTTGGCTACACCATTCAGATTGGGATTACGCCTTTCTAAATAATTCATATTATGAAAATTAGTATCATAAATTTTAGAATTACCACCAATATGAACATTATTTCCTATTTCCACCCTATCATCACAAATAATAGTTGATGAGTTAATTCCCACATTATCACCAATCTTTACACATCCTTCTTTCCCTATCCTTATATATATTTTATTAGGATAACCAACCTCCCATTTATTAGCAAAATCCACATTTTGTCCTATAATTAACTTTCCTCTTTTCGATATGTAAAGTTTCATCAGGGCACCTCCTGTAGTAAAACTCCCATACTGAACACCTAACATATAAAATTTTAGCCCCAACATAAATTTATAATATAATTGGCCTATCTTTATTCGAAGAGCAATAATAGTTAAAGACAGTAATTTCAAGAAATTTCTCATTCTGACTAAAAGTTGAAAATTCATCAGTTAAACAAAACCTCCCTACCCATCTTGTCCCAAACATAGAGATAAGAATTAGAAGTATAAGGCTCCATTAAGATGTTTAAAATATGTACTCTTATTAAGTTCAGGATTACAAACCATGTTAATACAGAATAAATCATAGGTCTGCAACGATTACTAATAAAGAAATAAACCGAATAGGCAATTATTATAAATTGGAACACCTTAAATAATAAGCATATTCTGTAAAGGATTTCTATCTGATTTAATGCTGGTGATAAAATTGTACCTATAAGGCACATATTATATACATAAATGAGCTTCGGTTTATAATCTAAGATTTTATAACCTAAGTTGATTACAATCAAATCCATTATAACTGTACCAATATTCAATTTCTGTGCTTCAAAATTGGCCGTTCCTGTCAGCCACTCATCAGCGTTATCAACATATCCAGAAAATTGTGTCATTCCTGAAAAAATATTCATGTATTGTACAAACTCTAACATAAAACTTGTCTTAAAAAAGAAGTAAATAGCAATATAAATAATACATGAATATAAAGGTCTTAACAATGGTCTTCTGATATAATATAATAACAAATAAGCCGGTATTATGACAATAATCCCAGAGTGAAACAAAAATGCACATACACTGAATAACACGAATTTTTTCACATTATCTTGTTCTAGATATGAGACACCAATAAGCAAAAAAGAGAATGCTGTAAACCATCTCATCAAATTTTCAGCATCTATAGTGAATATCATAAACAATGGTAGTGCAAATGGAATAATATTCTTATGATTCCTTAGATATAATGTACCACTTACTATTAATATCAGACTCATGAAATATACTAAGCCTTGATATGGAAGATTTAGAAAATCATTCAGCTCACATAATTTTGTAAACAAAAATTCATTCGAACGTACATCATAACCATGAATTATATCTTGATAATTAAAATAATATACATTGTAATCGGTTCCACGGCCAAAACGCAGCCCTTCGTTCAATGATATTAACAGTATTGGAACCATCAAAAAGTATTTTTTCGATGTATCTTTACAATACCAATAACCGCATATCAACGTAATTAAAATAATAGATATTCTAAGAAGAAAAAAAATCATCATATTATCCATAGCCACAACTCTTAATCTAAAAATTTATAGATCTTTCTGACCACCTTCACTGGCACTTCCATCATTTTTGCAATCAATATGAACATATAATCCCGTTCTCTAACACGCAAATAATCATGATATTCATTTATACACATTCCTTGTGACAATAACAGAGACAAATTCATTTTCTCCCAAAAGCTTTTATTAGACAACTCGATATGTGTTGTATAATCTCGTTCAGGATAATTAAACTGACAAGCTAAATCACTGAACTTATATGTATATATGCATACCTCTTTCGTTGAAACTGCAACTTCATACTTCCTGACAAGCCTATAAAAAAATTCGATATCTTCATAACGCTGTAGACTCTCATTGAAAAGATCATTTACAAGAATATTGCGTTCAAATAACGAATTTCCCATTCGCAAATAAAAACGCTCGAAGAAGAGATTCCTAAAGTTGTTACTTGACAAGCCATGCATAGAGTGGTGTAAAAACGTTGTCAACCTATTGCTATTACCAAGAATGAAAAAATTGGCAGTAACAATAGGAGTACCGTATTTGTTTTGTGTTTGCAGCAGTTCGTCTAAACAATACGGCAAAAGAAGGTCATCGGCATCCAAGAATAAAATCCACTCTCCCTTAGCCTCAAGAATACCTCTGTTCCTTGCTGTAGAAACCCCTTGATTCATTTGCTCTATCACCCTTATCCTATCATCATGAAATTTTGAGATTTCTTGTAAGCTTCTATCGGTAGAACCGTCGTTGACAATCAGCAATTCAAAATCACGATACATCTGAGCCAATACAGAAGCAACAGTCATTGATATGCTTTTCTCTTTATTATATAGTGGAATAATGATTGTTACCATATCTATTTTCAACTTATAAATAAATATAATAGAAGGCCCAGCTACTGCAAGGCTGTAGACAAAAAGCCTATTGATTCTAACAGTTTTATATGTAAATTAGTATTAACTTTATTCCAATCAATGCATGCAAGATCATTGACTTTGCCGGGAGCTGTAACAAAGCGGTTTGCTAAACCAAAATTGGACAGCAATGAAGTGAAACGAGTAAGTCCACGTTTCTCATTCCCCATAACTACAAACGCCTTATTGAACAATATAGAAAATACACATGCATGAAATGAATCAGTTACAACAAAATCAGCATCATAGAATCCACGTAACCACTGCTCTACTGGTGGCTGTATACGTTCACTCAACGGAGCTGTAAAATCTCCGACTTTTGAATTGACATAAAAAGGTATGAGACCACGCTCACGGGCTATTCTATTTACCAATGCATTCTTTTCAGGTGTTTCATCAAGAATGTAACACAACATTGTACCAGTACTTACCGGCGTATCTGTGGCTTTGAACAACTTGATATAGTCGTCAGTAGTGAGTAGCATTGTAGGATCTAAAACATGCTGTGCCTCTACTCCAAAATGTTCGCAACAGAAACTTACACCAGACTCTTCTCTCACAGAAACGGCATCGAACGCCCGCAATAACTTTGAGCATGTTACTGTTTGAACTGGCGAATATTCCCATTCGTCTGTTCCAAATGACGCAGCGTATGCAATCCGTTTGACTTTCCAATCTTTGGCAAATTCAAGGTAAGCGTTTTCTATGCCATCAGTAAAATATCTTGGTCGCCAGACCTGATCACTTCCAACAATAATGGCATCAAAATCATCTCTTCCTAACTCTGAGAAGTTATCAATAAGCCGACGTTTAATATACTTATTTACAAACTTATCTGTATTTTGTCGCACTAAGGGCTCTTCCCTATTTATCTTTTGTTCGAAGAATATGGGATATTGTTGCCCCATAATATTTTTTGCTATGCGTTTGGCATAAACAAACGGCATTTTTACTACAGACAGTCTTACAGGCTTTCTACATTTCTCTATAAAACATGGTTGATGTCCCATACGCTCTAAGACAGTCTGAAGAGCATAAGCCTGTAAGGTCCCTCCATAATTTGTATGCAAGGGAAGTGTCAGTATTCCAATCTTCATTTTATATTAAGCTTCTTATTTTTTATTATCCGCTTCACTATCTCCACACAACTTTCGCCAAGGATTTTTTGTTTTATCCTTTATTATCTACTTGGAATAAACAAGGGATTTTGCATCTATTCAAGAATATTGCTTTCATCTGCAGTCTCAGTCAACATCTCACTTGTCTGTTTTCTCAGGACCAAGAAAACAATCTATCAGGGAATAGACTTCTTCCTTGTATCTTACCGTAATGTCATTTTTAGAAAGTCTTATATCCTAGTATTTTATCAAAAACAGGAACACAATAGCTAGGAAACAGAAATATTTCGGTGTAATATCACCGTTCTGTACAGCTCGCATCATAAGTTTTTTATCCCTGCCAATCTGTTGATTCTATTTTCCAAAAAAGAACACCTCATGATACACATCAGAACAATAAAACGTAGTATCATAAAGTCTGTGACAGAATCTTACACCTGTTATATATGAATTTCCACGTTATGCCTTATCTTACTCAGCACATAGTTGAGAAGATAACTCTACTAATAGGCTCCTAGATAGGAATGTGGAGCACCTATTTACCAGTTTTAATACCACGCCTTATCTCTTCAGAATTGACTTAAAGAATCTTTTGCCTTTTTCGCCAACGACTGAAACAACAGCCTCTTTTGCCTTGTTTTTCAGCAAAATTCCACTACCAGTCACAAGTTCTCCCATCATCTTCAAAGCAGTAGTCTCACCCACAGTATCAGTAAAAACCTCCAACACCATCGGCCGGTCAGTAATCTCAGGGTAAAGAAAACGATCAATCACTGCATTAAACTCCTTTTTGTTTGATGCCATCATATATTCATAGCCCCAATCAGAAACCAAATGCCTAAGCACTTGCGGTGACTGGTTTCCAAAATGACCAGCAGCTGCGATATATTTATCAGCTTCGTCACCGAACATTCCCCCATTATGATTTATCATCCGAAACTCCATTCCCTTGCCATTATTTACGACCAAGATTCTGACATTGTTTCCTATATGGCGGTTTCCTAAAGAATTCATGTCATAAAAGAATGACAGGTCTCCAACTACCGCAAAGTGGATTCTTTCTAAATGTCCAAAAGATGAACCAATAAGTGTGGACATAACACCATCTATTCCAAAGCCACCAGTATTGCTGTGCTCTTCGACTGTAGCAGGAGTTTCAAAATAATTCCATGAACGAAGGGAATTCAATATTCCCAAATAAAGTAATGAGTTTTCCGGGAGACGAGAAGCCACTTGCTGAGCAATCCAGATATTACTGAATGGTAATTCGGGAATCTTTGAATTTATGGTAGCTACCTCCTTTTTCCAAACTTCGAGAAAACTATCGTCCTTAACTTCCCCCTTAAGATAGTTTGAAAAGAAATTCATCTCAGACATCTCAAACACAGCGGTTAATCGCTTGAACTGATCTCTAATTTCACCATCACTGCCAACCCTCCAGACCTGTTTTGGTTGAAAGGTGAAAGCATCATATGCTCCTGAAACTTCACCGATATGAATCAGCAAATCTACATCAAGCAATTGCGAATGATAGTTCGTCTGAAGTCCAACTAACGAGTTTAGCACACGATACTTTCCACGATAATTACTGCAGTGATCACAAAACACCACCCCATTGTGTCTAGCACAGAAATCATCCAAAATCGCTGTTTCTTCCATCGTCCATACACCATGTGCGCCAACAAAAACGGCAACTCTCCCATCTGGAATGCCAGGCAATGTGTCCGTATATGTGTAATAAGAAATCTTTGTCGCTTGCGGTAGTTCCTTTACACTGTAATCACGGCTGTAAGTTGTTGTTAGATTAATATGTACAGGACCACCACCATGACGGGTCAATGCATGCAAAGCCCTGTTTATCTTTATGGTGCAATCCCATTCGTCCGTATCGTCCTTCACTGTCTGCAAATGGACACTCTCCATTACAATATCATTGGGTCTCGAACTCCGGTCTGTCACTTGGGCAATCAGATGTCCTACGCGCGAGATATCTTGTGTCGACGTAATAGCCAGTACTGGAAGCTTCCGATAGTAAGCTTCGGTCAATCCTGGCATGTATTCACGTGCGGATGTCGCACCTGTGCAACTTATTATAACCGGTTCACCAGTCGCCTCAGCCAGTCCGCAAGCCATGTAAGCAGCCGACCGTTCGTCAACACAGGAATAGAGTTCAAAGTATGAGTCATGCTGCATGCTTGCCACGAGCGTTATGTTTGTTGCCCCAGGAGATGCTATGACTTTCCTTATCCCATATGCTTTTAGTAAAGATAGTAAAAGCAGATGATTCTTTTCTGAAACGTATTTGTAATCCATGAGTTATTTACAATAAATATTACAACTTCTAAAATTGATAATGTATGTCATCAAACGTAACAAGCCCTGAACCACCAGTCATGTAAACTATATCTCCAACAACCATACGTCCTATCGCACTAGTTAATACAACAGCCATATTCGCAATTTCCTCAGGCATTGCATAGCGACCGACAGGATTGTTGTCAAGTGTGATTTCTTTTATTTCTCCTTTTATTAACATCGAAGTCGCAGTTGGCCCTGGAGCAAGTCCGTTGACAGTTATTCCATAAGGAGTAAGCATCTTAGCAAGTCCCAGTGTAAGACCTCGTATTCCCCATTTTGAAATCGTGTAGGCAGATGCAGCTGGGCGCAAGCTTGAAGACGAAGCAATATTCAGAATATTACCTTTAATACCTCGTTCCTTCATATTACGGGCTACTAGCTGTGAGAGAAAGAAAGTGCCTTTAAGATTGGTACCAAGGATATTATCGTATTCTTCCTCAGTAACTTTAGAGATATCACCGCCAAGTACTCCTGCATTGTTGACCAGAAGATCAATTTCTTTTAAAATCGGATAGTTATCAAATAAAGTCCTGAACGAGCTTACGTCCTTATTATTCATCACAACAAACGATATTCTGTCTTTTGCAAACGGATTTTCTTCAGCCAACTTTTTTATGCTGTTTTCAAGTTTCAGCTCAGTGCGTCCAGTAATAGTAACAGAAGCTCCACTTTTCAAAAACACACTTGCAATGGCATAGCCAATGCCGCTTGTGCCACCGGTAATCAGTGCTTTTCTTCCTTTTAAAAGTTCATTGGGAGCAATGGTCACGATATTTGTTGTTATATGATTTTCGGGTATACCTTTCAACAGATACCGTCCAACTCTTTTTACATATTTCTTTATGCCCATATTTGCAGTAGTTGAATTGTAAATTTATATGACTCGGCTTCAAAATCTTGCCAACTTACTTACCACACACCATTTCACCTTATACAAGATATCTTATCTGGCTGTAGAACAAAATCCTTTACATACCCAACATCATATACTTTCATTCTATCTTAAATCAGCCATTTATAGAAGTATCGCAAAGGAATGCGAATGAAATACAAACTGGTTAATGCGAGAATTTATGATAAAGATCAAGTACTTTCTTTGTCACGGCTTTACGCTCACTGTCTGTAAGGCCGATAAGAAAAATGGTTATTAATGAAGAAATCAAAGAAACAACAACAGTCAAGCATAAACGCCAGAACGACGGAGAAAATGAATTTACCACAACGAACGGCAAAATGAAAGCGATCGGAGTAACAATAAACATTGGAATAACCACCATTCTGACAAACAGGGCTGGAGGAAAATGCAACAACCCTTTCATTATATACAGCCTGACAATATTTACTCCTATATAAACCATAATGAAGACAAGATATGTACTCTCAGCAGGTAGACCGCACTTAAAAGCAATCCAAGTAAGCGGAAAAACTAATATACCTACACTTGAAATCGAAATTGAATAGCGTTTGATATTGCCTGTTGCCATGCAGGCTGTAAGGCCTGTTCCACCAAGCACCATATCTAGCATTGAGCCTATAATGGTGAGTCGAAGGAACACCACGGTATGGTCAGGAACAGTTTTCAGCCATAGTGTCAAAACATATTCAGTTTCGAGCATGACAGGAATGGCGAATAGCATTAGCAAGAAATAGGAGAATTTAGCACCACGGCAAACGAGGGTAAACATCTCTTTTATCCTCCCCGCAGCATAATCTTTTGTTATCTGCGGGTTTACAGCTGTCATGAAATTGTTGACAAACTGCTGTATTGCTCCGTCTACTTGTGTGGCGATTCCTCGGGCTGCGTTCAGCGTCACGCCAAAAAACATGTTTATAAGAATATTCACTCCCTGTGTATTGAACAGCCAACAACCATTAGACAGGAATTGCCATCCTGCAAAACTGCCCATCTGTTTCAATAAGGAACGATCGTAAACAAACCTATAATGACATTCTTCAAAATGCCGATTGCAGTAAACACCGTAAACGAAACGTATTATCAGAGCGACAATAACAAGGAGTATGGCATAGGAAATCAGCTTATCAAAAGGTGAAACCACTATCAGAAAGCAAATCAACAGTTTCAATGAGGCCTCAAGTATGCTAACGTATGCAAAAGCTGCCATACGTTCGTGAGCAATGATGCAGGCGTTGTACGGAATACTTACAAGATTGATGCAGAACATCAACAGCGAGCAATAAAGCACCCAGTTGGCTGCCGTCATCCGACCCTCTGGTATGTTCATCTGCGTATTCAGAAACCAACCACCGACTACTACACCAAGAATCATTATCAACAGCGACAACCCCAACTGTATGTTGACACTTGTCGAGAAAATCAGACCAAGCCGCTTGATGTCACCACGTCCAAGCTCAAATGTAATGAAGCGACTTATCGCATTGGATAAAGAGCCTGAAAGCAGGGAGAACATGGCCACAACACCGCCCACGACATTGTAAATACCATAATCCCCCACACCCAGTGCGTTCAGTATGACGCGGCTCGTATAGAGCGTTATCGCCATAATGAATAGCGTCCGCACATACAGCAACAGCGTATTCTTAGCAATCCGCTTGTTATTCTCCGCAACGTTCACCATCACATACACCTGTTACATTCCTCACTCACTTCTTCTTCTCATCCCCATACCCATAGCCATAACCATACCCGGCCTTGCCGTAGCCGTAGCCATACTTCTGGCCATAGCCATAGCCGTAGCTGTTCTTGCGCTTGGACATGTCGATGCTGTTGATGACCGTCGCGAGGTGAGGAATCTTATGCTCGTCGCGCAACGTGTTGATGAAGCTGAAGCCACCCTTCGGCGTATAGTCTGCACGACAGACATAGACCAGCATGTCTGCCACACGGGAGATAATCGAGCTGTCGGTCACCATGCTGATGGGAGCAGTGTCGAGGATGATGTAGTCGTACTTCTCCTTCAGACGGGAGATCGCCTCGTCGAGCGTACGGCGGGCTACCAGCTCGGTGGGATTGGGAGGAATGGGACCACCGGGGAGGATGTCAAGGTTCGGACTGAGGTCCGACTGCTGGATGATGTCGAAGAGGTCCGTATGCTCGGGGTCGCTCAGGTAACTCGTGATGCCGTGGATGCGGCGCGAAAGATTGAACACCTTGTTCAGTTCCGGCTTGCGGATGTCCATACCCATGATGAGCGTCTTCTTGCCCATGTAGGCGAGACTCACGGCAAGATTGCCTGCCACGAACGATTTTCCTTCACCGGGCATCGTCGACGAGAACATGATGACGCGCTCCTCAGGCTTCAGCATGAACAGCAGGTTCGTACGCAGGGCACGGAAGGTCTCCTCCATCACCTCGTTGCGGTTCTCGTGCACGACGATGGCACCCGCCTCGGGCTTCTTGCCCAGGGGGATTTCGCCGACAACGGGTACATCGGTGAGCTTCTCCACATCCGAGCGGTTCTCTATCTTGTACTTCAGCAGGTCCGCCAGGTAGATGCAGCCGAAGGGTATGCCCAGACCCAGCACGAAGGCTGCCAGATAGAACAGCTTCTTCTTCGGCGACACCGGATACTTGTCCGCCAGCGGTTCCTCGATGATGCGTCCGTTGTTCGCAGTGGCTGCCAGCGTGATGGCGTTCTCCTCGCGCTTCTGGAGGAGCATGGTGTAGAGCGTCGCCTTGATTTCCTGCTGACGCGAGATGCTCATGAACTCCTTCTCCTGCTCGGGGGCACGGCTGATGCGTCCCTCAAACTTGCTTGCCTGGCGGTCGAGGTCCTTCTTGGTAATCTGCAGTCCGCGGAGCACACTCTCCACGGTGGTCTGCACACTGAGGTGCATGGCTGCCAGGTTGGCGTCGAGCTGCACCACTGCAGGGTTCTCTTCCGACGAGGTGAGCAGGAGACGCTTGCGCTCGGCAAGCTGCGCGTTATACTGGTCGATGGCGGTGCTCAGCACACGGTCCTCCAGACCGACGTTGCTCGGGATGACCTGGTACTGGTTGGCAGGATTGTTGATGTAGTCGCGCAGGAAACGCACGAGGCTGATCTGTGTCTCGTTCTGCACGCGCTGCTGCTCGTACTTCGAGTTCTCCTGCAGGGCGAGTTGTGCATCGCTCACCAGGTCGGTCAGTCCGGAGCGTTGCTTGAAGGCGGCAAGCCGGCTTTCGGTCGTGCCCAGTTCCTCGTTGATGATGCCCAGACGCTCCTCGATGAACTCTGCCGTCTTCTCCGCCACCTCGTTCTTCTCATCGTTGGCATCCTGGTTGTAGAGTGCCACCAGGCAGGTGATGAAGTCCATGGCACGCAGGCGGTCGGTGTTCTGCACGGCAAGCCGGGCGATGCTCGTGGTCTTCGACGAGGGCTCCACGGTGAGGTGTTCCCCGTACGACTTTGCCACGGCTACCGGCGTGTTGATGACGGCATCCAGCTCCATGTTGTCCTCCACGGGGATGGAGTCATTGAGCATGAACGTCACGATGCCTGCCGGAGTGTGCATCACGGCAGGGAACTTGTCAAAGTCCTTCTTCATCGTTTCCTCGTCCGCATCGGCATCCACCGTATAGACCGCCTCGACGGAGAGGTGCTTGTCTGTCGTCAGGTGCATCTCCAGCTCCATGGGTGCATAGAGTTTGTCGGCTTCCGCAGGGGTCATGTAGACCTCGACGGGCGACTTCTTGTACAAGGGGACGGCATGGCCGAAGGTACGCGGACGCGTGATGGAGGTGTAGAGGTTGAGCGTGGTCACCACCTTCTTGAGGAGGGTACGCGAACGGAGAATCTCCACCTCGTTGTCGAAGTTGTTTGTCATGGAGAACACACCCAGGTCCTGCATGGCTGCCAACGGATCGGCTGCGGCATTGTTGCTGCGCTTGTCCTGCTCCTGGATGAGCACGGACGCCTGCACGTTGTAGACGGGTGCCTGATAGCGCAGCCAGAGCCACGCACCGATGAGCATCACCACCACACCGGCAACAAACCAGTGCCAGTAGACGAGGTACTTGAAAAGGATTTCATAGAGGTTGATGTTCTCTTCTTTATGTTCTTGCTGGGGAATCTGTTCCATTATCTGTTTTCTTATTTAAGATTTGTTCAGGAGACGGGTCGCCCGTTCTTTTACCTCAATATGTTTACAATCAGGCTGGCGATGGACACCAGGATGGATGTGGCGGAGATGACGGTGGTCGTCGTGTTGCCGATGTCGGAGTTCTTCGCCTTGGTCTTGTTCGGGGTCACGTAGATGATGTCGTTCTGCTTCAGGTAGTAGTAGGGTGAAAGGACAACATCCGCCTTGTTGAGGTTGAGTGTGACGATTTCGCGCTTGCCTGCCGCATCCTCGCGGATGAGCTTCACGTTGTCCCGCAAGCCGTAGACCGTCATGTCACCTGCCATGGCAAGTGCTTCCAGCACATTGACCTTCTCGTTGCTCACGGTGAATGTTCCGGGACGGTTCACCTCCCCGATGACCGAGATTTTGTAGTTTGTCATGCGGACGGTCACGATGGGGACCTCCTTGAGGTAAGGCACCAGCCGTTCGCGTATCATCGTCTCGGTCTCCCGTTTCGTCAGTCCGCCGACCTTGAGACGTCCCAACACGGGGAAGTCGATTTCGCCCTCATTGTCCACCAGGTATTGCTGGAGGGTCGGGGCACTCGTCGTGTTGACATTTGCCAGCGAGGCGTTGAGAGGGGTCTGCGTCGTCAGGTTAAAGGGGGCGGAAGCCTGAGGGTCGGTCGTGTTGACCGTGATGGATATCAAGTCCTTGGGCATGATGCGGGCATCATAGAGCGGTTCGTTCTGCACAGCTTGGTTCACACTCTCGGGGTCCTGCAAGTAGGGCACGTTCTTGTACGAAGTGCAGCTTGCCAACAGAGTCGTCAGGAGCAACAGACTCAGCATGTTTCGCATGTTCATATCGTGTTCGTTTGTTTTGTTTCTACAGTTTTTCAGCCGAAGAGCCTGCCCAGCAATCCTTTCTTCTTTCCGGGTTGCGGACGGTCTTCACGTTCCAGCAAAGTTTCGTAAGTCAGTTTGTTGTGTATCATGTCATAGATGGTGCCCCAGTCAGGGAGTCCGCCCAGGTTGCGGTCGTCGATGAAGACGTCCGCCTTCAACTTGCGCGAATAGTGGTTGTTCTGCCCCTTCTCCTCCTCGGGATAGTCGCGGTTGACGGCATAGAACTCCAGTCCGCGTTCCCGGCAGAAGGCAACCGCCTCATCGAGCAGACGTCCCTCACGGACTGTCCATAACACGATGCGGTGATGTTCGTCGCGCAGACGCTTCAGTGTATCAATGGCAAAGGGAATCTCCCTGCCTATCTCAGGATAACGGTGTTCGACAATCGTTCCGTCGAAATCTACAGCAATCAGCATAATCAGAATGTACGTGTTTCAGTTAACAGTAAAATCGTCAATTGTCCATCGTCAATTGTCCGGTTCTTCTCGCCAGTCCCCGACGGTCAGGGACGGGGAAACGACGACGGACGGACTTATAGTAGGCAGCCCCGTATTTCAGGTACATGGTCTCTCCGTCAACATCGTAGATACGGAAGACCTTCTTCGGCTCTTCCGCCCAGACACAGAAACCAGTCCACCCCATCCGGTACGGACGTCCGTCAGTATCCCGTGCAGGAGTGAAAAAGGTCGTGGGAAGGTTCAGCTCATAGCACCGCGTACGGTAACAGCAGAGCACATACTCCTCGGTGACGCAGAGGTCGGCATAATGCTCTTCCGGCACACGGACGCCTCCCCGCAACAGGACCTCATAGTAGCCGTCGCGATGGACCATCGGCACAAAATTTTCCGGTTCCATGTTTCTTCAGTTGACGAAAATGTTCAACGTGCCTGTTCCGCCTCACAATACCACTTCGGGATGTGGACGAAAATGCCCAACGTAGCCAGGGTGATGACCACGTAGGAGCGGTTTTTATACCGGACCAGTTTCCCGGTCAGTCCCTTGAACGTGCCATGAATGACACGCACCCGTTGCCCGGGACGCGCCTCGGCAAACTCCCGGTCAGTGTACAAGGTCCCTTCATAGTCCGGGTCGCAGATGGCACGCAGCTCGATCATCTGTGAGTCCGGTATTTCATAATACTTTGTAGAATCGGAGTAACGAAGGATGCGGAGCGGATAGGGACAGCCGGCAACCAGCCGGGCAAGGAAGCTGTCATCATCGTCCCACGCCTTCTGCAAGAAAAGCAGGTTGTGCACCGCGGGGGTCAGTTCCCTCTTTTTCTTCCCGTCAGGCAACACCCGTTCGGTGTAGAGCATCGGGATGAATGATTTCAGCCCCTGCTCCTTCAGATAGTCCTCCACCTGCTGTTCCCGGCAATGGAAGGTCTGCAAGGCATACCACACCTTCCTCTCTGAATTTTCCATCTGTTCCCGTCCTCCTTTCCCGGATTAGTCCTATTTCTTATAATATTCGCCGATAGTTACCCTGTGGACAAGTTGACAAACAGAGGTCTGCAAACCGGTCCACCGGACCTTTCATTTCCTTGCAATTCTTCTCCTCCCCACCGGAGCACGTGCTTCGCGGGTCATCGATTCATCAAGCAAGGACACAGCCTGTTTTGTAACACCTCTATATAAGAATTAGTATTCACAGCGATGTATACAAAGTACTATGACGGCGCAAAGATACGTAAAAAGAGCCTATTAGATATAACAATGCCTTCATAAAAAGTATGTAACGAATCTTCAATTCCGCCCTTCTCATTTGCAAACGAATCTTAACCCAATTTGTAATATTCTGAATATTAATGCATTTTATAGGATATCACCTCTTATATAGAGGTGTCACATTTGCATCCTGTGTAAGATTCTACAAGATTTATTCACGAAAGTCTTTATTTTCAGCGTTCTTTTCCGTTAAAATTACTTAATTTAATATGTACAAAAAATTCTCATTTCAAGGAGATTTACAGCTGAAGGACTCCAGTATCTGCAGCCCCTTATCCGTCAATTACATCCGGAAGCCACCTGAACAGAGATAAACTAGAGTCTTTACAACAGAGACTTCAGTCATTTCATTTTCACAGTTCCGTCTTCAGTTCTTCGTACAAGTCAACGGGACCCAAATGCCAATACTTGGTGCTCTCGGTCGATAACTTCTTATAGAGTTCCGGTCAGTGACCGTTCTGTATGGAAAACAGCTTTTCAATCCGCCAGATTTAAGTGATTGTCCGCTAATGGCAAAGAGTTTCGGAAGTCTTTTGGATAGCACTTACCAAAGATATGCAGCGGAAGACAAATGAATATAAAGGAGATAGGATAGCTACTAAAACCAATTGAGACACAATTAGTATGAAAAATCATACTAAAAATTTGAGCAATACGATAATTCGTACCACATTTGCAGTATCCAAAATCAAATTGATATGGAAAAGATAAAATTGACAGACAGTGAATTTGACCTAATAATGGCGATTCGAAATTACCAAAAATCATACCCAAATGGTTATCCAGGAAATATGTTGGTATATCGAACGTTTGTTCAACGAACTCTTGGATGAAGTGGAAGGTAGAGATACAGATGAAGATGATTAAAGAAAAAACAAACCTTACCGCTTTCAGACGGTGGATTTAAATAAAAAATATATATGGAAGTAGTAGTAAAACAAGACCAGCAAAACATGAAAGCAAAGCTTTATGATTTGCTTGTGGCCATTTCATGGGCCGACCTGTCCAGAACCTATTTCGGCAAGTCATCCTCATGGCTCTATCATAAGATGGACGGACGTGACGGAAACGGCAAGCCGACAAGTTTTACACCGGAAGAAGCTGAAAAGCTAAAAGGCGCGCTACTGGATCTTTCCGACCGCATCCGGCGTGCTGCTGATACGATTTAACAAGCTCCGGGGACATATCCCGCATAGAACAGGAGACACTCTTGAGCTTGGAGTGCAAAGTATGGACTGCCCGAATAGAGCAGTCCATCTGCTTTTTACAAGATAGTAGAATCAATCTATCAATTTGTCAAAGTGTCAAACGAATCGCTTGAGAAGGGGCTTCCTCGCACCAAAATACAAGTCGGTGGGCAAAAAGGGCATTCTCGGGCGATTCGCAAAATACAGAATGACACATTTACAAACGCCAATCGTACATAGAACGCCTATATATCCTGAAGAGAGAATCATCGTGAAAACCAAACAGACAGAAAAGTTCACCAAATCACACTTGTCAACATGTTCACTCCGTCGGCAAACTAGAGGTAAAAGAAGGCAAACAAACGTTTCATTCCGCTAAGTTATGTGTTCAAAGCATAAAACACTTGTGTTCGACCGATGAAACAATATTGTTTGGGTCGTCAAACAATATTGTTTCGCATGCCAAACACAAGTGTTTGACGCGGCAAACAATAGTGTTTCAACGTTAAAATACCATTCATAACACTAATCAAGTAAAAATGAATAAGTCCTACAAAAGGTGATAGTTAACCGGATTTCACAAATTCCGCTGGTTTGCTCCATTTTGCAAAAACACGGGTTAGACAGAATGGGAAAATTTACCAAATTCGTCAAGCATTTAACGCAAATTTGCATCCAAATGTCAGGAGAGGGAGGATGAAAAAAGCAAAGAATGATTCAGGCTGCAGTCGTCCCAATCTCATACAAGAATTCAGGAGCCAAATCCGCTCCATTCGCCCATTCAATCGTGACATGGGTCAATCCATACTGAATAAATTTATTGAGATCGACCAATTCACCAAAAATATCCCCCGTCAAATAAGGCAGTAAATCAACCTTCTTCACTACTCCGTCATTGAACTTCAAGAGCAATTCATAATCTTTGATATACTCTACATCTATAACTCTTAACATAGCCTATTTATTTTAAAGGTTCTATTTTATTTAATGATTCACCTCTTTGGGCTTTCTCCCATAAAGATAAGAATCTCAGGCATATCCTATCTTTTATAAACTCGTTCAAATATAGATAATTATTTCATTCCCAACAATCACTTTTCCCAAAAGAAAGCCCACAATTTACCTTTTTTCCACGCACGACACAAAGGAAACTAGGAGGGAGAAACTATTAATAAATAATAAAATAAAGTACTATGTAATACAAAGTACTTAGACATTGCATACTTTTGCAGCACGAACGATAAACAAACAGCCATGAACGTAGAAAACGTCAAATCGCAAATGCGCAAGGGGATGCTCGAATACTGCATCATGCTCCTGCTCCACCGGGAGGCGGCTTACGCTTCAGACATCATCACCAAGCTGAAGGAAGCACGCCTGATTGTCGTGGAAGGGACGCTCTACCCGCTCCTCACCCGTCTGAAAAACGACGAACTGCTGAGCTACGAATGGGTGGAGTCGACACAGGGACCGCCACGGAAGTATTACCGGCTCACCGAAAAGGGAGAGACTTTCCTCAACGAACTGCAAAAGGCCTGGCAGGAACTCAACGACACCGTGAGCCACCTGCAAGGGTACCAACCGGATTTAACAACTGAAAAACTCACTGAAGAATGAAAAAGACACTGGACATCAACCTGAGCGGACGCATGTTTCACGTTGACGAGGATGCGTACCAACTCCTGTATGACTATTTATACAATTTGCGTCATGCCTTCGAACGTCAGGAGGGTGGCAACGAAATCATGGATGACCTGGAGAACCGCCTCGCGGAACTCTTGCTGGAGCGCATCTCCGACCGCCAGGAGGTAGTCTCGCGTACCATCGTCCAAGAGACCATCGCCCGGCTGGGACAGCCTGAAGAGATAGCCGGAACGACGGATGCAGAACCCCGGGAAGAGGAGGCGTCCGCGTCGGAGGAGCCGTCCGCTGAAAACAAGGAAGCTGGGACTGATGAAGAAAAAGAGGAAGGACCGCACGACGAGGTGCCGCCCCACAACCATACGGAGTTCACGGGACGCAAACGCCTCTTCCGCGACCCGGACAACCGGATGCTGGGAGGTGTGCTGGGCGGACTGGCGGTCTACATGAACTGGGACCCGACGTTGCTGCGCCTGCTGCTGCTCATCATCCTGGTGGCAGGATACGGGACAGTCGTCCCCGTCTACCTGGTATGCTGGCTGGTCATCCCGAAGGCGGAGACGGCTGCCGACCGACTGAGCATGCAGGGCCGTCCGATAACGATGGAGAACATCGGAAAGATGGTGACCGAGGGCATGGACAAGGCAGAGAGCTATCTCCACTCCGACCGTCCACGTACGGCACTCCAACGTTTTGCCGACGCCTTCGTGGCGGTGGCGGGCTTCCTGCTCAAGGTGCTGCTGGTCATCATAGCCATCATCTGCAGTCCGGTGTTGCTGGTAGCCGCCGTGGTCTGCCTGGCGCTCATCGTGGCTCTGTTTGCCGTACTCTTCGGCGGGACAGCCGCCCTCGCCTCTCTCCCCGGTGACTTCTGGACGCACATACAGGTTCCCGGCGACATGGGTTGGGGACTGGCATTCTGTATCGCGCTGATCGTCGGCATCGGACTGTTGCTCATCTGCCTGATAAGTGGAGTCTGTACACTCGCCTTCAAATGGAAGGGACTTTCTCCCCGCAGCCTGAAGGTGATGTTAGCCATCGGTCTGGTAAGCCTGCTCCTGTCAGGCATCTTCTACACCGTGTCCGCCCTTACCCCTGAAGTAAACTACCTCTTCCCGTAGAATCTCTCCATACTGTTTAGTTAATGATGTGAAGCCCGCCGGGGGACCGACGGGCTTCTGTTGTTTGTGGCGGACAAATACCCCAGCGACCACTATTTTCTGATGGCTACCCTGCGGATGGACTGACCTCTCACCGACCTTCATCGGCAGGGACAAACGGACAAGCTGCATCACCGGTCCAACGATAGAGACGGGCGGTGCAGGTCTGGTTGCCCCGCTTGTCCTTCCGGTTCTCAGAGAGGTAGAAGTAGTTGCCCTCAACGTGGCACATGCCGGTGCTTCCCCAGGGGAAATGCCAGCCGTGGACGCCCGTGGGACGATGGAGCTTGCCTTGCGGAACCAGGCAGAGCATCTCGACACGCTTCTCGCTTCCGGGCAACGACTGCCAGACGGAGGGAACAGAAGCGTCGACTGCAAAAAGGGAATAGTTGGGATAGGAAGACTTTGCACCGCAGTAGACAGCCAGCAGAAGCTGACGGCTGGTGGGATGGTAGACCAGATTCTGTACGCCGTACCGGGTGTTTCCCGTATGGACGAAATACTTGTGCAACGGCTTGGCGGGACCTGACGTATGGAGGGCATCCCACTGCATCGGCTTCTCATAACGGTCCCACGAACGGACGTCGTAACACAACAGCACCTGATAGTCATTGTCCGTGCGGGTGGTGTCACTGTAGATGCCATAGCCGACATACAGATAAGGCATGTCCTCGGAGGAGGTACCGATGGCGGGAGCGAAGGTGATGCCATCGATGCCCGAACATCCGTGACGGTGAGGGACGATGCGTCCGCGTTCCGTGACGGTGTCCTGATAATCGCACGTAGGCTCGTCCAAGTAAACGGTTGTCATCACACTGTCGGCCGACGCATCCATCCCTTTACGGGTCAGACGATCGGCACGGAAAATGGCGACATAGAACCTGGAACCGTCCGCTTCGACCGCCGATGTGCCCAGCTTGCGGGAGATGGAAGCACCTATGGCGTCGTCCTTGCACTCCAGCGAGGCATAGACATCACCCGTCACGGGGTGAATGGCAAGGTCGCCCAAGTGCCCGGTGAGGTGTTCCACACTGCCAATTACGTTTCCTTTCAGGTCGGTCTTCACCAGGGAGGTGGTGAAAGAGAAATACATGCACCGGCGTGTCCGGTCAATGGCGATACCCTGCACGTGGAAGTTTCCTCCCGCTACGTATACAGAGTCCGGCAGCCCTTCGGGACGGTCTGCCTTCAGAAGCCCCTGCACCATCAGCAGCAGGGCGCACAGCATCCACAGTCGTTGTTTCATCTTACAGTGTCTTTTGGTCGCTAATATACAAACTTTATCTGTCAAAATCAACGCGGGTGGCACCTCCCGATGGTAGGGAAGCGTCATCCGCGTCAGTCGGATCGGGAAGCCGGAGCCTCGCGACCTATTTAGGCAAGTTGAAAGCCACGGTCATCTCCTTCATCTGCTCCTGCGTCATGCCGTCAGGCTCGAAGCCCATGCACTTGGCATTAATGTAGATTTGAGCGGACTTGGTGAGCACGTCAATCTGGTCGAATGCAGTCATGGCATCTTCGCCGATGGCGAACACACCGTGTTTCTCCCACATCACCACGTCATAGTCTGCCAGCTCCTTCAGTGTGGCGTCTGCCAGTTCCACTGAGCTGGGGAGCTTGTAGGGGATGATGCCCAAACCCTTCGGACAGAAAGCCTTCGTCTCGGGAATCATGCTCCACAGCAGGTTGGTCAGTACGTCCTTTTCCAGGAACTTCCTGGTATGGCTCATGGCGATGAGTTCGATGGGGTGCGTGTGCACGGTCGCCTTATAGTTGGAGCCGGAACCGATGAGCCAGTTGTGCACGCTCAGGTGGGAAGGAAGTTCCGACGTGGGGCGCACGGGATTGTCGGCGATGATGACATAGCTGGCACAGTCGTCGAGGATACGGATGACAGAGCCGTTCTCCATCGGCCAGCGGGCAAGGTCGCGCATACGCATGTTCGTGCCTTTGCAGTAGAAATAGCAGCCTTTCAGGTTCGGGAGGGTAGCCCCGATGGGCTTCACCTCGCTGATAGGTGCCATCTGACGAATCTCGTCGTCCACAAACTCGGTAATGTTGATGGTGATGTTTCCACCGTTGCGCTCCGCCCAACCTTTCTGCCACAGGTATCCGGCCACTTCAGCCACCTTGTTCACTTCTTTTGCCAGGGCAGGGCGTCCTTCTAGAATCGATTTCATAGTTGTCTTTGATGTTAGTGTTCCGGGACGGGGAGCGTACCTCTCCCGGAGGATTGTATACCTTATTATATATGTGTGTCCGCTCTCACTCCATCAGCTGGGGCAGGAACGACGACACGATGAGCACCACCAGCCCGACGAGGAGCACGGCGATGGTCTTCGGGGTGCAGCCTTTCCACTCCTTGAGGAGGATGCCCCACACGTTGGAGAAGGTCACGTTGAGTGCCATCAGGATGCAGAAGGCAAACGTGGTGAGTACGGGTGACTCGGTGAGGAAGCCCTTACCCAGTGCCAGACCGAAGAACTGGCTGTACCACAGTGCACCGGCAAGCATGCAGAAGAGCAGGTTGTTGCCCCACACGGCGCCGTTGCGATAGTCTGCCCACGTCCGGTTCTTCTGGTTCTGATAGAAGCAGTAGAGGGCATTGGTCACAAAGCCGCCCAACGTCACGAGGAACGTCGCCGGCAACGTCTTGAACATGTCTGCCGACTCCTCGAAGTGAATCGACGAGCCGAACTCCAGTCCGACGTTGAAGCAGCCGCTCATGAAGCCGGCAAGCAGTGCGATGGCAATTCCCTTGGGGAAGTTGAAGTCCTTCACGGCAGCCTTCTTCTCCTCCTCGCTCAGGCTCTGTGCCTTCATGTTGCCTGCCACGCCGATGATGGCAATGCCCAGCAGCGTCACGATGACACCGATGATGACCGAGGCGGTGAGTTTCTCCAGGTGATGTGCTTCGGGATAGAACACGTTGAGCATCACGGGAGCCAGGATGGTGCCCAGTCCGGCACACGTACCCAGCGAGATGCTCTGGCCGAGTGCCACGCCGAGGTAACGCATGGAGAGGCCGAACGTCAGTCCGCCGACTCCCCACAGCACGCCGAAGAGCATCGTCATAGCGATGTCCAGTCCGCGTGCACCGGCAAAGAGGGCGCCGAGGCTCTGACCCTCAGGCACGGCAAGCAGCGCACCCAGGAAGGGGAACACCAGCCAGGCGAACACGCCCTGCACAATCCAGTAGGACTCCCAGCTCCACTGCTTGATTTTGTTGATGGGCACGTAGCAGCTCGACTGACAGAACGCGCCGATGGCGATTATCAATAGTCCGATTACGATATCCATAATGTCTGTATCTGGAATGAAGAGGAATGCCCGCGGGCACTCCTCTCACTGGAAGGCTTATCGTTTCGAAGTCACTTCGGCTTCGTACTTCTCGATCTCCGGGATGAAAGTCTCGCCTACGGGGACGTTGTTCTTCAGGCAGAACATGTCCCAAACGGCGTTCCAAGGCAACGACTTGGCCTCTTCGAGCAATGCCAGGCGCTGGAAGAACTGACCGTTTGCCTCGTACTCACGCAGCTTGGCGAGCGGTTCGAGCAACGCGCGGGTCATGCACTTCTGAGCGGCACGGCTTCCGATGACGTAGGCACCGATGCGGTTGATGGAGGCATCGAAGTAGTCCAGTCCGTAGTGCACACGGTCGAGGGCGCCGGCGCGTACGATTTCGCTGAACAGTTCCTGGGTCATGTCGTCCATGATGGTCACGTGGTCGCTGTCCCAGCGGATGGGACGGCTGACGTGGAGCATCAGCTCGGGCACGTAGAGCAGGAGTGAGGACACCTTGTCGCCGATGCTTTCCGTCGGGTGGAAGTGACCGGTGTCAAGTGTGATGAGTTTCTGGTGCTGCACGCCGTAGCCGATGTAGAAGTCGTTCGAACCGACGGTGAAGCTTTCCAGACCGATGCCGAACACCTTCGACTCGATGCAGTCCTTCATGTGACTATACTCCGTGGCAAAAATCTGGTCGAGCGAGTCCTTCAGCAACTCACGGTACTTCATGCGGTTCACCGTGATGTCCTTGCTGCCGTCATGCACCCACAGGTTCATGATACAAGGGTCGCCCTGAGCCTCGCCCATGGCCTCGGCTACCGCACGGCAACGCTTCGTGTGCTCAATCCAGAACTGACGGATGCCCTCGTCGGGATTGGCGAGCGAGAGGCTGCCACTCTTCGGGTGGGAGAACGAGGTGGAGTTGAAGTCGAGCTTCATGTTGTGCTCCTTGCCCCAGTCAATCCAGCTCTGGAAGTGCTTCGGCTCGACCTGGTCGCGGTCAACGACTTCGCCCTTGAAGTCACCGTAGATTTCGTGCAGGTTCAAGCGGTGCGTACCGGGGATGTAGGAAGCCGCCTTCAGGATGTCCTGACGCAGCTCATCGATGTTGCGCGCACGGCCGGGATAGTTGCCGGTGGTCTGGATGCCGCCCGTCAGCGAGCCGCCGTTGTTTTCGAAGCCCATCACGTCGTCCGCCTGCCAGCAGTGGAGCGAGAGATGGAAGTTCTGCATCTGGTCCAGCACTTTGTCGGTGTCGACGCCGACAGCGGCGTAGCGTTCCTTGGCTACCTCGTACGCTTTGTTCACTAATTCTTCTTTCATTGTCGTTTCAGTTTATAAGTTTTTCAGTTTATTAGTTTGTTGGTTTGTCTTTCGTTCTGTTTTCTTTTCAGCCGACGGGACTGGCGGGGCTTCCGCCTGTCGGACTGACCGACTCACTCCCGGCATGTCCCGTCCGCGGGTCACACCTCGTCAGCCGTCAGCCGGACGTACTTCTCGTAGGCGGCATCCCACTCGGCAGCATCCTTCGGTTCGAACTCGGCCAGCTCGATGGAGGAGGCTATCATGTCGCGCATCTCCTGCATCGTGCCCACCAGACCGAAGGCCTTCGCCTGGAGCATGATGTTGCCGAGCGCAGTCCCTTCCGACGGTCCTGCCGTCACGGGTACACCCACGGCGTTGCAGGTGAACTGGTTCAGCAGGTTGTTGCGCGAGCCGCCGCCGATGACGTGCAGACGCTCGATGGGGAACGGCGCCATGGACTGCATGTAACCGAACACCTGACGGTAGCGCAAGGCAAGGCTGTCAAAGATGCAGCGGGTCAACTCACCGTAGGTCTCGGGCACAGACTGTCCCGTCCGGCTGCAATAACCGCGGATGGCGTCGACCATCGACACGGGGTTGGCAAAGCAGGCGGCGTCGGGGTTGATGACACTGCGGAAGGCAGGCACCGCCAGAGCGGCGTCTATCAACTCGGAGTAGGAATAGTTGCCATCCCGCTCCCACTCCTTGCGGCAACGCTCCAGGAGCCACATGCCGCAGATGTTCTTCAGGAAGCGCGTCGTGCCTTCCACGCCGCCCTCGTTGGTGAAGTTGCGTTCGTAGCTCTCCGCCGTGATGATGGCATCCTTCACCTCAACGCCCATGAGCGACCACGTGCCGGAGCTGAGGTAGGCGAACCGCTCGTTGCGCGCGGGCACTGCCGCCACCGCCGAAGCCGTGTCATGCCCTGCAACGGCAATGACGGGCACGGCACCCAGCCCCGTGAGCTGCTGCACCTCGGGGGTGAGCACGCCGACCTGCTCGCCGGGGAAGACGAAGCGGCCGAACTGTTCCTCGCTCACGCCCACCGCGTCGAGCAGCTCCTTCTCGAAGCGCTTCGTGCGCGGATTGAGCATCTGCGAGGTCGATGCGATGGTGTATTCCGTCACCCGCTCGCCCGTCAGCATGTAGGACAGCGCGTCGGGCATGAAGAGAATCTTGTCGGCAGCCTCCAGCGCGGAACATCCGTTACGGCGCAGCGTGGAGAGCTGGAAGAGCGAGTTGAAGTTCATGATTTGGATGCCCGTAATGTCGTACACGCGTTCACGGGGGATGTGGGTAAAGAATTCCTCGGGGGCGCCCTCCGTGTGCGGGTCACGGTAACAGTAGGGACTGCGCAGGATGCCTCCGTCGCGGCCGAACATCACGAAGTCGACGCCCCATGTGTCTATGCCGATGGAGCGGATGGGAATGTTCTCCTGTGCCACCTTCTTGAGTCCGTTGATGATTTCGAGGTAGAGGGCGTAGATGTCCCAGTAGAAGTGTCCGCCCGTCTCGATGATGTGGTTCGGGAAACGTGTCAGTTCCGTCAGTTCTATCTTTCCGCCGGAGACCGTACCCAGGATGGTGCGTCCACTCGTGGCGCCCAGGTCGACAGCGAAAAAGTTCATGTTTTCCATAATCTGTAAAGCTTCATGAGAGCACCTTGCGGCACCCTCCGGTTAACAATGAAACAAATGTATATATTTATTTCCTATCCGCCTGTCCTTTTCGGCAAATATTTTGGTTTTATTGGATTTTACCTGCCGGAAGGCGGAAGCAGCACCGCCGGCTGCCTCCCCCGGCACGTCCGTCCGGTGCCCGTCGGGTGTCCGGCGGACGGCAACGGGACGGGGCAATGCGGAGCCTCCCTCCTCCCCGTCCGCCTGTCGTCAGAAAGAAAGCAAAACAGGGAAAAGGGCGACATTTTTTCTCGATTCAGCATTTTCAGCTGACGCGCACTTTTGCAATTTCGTTCCTTCCAGCGCGCAGTTGAATACACTTTTTAAGACACTGACGTCCGGACAGGCCCCTATTTTCATTCCGTTAACACAAAAACGGAGCCGCGAACCCCTTCGCACCGTCATTCCAACCCGTTTTCACTTTCGTACGGACGCGTCCGTACCACCGTAGTCGTTCGTCCGCACCGTCGTACGGACACGTTCGCACGAAAAAAGGCCTTGATTTTGTCAGCGTTCTTTACCTGTTTTCATTTTCAGACAGAAGGAGGCACACATTTTTCATCTGTCATTCGGACGTCGCTTTGCATCTTCCAGCATCATCCGGTCCACAAAATCGCGCTTCCGCAGAAAGAAAAGAAAGAAAGAATGCGGAAAGGGCGACAGCGTGCATTTCGCGAATCGTCCGAGAAGGCCCTCGCCGGTCACCCACTCGTATTTGGGCGCAAGGAAGGCCCTTCTCGCGCGATTCATTTGACATTTTGACAATCTGACAGCAGCGTCCCGCCGCAACCGCACACCGCAGGGGACGGACCGCCGGCATCGTCCGAATGAATAAATATTCTGCATAAACATGAAATTTACGGTGAATTTATGCAGTAAATACGAAAATATACGTACCTTTGCAGCGTCTTAGGAATAAATATGCACTATGAGAACAAAAAGCAGCCGACTTGATTCGATCAAGATCATCATCTCAACCAAGGAAATCGGTAGTCAGGAGGAACTCCTGCGCGAACTGGAGATCGAAGGATACACACTGACGCAAGCCACGCTCTCGCGCGACCTGAAGCAACTGAAAGTCGCCAAGGCGGCAAGCCCGGGCGGCAAGTACATCTACGTGCTGCCGAACAACACCTTATATAAAAGGGTGGCAGAATCCCGGCCGAAAGTGGAGTACCCCATCTCCAACGGGTTCATCTCGCTCCGTATCTCAGGCAACATCGCCGTCATCCGCACCCGTCCGGGCTATGCCAGCAGCATCGCCTACGACATCGACAACGGGAACATCCACGAAATCATCGGGACCATCGCGGGCGACGACACCATCATGATGGTCATCAACGAGGGCGTGACCCGTACGGACATGGTGAAGGCGCTCCGCAAGGTCATCCCCAACGTGCACTTCTGAGAACCGGCTGAAACAGACTAGACGACTTACAAAAGACATATACACAAGCGACTTTTTTACTATCGAGACAAATGGACGAAATTGACGTTATGGTTGCCGATGCCTCACACGAGGTCTATGTCGACACGATATTGGAAACGATTACAGCCGCCGCACAAGTCAGAGGAACGGGTATCGCCAAGCGTACCCACGAATATGTGGCGCAGAAAATGAAGGAGGGAAAAGCCATCATCGCGCTCCACGGCGACGAGTTCGCCGGATTCTGCTACATCGAGAGCTGGGGCAACAAGCAGTACGTGGCAAACTCGGGACTCATCGTCGTGGAGAAGTTCCGCGGACAGGGACTTGCCAAGCGCATCAAGCAGGCGGCGTTCACACTCTCCCGCCTGCGCTGGCCGCACGCCAAACTCTTCGGCCTCACCAGCGGGGCAGCCGTCATGAAAATCAATACGGAGCTGGGCTACGTCCCCGTGACCTTCGCCCAGCTGACGGACGACGAGGCGTTCTGGAAGGGTTGCGAAGGGTGCTGCAACCACGACGTGCTCGAACGCACGGGACGGCGCTACTGCATCTGCACCGCGATGCTCTATGACCCCGAGAAACACAAATGAGGCGGGACGGAACTCGACCTCCAGACAAACAAACTTAAAAACCAAATACAATGGAAGAGAAAAAGAAAGTAGTGGTGGCGTTCAGCGGTGGACTGGACACATCATTCACCGTGATGTACCTCGCCAAAGAGAAGGGCTACGAGGTCTATGCCGCCTGTGCCAACACCGGCGGATTCAGTGACGAACAGCTGAAGCAGAACGAGGCGAACGCCTACAAGCTGGGCGCCAAGGCATACGTGACGCTCGACGTCACCCGCGAATATTATGAGAAAAGCCTGAAGTACATGGTCTACGGCAACGTGCTGCGTAACGGGACCTACCCCATCTCCGTCAGCTCGGAGCGCATCTTCCAGGCGCTCGCCATCGCCCGCTACGCCAACGAAATCGGTGCGCACGCCATCGCACACGGCTCGACAGGTGCCGGCAACGACCAGGTACGCTTCGACATGACCTTCCTCGTGCTGGCACCGGGGGTGGAGATCATCACCCTGACGCGCGACATGGCGCTCAGCCGCGAGTATGAAATCAATTACCTGAAGGAGCACGGCTTCGAGGCAGACTTCACCAAGCTGAAGTACTCCTACAACGTCGGCCTGTGGGGCACGTCGATTTGCGGCGGCGAGATCCTCGACTCGCGCCAGGGACTGCCCGAGAGCGCCTACCTCAAACAGGTGACCCGCCAGGGCAGCGAGGAGCTGCGGCTGGAGTTCAAGAAGGGCGAGCTGCATGCCGTCAACGGCGAAGTGTTCACCGACCCCATCGCCGCCATCCAGAAGGTGGAGGAGATTGGCGCTGCCTATGGCATCGGCCGCGACATGCACGTGGGCGACACCATCATAGGCATCAAGGGTCGCGTCGGATTCGAAGCTGCCGCCCCGATGCTCATCATCGGCGCGCACCGCTTCCTGGAGAAATATACGCTCAGCAAGTGGCAACAGTACTGGAAGGACCAGGTTGCCAACTGGTACGGCATGTTCCTGCATGAGAGCCAGTACCTGGAGCCGGTGATGCGCGACATCGAGGCGATGCTCGCCGAGTCGCAGCGCAACGTCAACGGAACGGTCATCCTCGAGCTGCGCCCGCTCTCCTTCTCCACCGTCGGTGTGGACTCACCCGACGACCTGGTGAAAAACAAGTTCGGCGAGTACGGCGAGATGCAGAAAGGCTGGACGGCAGAAGACGCCAAGGGATTCATCAAGGTGCTCTCCACGCCGCTGCGCGCCTACTACAGCGTCCACAAGGACGAGGAAGACGTGTGACCCGGACTCTCATTTCCTGACCCAAACACAGACACCATGATAAAAGTAGGAATCATAGGCGGAGCGGGCTACACCGCGGGGGAGCTCATCCGTCTGCTCATCAACCACCCCGACGCGGAGATTGTGTTCGTCCACAGCAACAGCCAGGCGGGGCGCAAGATTACCGACGTCCACGAGGGACTCTACGGCGAGACCGACCTGACATTCACCGACGCGCTGCCGCTGGAGAGCATCGACGTGCTCTTCTTCTGCACCGCCCACGGCGACACGCGGAAGTTCATCGACTCGCACAACATCCCCGAGGAACTGCGCATCATCGACCTCTCGATGGACTACCGCATCAAGGCGGACGACCACGACTTCGTCTACGGCCTGCCGGAGCTGAACCGCCGCGCCATCTGCCACAGCAAGCATGTGGCGAACCCGGGCTGCTTTGCCACGTGCATCCAGCTGGGACTGCTTCCGCTAGCCAAACACCTCCTGCTCAACAGCGACATCTCGGTGAACGCCATCACCGGCAGCACGGGAGCAGGCGTGAAACCGGGCGCGACGAGCCACTTCAGCTGGCGCAACAACAACATCAGCGTCTACAAGGCTTTCGCCCACCAGCACGTGCCGGAAATCAAGCAGTCGCTCCGCCAGCTGCAGAACAGCTTCAACGCGGAGATTGACTTCATCCCCTACCGGGGCGACTTCCCCCGCGGCATCTTCGCCACGCTGGTGGTGAAGACGCAAGTGGCGCTTGAGGAGCTCGAACGCATCTACGAGGAGTACTACGCCAAGGACTCCTTCGTCCACATCGTGAAGGAGAATATCGACCTGAAGCAGGTGGTCAACACCAACAAGTGCCTCATCCACCTGGAGAAGCACGGCAACAAGCTGCTCATCATCTCCTGCATCGACAACCTCCTGAAGGGTGCCAGCGGACAGGCGGTCCACAACATGAACCTGCTGTTCAACCTGGAGGAGACCGTAGGGCTGCGGCTGAAGCCCAGCGCCTTCTGACACAAACCATTTACCCGTCATTATCCGAAGACTATGAATCTGTTCGACGTATATCCCCTGTTTGACATCAACATCGTCAAGGGCAAGGGCTGCCGTGTCTGGGACGACCGGGGCACGGAGTACCTGGACCTCTACGGCGGCCATGCCGTCATCTCCATCGGCCACGCCCACCCGCACTATGTGGAGGCAGTGAGCCGCCAGGCGGGCATGTTGGGCTTCTACTCCAACTCCGTCGTCAATCTGCTGCAACGCCAGCTTGCCGAGCGACTCGGCAAGGCGTCCGGCTACGAAGACTACAGCCTCTTCCTCATCAATTCCGGAGCGGAGGCCAACGAGAATGCACTCAAGCTCGCCTCGTTCCACAACGGACGGACGCGCGTGGTGTCCTTCGCCAAGGCGTTCCACGGACGGACCTCGCTCGCCGTGGAAGCGACGCAGAACCCCTCCATCATCGCCCCCATCAACGCCAACGGGCATGTGACCTTCCTCGAGCTGAACGACCTTGAGGGCGCCCGCACCGAGCTGGAGAAGGGAGACGTGTGTGCCGTCATCATCGAGGGCATCCAGGGCGTGGGCGGCATCCGCATCCCCGACGCCGCCTTCCTGCAAGGCCTGCGCCGCTTGTGCGACGAAACCGGCACCCTCCTCATCCTCGACGAGATCCAGTCGGGTTACGGACGCAGCGGACGGTTCTTTGCCCACCAGCACGCCGGCATCCGCCCCGACCTCATCACCGTGGCAAAAGGTATCGCCAATGGCTTCCCGATGGGCGGAGTGCTCATCAGCCCGAAGTTCACCCCCTCCTACGGTCAGCTGGGCACGACGTTCGGCGGCAACCACCTGGGCTGTGCCGCCGCCCTCGCCGTGCTCGACGTGATGGAGAGCGAACACCTCGTGGAGAACGCCGCCCGTGTGGGCGAGCACCTGCTGCAGGAGCTGCGTGCCCTGCCCGGCATCCGTGAAGTCCGCGGCAAGGGCCTGATGCTCGGCATGGAGTTCGACCGTCCGGTGAAGGAGCTGCGCAACCGCCTCATCTACGACCATCATGTGTTCACCGGAGCCAGCGGGACGAACGTCATCCGCCTGCTGCCCCCTCTCTGCCTCACCGTCGGGGAAGCCGACGAGTTCGTGGAGAAACTGAAGGCAGCCCTCGCCGGGAACTAGCCCCTCTTCCATCCGCATCCAGACGCCGGATATACCGTCAGGACGTGTGCCCCTCTCCGTGCCACTCCCCCGACGGCGTATCCGGCGTCCGTGTTTTCAGGCGCAAAAGCGGAAGAACTTACAAACAAACTGAATATTCTTGTCCAATTAATTCCTATGTTAGCGTTTCTTTCTTAACTTTGCTAGCATCCTATCACATTAAAACGCTACTGATATGAGAATAGCTATTATCGGCGCAGGCAACATGGGTGGAGCCATTGCATGCGGATTGGTACAGGGCCGCAAGGCTGAGAAACGGGAAGTCATCGTGGCAAACCCGCACAACGAGAAGCTGCAGGCTTTGCAGGCACGCTTCCCGAAGATTCAGGTGACCAACGACAACAAGGAGGCCGCACGCGGTGCGGACATCATCATTGTGGCAGTGAAGCCCTGGAAAGTCAGCGAGGTGCTGAAGCCCATCCATCCGCAGCGTCCGCAGATTCTCGTCTCGCTCGCTGCCGGAGTGACGATGGAGCAACTCGCCCAGTATGTCGACCCCGAGATGCCTATCTTCCGCATCATCCCCAACACCGCCATTGCCGTGCGTGCCAGCATGACGCTGGTCTGCGGACGGAATGCTACGGAGGAACAGTCACAGATGTTGCTGGACATCTTCAATGAGATGGGACTTGCCATGATGGTGAAAGAGGAACAGCTGGAAGCAGCCACCTCGCTCTCGTCGTGCGGCATCGCCTTTGTGCTGAAATATGTGCAGGCTGCCATGCAGGCGGGCATCGAGATGGGCATCTCGCCCAGGAATTCCATGTGCATGGTGGCACAGACGCTCACCGGCGCGGCTTCCATCCTGCTGGAACAGGACACGCACCCCTCGGTGGAAATAGACAAGGTGACGACTCCCGGCGGTATCACCATCAAGGGACTGAACGAACTCGAACACGCCGGCTTCACTTCCGCCATCATACGCGCACTGAAGGCAAGCAGGTAAAGAACAAACTAACAATCTAAGAACTATGAGCGAACAAATCAAACAAATTGCTGCACGGCTCCGTGGGTTGCGCGATGTGCTGGAACTCACGGAGCAGGAGGTAGCCGATGCCTGCCAGCTCGACGTGGAGGAATACCGCGAAATGGAAGCCGGCACACGCGACCTCTCGGTAAGCACCCTGCAAAAGATATCACGCAACTACGGCATTGCACTCGACGTGCTCATGTTCGGCGAAGAGCCCAAGATGAGCTCCTACTTCCTGACACGCGCCGGAACGGGCATCTCGGTCGAACGGCGCAAAGCCTACAAGTACCAGTCGCTGGCATCGGGATTCCGCGGACGCATCGCAGACCCGTTCATCGTGACCGTCGAGCCCAAGCCGGAAGGGACACCCGTACAGTTCAACTCACACCAGGGACAGGAGTTCAACCTCGTCATCGAAGGACGGCTGTTGCTCAACATCAACGGCAAGGAACTCTTCCTCAATCCCGGCGACAGCCTTTACTTCAATTCAGCACTGCCCCACGGGATGCTTGCCCTCGACGGCAAGCCGGTGAAATTCTTGGCTATAATCATGTAACAAATACAATGGTAGAAAGATTCATTACACAGACGAGCTTCACTTCGCAAGAAGACTTTATCAAGCACTTCCACGTGCGGGTGCCGGAGAACTTCAACTTCGGCTATGACGTGGTGGATGCATGGGCTGCTGAACAACCCGATAAGAACGCCCTCCTCTGGACCAACGACCGCGGAGAGCACCACCAATACACTTACGCCGAACTGAAGGAGAAGACCGACCGTACGGCATCGTACTTCCAGAGCCTGGGCATCGGCCACGGAGACATGGTCATGCTCATCCTCAAACGACACTATGAGTTCTGGTACGCCATCATAGCCCTTCACAAGCTGGGTGCGGTAGCAATCCCTGCCACACACCTGCTCACGAAGAAGGACATCGTCTACCGCTGCAACGCCGCAAGCATCAAGATGATTGTGGCTGCGGGCGACGACGTGGTGCTGCAACACATCATTGATGCCATGCCCGAGTCACCCACCGTGGAACGGCTCGTCAGCACGGGACCGCACATCCCCGACGGATTCGAGGATTTCCATCAAGGCATCGACCATGCCGCCCCGTTCGTCCGTCCGGCACACGTCAACACGAACGACGACATCTCGCTGATGTACTTCACGTCGGGCACCACGGGCGAGCCGAAAATGGTGGCCCATGACTTCACCTACCCGCTGGGGCACATCGCCACGGGAAGCTTCTGGCACAACCTCCACGAGGACAGCCTCCATCTGACCATTGCCGACACCGGTTGGGGCAAGGCGGTGTGGGGCAAGCTCTACGGACAGATGATTGCCGGAGCCAACGTCTTCGTCTACGACCACGAGAAGTTTACCCCGGCAGACATTCTGGAAAAGATACACGAATACCACATCACGTCGCTCTGCGCACCGCCGACCATCTACCGCTTCCTCATCCGCGAAGACCTGACGAAGTACGACCTCTCGTCGCTGGAGTACTGCACGACGGCAGGCGAAGCGCTCAACTCGGCCGTCTACGACACGTTCAAACGCCTCACGGGCATCCGCCTGATGGAGGGATTCGGACAGACCGAGACGACACTGACCCTTGCCACCTTCCCGTGGATGGAACCGAAGCCCGGCAGCATGGGTGTCCCCAACCCGCAATACCACATCGGGCTGCTCACTCCCGACGGACGCCCGGCAGAAGACGGCGAACAGGGACAGATTGTGGTCTACACCGACCAAGGCAAGCCGTTGGGACTCTTCAAGGAGTACTACCGCAACGAGCAGCTGACGCGTGAAGCATGGCACGACGGAATCTACTACACCGGCGATGTGGCATGGCGCGACGAGGACGGCTACTACTGGTTCGTGGGTCGTGCCGACGACGTCATCAAGAGCTCGGGCTACCGCATCGGCCCCTTCGAAGTGGAAAGTGCCCTGATGACCCACCCGGCTGTGGTCGAATGCGCCATCACTGGAGTTCCGGACGAAATCCGCGGACAGGTGGTGAAGGCGACCATCGTCCTTGCCAAGGACTACAAGGACCGCGCCGGCGATGCGCTCGTCAAGGAACTGCAGAACCACGTGAAGCGCGTCACCGCCCCCTACAAGTATCCCCGTGTCATCGAGTTTGTCGACGAACTGCCGAAGACCATCAGCGGAAAGATACGGCGCGTGGAAATCCGTCAGAACGAAGCGAAGAAGAGACAAGCGTGAGTATGTTCAGGCGGAAGCACCCCTGCCCGTCCGCACATCCACGGAACCACATACAAACTTAAAAGCTCAAACCTATGGCAACAACAAAAGATTACGGCTCATTGGTCGAAGTCTTCAGAGGCGACCTTTGGGAGGCAGAACTGGTGAAAGGCTTCTTGGCAGCAAATGGCGTACAAGCCATGACAAAGGACGAATCGGTCGGTCTGGTTACCGGTCCGTACAATAGCGGCGGACAAGGCGTTGTCGTCCTGGTGAACCACGAGGAACAGGTGTTCGCGGAGAAAATCATCCGGGAGAACAAGCCCAAGTTGGAGAACCGTTGACCCTGTTCGGGTCGGAAAGAGACTGGAAGGTGTGCCCGGCAAGAACCGCAGGGGCACACCTTCTTTCGTTTCCCGCCGGCGGGCCCGTCTCATACGGCATACATATTTATACGTCAGAGGCGGTTTATTCGCTCCTTTTTGTCATAAAAAGGCGTTTTAGCGTGGCATAAAGATTAAATATGCCTACATTTGCCTTGACACATATCATCCAAAGATACGACTATGAGCAAGGACAACCATACACGCATCGTGGTCAAGGTGGGCAGCAACGTGCTCACCCGGACTGACGGGACACTTGACGTCACCCGCATGTCGGCACTGGTCGACCAGGTGGCGGAATTGCGCCGGGACGGTACGGAGGTGATTCTGGTCTCTTCGGGTGCCGTGGCGGCAGGACGCAGCGAGGTGCATCCTTCTGGAAGACTCGACAGCGTGGCAAGCCGACAACTGTTCTCCGCCGTGGGACAAGCCAAACTCATCAACCGCTACTACGAGCTGTTCCGCGAACACGGCATCGCCGTCGGACAGGTACTCACCACCAAGGAGAGCTTTGGCACCCGCCAGCATTACCTGAACCAACGTGCCTGCATGGAGGTGATGCTACGCAACGGAGTGCTCCCCATCGTCAACGAGAATGATACCATCTCCGTGACCGAACTGATGTTCACGGACAACGACGAGCTCTCGGGACTCATCGCCACCATGATGGATGCATCCGCCCTCTTCATCCTGAGCAACATCGACGGCGTCTATACCGGTCCGCCATCCGAGCCGGACAGCGTGCTGCTCCGCGACATCAGGCCGGGAGAAGACCTGTCAGAGTACATCCGGCAAGAGAAGTCAGGCTTCGGACGCGGCGGCATGATTACCAAGACCCGCATCGCCCGCAAGGTTGCCGAGGAGGGCATCGCCGTGTGGATAGCCAATGGCAAGCGTGAGCGGATCCTGCCTGACCTCATGGCTCATCCGGACACGACACCCTGCACCCGGTTCGTCCCCTCACCCGTCGCCCCGTCGAGCGTCAAGAAGTGGATTGCCCACAGCGACGACTTCTGCAAGGGAGAAATCCAGCTCGACGAGGAAGCCACCCGCCGGCTGACGGAAGGACAGGTGGCAAGCATCCTGCCTGTAGGCATCACCCGGGTAGAGGGAGACTTCGAGGAGGACGACCTCATCCGCATCATCGGCGCCGACGGACAGCGCGTCGGAGTGGGAAAAGCCGACTGTGATGCCACGACCCTGCGACGGGAACTGGGCTGCAAGGACAAGAAACCCGTGGTGCACTATGACTTCCTCTACGTGGAAAGCTCCGTCTGCTGACAGGAAGGCAACCCTCACACACAAGAACCCGCTAACAAAAGAACCCACATGGACATACATTCCCTATTGGCTTCCGCTAAAGAAGCCTCCTTCAACCCCGGCATACAGGACGAAGCACTCGTCAACGAGACCCTGCGCCTGACCGCCGACGAGATTGAGACACAGACTGACGCCCTCCTCGCCGCCAACCGCAGCGACCTGGCACGCATGAACCCCGACGACCCGAAATACGACCGGCTGAAGCTCACGGCAGAACGCCTGCAAGGCATAGCCGACGACATGCGTACGGTCGCCTCTCTCCCCTCTCCGCTGGGACGCATCCTGCAACACAGCGTCCGCCCCAACGGCATGGAGCTGACACGGGTGAGCGTCCCCTTCGGCGTCATCGGCATCATCTACGAGGCGCGACCCAATGTGACCTTCGATGTGTTCTCCCTCTGCCTGAAGGCCGGTAGTGCCTGCGTACTGAAGGGAGGGAGCGATGCCCGGGATTCGAACACGGCAGCCGTTTCGCTCATCGGCAATGTGCTCCGTCGGCAAGGACTGCCGCCCCACCTGGTGACCCTGCTTCCTCCCGACCGCGAGAGCGCCGACGCCCTGCTGCGTGCCAATGACTGCGTGGACCTGCTCATCCCGCGCGGAAGTGCCGGACTCATCCGCCACGTACGCGAGCATGCCACAGTCCCGGTCATCGAGACCGGTGCAGGCGTCTGCCATACCTACTTCGACCGTGCCGGTGACACTGCCAAAGGGGCAGCCATCGTCTGCAATGCCAAGACCCGCCGGGTGAGCGTCTGCAATGCACTGGACTGCCTGCTGGTTCACCGCGAACGCCTCGCCGACCTGCCGGAGCTCTGCCGTCCGCTTGCCGAGAGCCGGGTGGTGCTTTATGCTGACGGACAGGCCACAGCCGCCCTTGCAGGACATTATCCTGCCGACCTGCTGCGACCGGCAACGCCCGACAGCTATGGCACGGAATTCCTCGACTACAAGATGGCGGTGCACACCGTCGCCTCGCTGGATGAAGCACTGGCACACATCCGCCGCTACGGCTCGCACCACAGCGAGTGCATCGTCACCGAAGACGCAGCTTCCGCCGAACGCTTCATCCGCGAGACCGACGCAGCCTGTGTCTACACCAATGTGTCAACCGCCTTCACCGACGGGGCACAGTTCGGACTGGGAGCGGAAATAGGCATCAGCACGCAGAAGATGCACGCCCGCGGTCCCATGGGACTGGAGGCACTCACCACCTATAAATGGGTGATACGCGGCAACGGACAGATACGTCCGCGATGAACGCCCCACCCGAACAGATAACTATTCACACCAACATAAACTAAGAAACGACATGAGAAACTTTACATGCGTACAAGACCTGGGGCCTCTGGACAGTGCCCTCCGCGAAGCTTTCGAAGTGAAGAAAGACCGCTTCAAACACGTCGCACTCGGACGTAACAAGACCCTGCTGATGATTTTCTTCAACAGCAGCCTCCGCACCCGCCTGAGCACACAGAAGGCGGCGCTCAACCTGGGCATGAACGTCATTGTGCTCGACATCGCCCAAGGCGCGTGGAAGCTGGAGACCGAACGTGGCGTCATCATGGACGGCGACAAACCCGAACATCTGCTCGAAGCCATCCCCGTGATGGGTTGCTACTGCGACATCATCGGTGTGCGTTCGTTTGCCCGCTTCGAGAATCGGGACTATGACTACAACGAGGTCATCCTGAACCAGTTCATCAAATATTCCGGACGTCCGGTGTTCTCCATGGAGGCAGCTACCCGCCATCCGTTGCAGAGCTTTGCCGACCTCATCACCATCGAGGAGTACAAGAAGAAGGAACGTCCCAAGGTCGTCATGACATGGGCGCCCCATCCCCGTCCACTTCCCCAGGCTGTTCCAAACTCCTTCGCCGAATGGATGAACGCCACCGACTATGAGTTTGTGATCACCCATCCGGAAGGCTACGAGCTGGCACCCGAATTTGTGGGCAAGGCACGGGTGGAATATGACCAGATGAAAGCTTTCGAGGGCGCCGACTTCATCTATGCCAAGAGCTGGGCAGCCTACAGCGGCGATAACTACGGAAAAATCCTGAGCACCGACCGCTCATGGACCGTGAGCGAACGTCAGATGGCAGTGACGGACAATGCCTACTTCATGCACTGCCTCCCTGTACGCCGCAACATGATTGTCACCGACGAGGTCATCGAGAGTCCGCAGTCGATTGTCATTCCCGAAGCCGCCAACCGCGAAATTTCGGCAACTGTCGTCCTGAAACGCATGCTCGAATCCTTGTAATCACCGTCCGTGCAGAATGAAAGTGTAGAATAATTCCACACATTATTCCACACTTTCCACACTTTTCCACACTTCCGTACAGGCGTGCCACTGGCAAGACTTCCTATTCTTTAAAAAGCAATGTTCCTTGACATCCGTTTACAATATATCTCAACAATTATATTTCCAGGGACACTTCATGAGGCATCTCTTAAAACTTTTCACAAGCGGAAGGTTTAAGGCAGGAAGAAGCAGGACACTTTTAGTAGCCTGACAGCTATTTTGTTAGAAGTTTTCAATAAACAGAAAACGCAAGCACAGTACTACAGGTCCGACAAAGCGCCTGACAAATAGCTAAAAGAAGCTATATTTCGTAGTCGGAAGCCAAAAATATGTATTTTATACTGACAGGTTGGCACAAAGTCCGGCTTTGGCACATGGGTTGCAATATAATTATCGAGTGAGGCTTGAAAAGGATACCCCGACAGGACCTTGCTTACGTAAACAACTAAAAAGCATCAGAAAGTATCTGGCAAGCATGAGGAGGGCAGGCTAGGAAATACGCTGACAGTCGCAGCACTGAAAGATATTTAAGCCGTCCCCACTAAAACGGTCATTCATCACACTGCGTTTACCACTTGCTACCGATTGTGAGCGTGTGAAACACGGACGAGTGCCGAACGAAGCCGACCCTGCTTCTCCCCTTTGCTACCAATACGATTTGGTGAACTTAGTGAAGACCACATACACACAACTTCATATGATTAAAAATTCTCCTAAAGAGACTTGAAACTAAACTTAGCGGCTTCCCATTCGTGATTGAACCGGAAGTCGCGCTTTTTTTATACCCCCTTCGAAAAGTGTGCCAAAATTTCCCCGATATTATTACTTAAGTATTACACAAGCACACAACTCAGCAGTTGACAAGACATTGGCAGGCAAGGGAGAAAGTCTCCGTCTCAGGATTACCGTGATGGGCAATTCCTCACAAGGGCCCTGTTTACCGGACGCTCGTCCCCTTGTAAACAATCACTTGCACTTGCAAAAGTTGGGATTAGAATGAAAAGAAGATGCGTGGAACTGCAATGCCACGTCCTTGTGTACAGGTGCTAGGAAAACCTTCGTAAACAGATGTGGAAATAACAGCCCAACGCATATGCGTGGAGACCATCATACCTTCTCCTGTTTACGTGGTTGAAGTTTCCTAGGCTTTGTACACGCAGGAAGAAGACATAACGCCTCTTATTTTCAATATGTCTTGGAAGGAGTCGTACTCCATCCAGCTACAAAAGTAAGAAATTCCGTAATAATTCCCCATCTCCTACCATTTTTATTTGCTGCCGGCCAATTTATTTATAAACTATCATTTCATTCCACCATTATGAGTAATTCGGCAGACAGTCCCTGTATTTTTCCGTTTGAACTCATCATTTTTTATATCATCGGCTTCATTGGGAAGCAGATTTTTTCATTTTCCACCACAACTGGAGACACTACATTCGCCGTGGGGATGCCGAAGAAAATATACAGGGTCTCTCTCGGTCAATCTCATCCTTGCCTTGATTCGTTCCCAACCATAGTGCTCCTGCTGCGTTCCGAACGAACCCTCTATCTTTGTCACCCTCACTCTTGCCAATCTTTGCAGATGAAGATTTATGGCTGACACAAGGTCAGTTAGCGGACATATATTGTACTACCTAATAGAATATCATCCAACATATAGATAATATATAAAGATGGAGAACATTCCACAGGGGCAACTAACAAGAAATTCTTGTTAGTTCGCCAAGAGGGCAATCGACAGGTAAAGCGCAACATTGAGCCGTGAACGCAACTTCTATCAACAGCTGACGATGGTAACAGATACCATGTCCTCAATTACGCAACCAGCAGTTGCGCAATTCAATGGGCCATCACAGTCAATTACGAAATCAGTGATTTCGCAATTTAACGGACCATCAAATATTCGGTATTGATGTACCGATGATGCAAATCTCTTCCAAAAAGAGATAATACCGTTTTCTGGTCTGTTCATTTTGAATTCTATTTCAAATACCCGAAATCCTTAAAGAAAGCACTGTCCGTATAAGCGATCATTGTCCTATGCGTCGTAGCCTTTATTGTGTTTGCACATCTTTGCCCTGGGAAGTAAGAGAGTTCATCACTAAGACTGTATGTTCCTTTGGCTTTACTTCCTTTTTTATTTTCTTGAAAACAAGGCTCAGAAAACGTATTTAACGTGAGTTCGAAATAAGAATAAATATATTTCAGTGATAATTAGGAACATAGCGATAAAAGTATTAAATTTATAGTGCCGAATTATAAGATTTAAACGATTACCACTATGTTTCCGGAGTCTAAAATTACAGAGATTTATTATATGGCCGATGATTTTTGCAAGGAATTTGCTTTGCAACAGGAAAAATATATGATTGAGGACAAGAAGACCAGGCATCGTAATAAACCCAACCGTATGAGTGATGCCGAGATTATGGTTATTTTAATCCTGTTCCACTCCGGTGGTTTCCGTTGTTTCAAACATTACTACAAGGAGTATGTCTGCAAACATCTGAAACACCTTTTTCCGCGTCAGGTTTCCTATAACCGTTTTGTGGAACTGGAGAAGGAAGTATTACTTCCCCTGACCATCTTCATCAAAAAAGTCCTGCTGGGAACCTGTACCGGTATCAGTTTCGTCGATTCCACTCCCTTGCGTGTATGTCGTAACCAAAGAATCCTGATTCATAAGACATTTAAAGGACTTGCCGAGCGTGGGAAATGTTCTATGGGATGGTTCTTCGGATTCAAGCTACATCTGATAATCAATGACAAAGGAGAGATACTCAATTTCATGTTCACGCCTGGAAACGTGGATGACCGGGAACCGTTGAAACAAGGAAAGTTTCTGGAAAACATCAAAGGAAAACTATGCGCAGACAAAGAATATATCGGTCAGGCTTTATTTGAGAACCTCTTCCTTAATGGCATACAGCTTGTCACTAAAGTTAAAAATAATATGAAGAACTCACTGATGAGTGTCGCTGACAAGATTCTGCTCAGAAAAAGAGCCTTGATTGAAACGGTCAATGACGAACTGAAGAACATAGCACAGATTGAACACTCAAGACATCGTTCATTCAATAACTTTATAGCCAACTCCTTGTCGGCTATCGCGGCATACTGTTTTTTTGAAAAGAAGCCCGCCATTGACGTGAATTTTGTCAATGACGGACAACTTGCTATTTTTTGATTTTATTTCGAACTCACGTTATTTAATAATAGAAATTAATTTTTCTGCAAAAAAAAATCTAATTTCCTGCAACCCTTTTTCAAACGCTGTGTGTCTTTATAATGTAATAACACTTATAAAGCACATGAAACACATAGCATATCTGATAGTAAAGTCTATTCTTTCCGACCTGTCCGAACAGGAAAAGAAAGAACTTAGCCAATGGCGTTCGTCATCGCGGCATAATGAAAACCTGTACCAAAAATACAGTGGAAAAGACTTTCTACAGGATATGACACCTCTCTACACTCCCGGAGAGGAAACAGAACTATACAGACAGCTTCAGAAAAAGATGCATCCGGCTCGCAAGCGGAGAATTGCATGGTATAAATGGACTGGTGCTATTGCCGCATGTCTGTTATTGTCTGTTATTCTATATCAGGTATATACAAATTACAGGCAAGAGCAAAATGTTATTGTCCTGGCTGATTTAAAACCGGGAACACAACAGGCTACCTTGTATACTTATTCCGGAGATGAAGAAACGGTTATGCCTAAACAAACCGAAAAAGTTATCATCAATTATCCGGACAACAATAAAAGTCTGAATAATGAAAATGACAAGCCGCAAGGTATTATACAACAATCGGCTGTCAAACTGAATGATATAAAACGTATTATTGTTCCACGGGGCGGCGAATACAACGTTGTTTTAAAAGACCAAAGCAATATTTATCTGAATTCAGAGTCCGATATTCAGTTTGCACCCGAATATGGAGTAGACAAGCGTGAAATGGCATTCAAGGGAGAAGCTTACTTCAACGTTGCAAAAATGGAAAATCAGCAACCCTTCATAATCCATACAGAATTCGGAACAGTAGAAGTAAAAGGTACATCATTCAACCTCCGTTGTTATGAAAACGAAAAGATACTGCAAATAGCACTCGAAAACGGATGTGTACACTTTACTCCCTTGCACAATAAAGACACCTATGTACTAACTCCGGGACAGCTCCTTACTTATCATGTAGACGAACAGCAAATCACTACAGAAGAAACAGATATCAGCATATACACATCATGGAAAAGCGGAATATACAGTTTCAGACAAACTCCGCTCTCGGCCATTATGAATGACCTTTCACGATGGTATAACATCCCTATCGGTTTTGCAAAGAAAGAACTTGAGAACATAACATTTACGGGTGAAGTCAAACGCTATGACAACTTTATTGATATTGCCGGTATGTTTGAACTGACAAAAATGATTCGTTTCAAGGCTAACCGAAACGGTATAATTATAGAAGAACAAAAGTAATCATATTATTAATTTTATACAGACTGAGATGAAAAACAGAGAGAATCTTTTCCTGCGACAAGGCAGGGCAACGGGCTTTAGCAAAAGGCTCTTTGCGTGTTTGCTTCTGGGTTCATTGACTTTAGGCAATGCAATGGCTCAGAACATAAAAAGAATAACTTTACAGTTAAAGAATGCCCAATTGGAGAAAGTATTGTCTACTATCAAGGAACAAACGGGCATGCGGCTCATTTACAGCGATGAGGACATAGCAAACATACCGCCTGTCAACATCAATGTAAAAGACATGGAGGTACTTGAGGCAGTAAAGCAATGCCTGAAAAATACAGGGCTTTCTGCAACTATAAAAGATAATACAATCGTCATCTCTCCTACTACACAAGCCGGGGAAATAAAAGGTATCGTAACTGACGAGCGCAACGGTGAACCTATGATTGGTGTCAACGTATCTGTTATAAAAGGTGGAAAAATGATTACTGGCGTAGTTACAGACATCGACGGTAAGTTCAGCGTAAATATTCCCCGTGGCGCTCAGCTTAAATTCTCGTTCGTCGGTTACAGCGAACAAGTAATCAGTCCGGAAGGAAACGATATAAAAGTAGCGTTGAAAGAGGATGCCAATACGATGGATGAAGTCGTAGTCAACGGTTTCTTTACACGTTCCAAACAAACTTATACAGGTGCTGCACGCACTGTAACCTCTGAACAGTTGTTGAGCATATCACCCAACAATGTATTACAGGCATTGTCTGTTCTTGACCCTTCTATCAAAATAAACAAGAACAATGCAATGGGATCAAACCCCAACAATATTCCAGATCTTGTAATACGTAGTACTACATCACTGGCTACTGACAATGAAGCCGGACTGAATGCTCCTCTTATTGTTATAGACGGAGTGGAATCTACATTACAGGACTTATACGATATCAACATGTACGATATTGAGCGTGTAGATATCCTTAAAGATGCTTCAGCTACCGCACTTTACGGTGAAAATGCCGCAAACGGTGTTATCGTTATTGAACGTAAAAGAGTGGAACAGGCACCAGTACGTATCCGATATACATTTACTCCAGATTTCAGTTTTGCTGACCTGTCAAGTTATGACTTATGCAACTCACAACAAAAATTGGAGTTGGAAAGACTGGCCGGATTATACGACAGCAGCAACGGAAGCATGGATAATACCTATTATGAGAAACTGGCTCTGGTAAGCAGCGGCATCAATACCGACTGGAAGTCAAAACCAATACGTACAGGATTCTCACAGACTCATTCGCTCTCTGTATCAGGACGTGGAGGAAGCATTGAATATAACATTACCGGAAACTTTACCGACAAGAACGGTGTCATGAAAGATGACGGACGAAAGAATTATGGTCTCGAGCTCTACCTGGCATACCGTCTCAAAGAAAAACTGGTGCTTACCTTAAGAGCCAGCCACCAGCAAACCAATATCCGCAACTCCAAATACGGAAGTTATGACACATGGTTGCAAATGAATCCTTATGACTCTCCTTACGATGAAAACGGAGAACTCCGTTCATTATTGTCATGGGATATGACCAATCCTCTTTATGAGGCATCACTAAGTAGCTTCTCTACTGAAGAAACCCGTACTCAGAACCTGTCTTTGAGTGCACGTTATAACTTCAAACCGAATTTGTACATCACGGCACAAGGTTCATTGCTCACGGCAAAAGGTACGGCCGATGATTTTGTATCTCCTCTTTCCATGCAGTTCAAAGACGTAACAGACCCGTTGAAAAAAGGAAGCTATACATTAACCAACAATGACGAAGACAATTATTCGTTCAAAGTAGTCGGTAACTGGATACACAGCTTCGATAATGACGGTACACTGTTTACATTGAACGTGGGAGGTGAAATCAAAAAAGAGAACAGTTCTTCACGCACAAGCATCGCTTCAGGTTTCTTGTCTGATAACCTGACCGATTTCGGATACGCAGCATCTTACTCTGACACTACCCCATACGGAAGTGAAGACCTTGCCACCAGCGTAGGTGCCTTCGCTGCAGCAAACTTTACATGGAAAAACCGCTACATCATTGATGGTTCATACCGTATGTCTGGTTCTTCCAAGTTTGGAGAGAACAACAAATATGCACCGTTCTGGTCAGTAGGTGCCGGATATAACTTGCATAACGAAGAATTCATCAAACAGCTAGGATGGGTAGATATGTTACGTCTGAGAGGAAGTTACGGATATACAGGTAGCGTAAAATTCTCACCATATCAGGCTATCTCTACTTATAAATATTACATTAGTAATATCCACCTTGGAGGCGTAGGTGCAGTGCCTATGGCCATGCCTAATCCAGATCTAACCTGGCAGACTACCAAGAAGCTGAATGTAGGTATCACTTCTTCATTCTTTGATGAACGACTGAATGTCAACTTTGACTACTATAACGAATATACCGACGATATGCTTATCGACATATCATTACCCCCATCATCCGGAGCCAGCACTGTAAAAGATAACTACGGCGCACAGGAAAGCAACGGTATCGAATTTGCCGTATGGGGTAAACCTATCGTTACTAAAGACTTCAGCTGGACGGTTTCTGTAAACGGACTTCATTCAAAGACCGTCATCAAGAATATCTCTGAAGCATTGCAACGCAAGAATGATGAAAACAATGCCGTATCTGATGAATCAGTTCCACGTATACTTTACGAAGAGGGCGGTTCTCCTACAGCAATCTATGCCGTACGTTCTGCCGGAATCGACCCTGCATCAGGAAAAGAAATATACATTAAGAAAGATGGAACCTACACTTATACATATGACGTAAAAGACAAAGTCGTAGTAGGAGATACCAATCCGGATGTTGAAGGTAACTTCTCAACAGACTTCATGTATAAGAATTTCTATCTGGGTGTAAACTTCAGCTATACTTTCGGAGGAGATATCTATAACTCAACCCGTGCAGCCAAGATTGAAAACATCAATCCGCAATACAATGCAGACGTAAGAGCATTCACCGAAAGATGGAAACAACTGGGTGACTTGGTACCTTACCTGAACCTCAGTGCAACTGGTGGACAACAGTTCGTACACTCCAGCCGATTTGTTGAAAACGAGAATGAAATATGGTTGTCGAGCATCAACTTTGCCTATGAGTTTCCACAATCATTGATCCAATCATGGGGAATACAACGCTTGCGACTGACTCTTGGAGCCTCAGACTTATTCCGTCTGTCAACTGTACGCTATGAAAGAGGTACCTCTTATCCTTATAGCCGCAGCATTAATATGTCATTCAATATTACACTTTAAAACATGAATAAGATGAAAAAACTAATATACATTTGTTACGGACTATGTTCCTTGCTCCTTTTCAATGCATGCGACGATTTCCTGGATGTACGCCCAAAATCTGAGAAGGTAGAAAACGAGCAGTTTAAAGACGCACAAGGATTTGAAGATGCCATATACGGAGTTTACGGTGAACTTCAGAATACCTATTCATACGGACGTTTCATGTATTGGGGATTTACTGAAGTACTTGCACAGAACCTTGCATGCTACCAGGATCAGGCAGAAATAGGACAGCCTCTTTCTGAACTTGATTACGAAGCAGATGCCGTAAAGGAAGTAATAGCCAACATGTGGGAAGAAGCATACAAGAATATCGGATACATAAACAATATTCTTGAAAACCTGGAAGGAAGAAACTCCATGACCCTTTACAATTACTATAGAGGTGAAATGCTTGCTATGAGAGCTTTCCTGCATTTTGACCTTCTGCGCCTGTTTGCTCCTACTGACGAAACCAAAGAAGGTATTCCTTACGTAGAAACTTATTCATACGATGTGAAACCTTTTTATAAGGTAGGAGAAGTATATGACAAGATTCTCAAAGACCTGAACGAAGCTGAAAGTCTTCTTGCCGAAGAAGAAAACAGCATGGACTATCCGAGAACAGACAACAACCTGCGCAACTTCCTGAACTACCGCACTACACATTTCAATCTTTATGCCATATGGGCACTTAAGGCACGTGTATATTGGACAAGAGGCGATATGGCCAATGCTGCTATTTATGCCGAAAAAGTAATAAAAAGCGAGAAATTCCCGCTCGCATACAGACAGGAAATGGCAGACTATCTGGCAGGAAAGTTATCTGAAAAAGAAACGATTTTCGGAGTTTATTCTAACTCGTATCTTGAATCTGTACGTGCTCTTATATTCAATCAAACCTCATTTGTATCATTCCAACCTTATCTGGAATCATCAGGTGGCAATGATTTACGAACCTTCGAAGATATCTATGCACTGGACAATGACAACACTGCAGCCGATTACCGCATGCAACAACTGGACAACAGACTTTGGAGAAAAATCATAGATTATTATACACTGAAAGGAGAAAGTGGTCCTAGCGGATGGGACGCCCGATATTCCGGATTTACCCTGATGCACGTTTCTGAAATGTATCTGATTGCGGCAGAAGCACTTCTGGAAACAAATTACGATCTGGCAGTCAGCTACTTTGACGCAGAACTTACCTCACGCGGATTAAGAGGATTTGCAGTTCAGGGCAAACAACTTACCAAAGAAAACATTTACAATGAATATTGTAAGGAACTCTTTGGCGAGGGACAAATATGGTATAATATGAAACGCCTGAACAAAGACATCATATGCAATAGCCTTGACCGTGTATTACCGGCCAGTGACACATATTATGTAGTTCCAATACCAGACAGTGAATATGAATATAGAAATGACAACAAGTAAATGTGTACAGTATGAAAACAATATATATCAAACAAGCCTTGCTCGCTCTATTGTGCATAGCAGGAACAGCCTGCACAAATGAAGACTACCAGCTCTATGATACGACCCAAAAAGATTCTGCGTTCATTGAATATATCAATGACAAAGATGAAATAGCAACTTCGGTTTCCTATAGTTTTGGATTTGACATCGCTACAGAATACGTTGTAGAGCTACCTGTAAAACTTATGGGAATGACATCGGATAAAGCACGTACTTTCACTCTTGAACCGACAGAAGGTACTACCATGCAGGAAGGAGTGCATTATACTATTGATAAGGAAGCTATGTCTATTCCAGCCAATGGAATCGAGACAAAAGTGAAAATCACGCTTTTGCGCAACAATGATCCTGAACTGCAACAAAAGGAATTCACTTTAAACCTGATTCTAAAAGAGTCTGAAGACCTTGCCGTAGTAGGACAGAATAAATTCAGCATCACTTACTCTGACATACACCCAGAATATGCTCCTAGCTGGTGGGTATCATGGGCTATGCCACCCTACAGATATGATGTAGCACAAAAGTTTTTTGAGCTTTTCTATGCAATGAAAGATGTTAATCCCGCTGTTATAGACGAGATGGTAACACAATACGGAGATTATTTCGTAAATGCCAGCAGCATGATGGGTCCGTTATCTATGTATTCAAGCTTCATGAACAAATATGTACTGATACCCTTATACGAATATTATGAAGTACATGACCCATCAGCCATTGAAGGATGGGAAAAACCATCCGCTATGTAATTATATCTAACCGTTATAAAAATAAAGATATGAAGAATATAATATATACCATTTTTTTATTCTTTGCTCTCACATCATGCATCAACGATGATTCACGAGATGCAAACAAGCTGCTGCCAGAACTGTCAATAGAAGGCAGCGATTCTGAAAAGATGCCTGTTTACAACGTCTATTTCGGAACGGAATCTTTGGTAATAGATCCAAAGGTAAAAGCTACATCCAAAAACCTGAAATATGAATGGTCTGTAGGAGAATATAATACCACATCCGATTCAAAAGGAGAACTTACCAAAATCAGTTCAGAACCGATACTGAATTATTCTTTTGAAAAGAAAGGTACATATTACATACATCTTACCGTTACCGATGATATCGTTGGAGATGTAATGGAATATCAGGTAAATGTAAACGATTACTTTGAAAAGGGAATATTGGTCATAGCCAACTCGGAAGACGGAAAAGGAAATCTGGGATTTATCAAAGACCTCACTCCGGAAGATATTGCATCTGGAATGGAATACAAGGTAGAAGAACATTGCCTAGAACAAATGAACCCTGATATTCAAATGACGAAACTTATCGGAGCAGACCGTACCAATGCTGCAACCAGCCCTTATGCACAAACTCCGATAATGATTGTCGCCTTGGAAGACAAATGTTTCTTTGTAAACTCTACAACTTTCGAAATCATATCTTCTTCTGAGTATTCAAGCATCTTCGAAGGATTTAAGGCTACCCATTTTCTCTCGAATGACGGATATGCATCATACCCCTTTGTATATGATGTAAATTCCAAACATTCTATACATTTCCAAAAGGCTTATTGGTATCTGTACGAATATCCGCATGAATTCTATCAGCAAAGCTATGAAGACGTTATTCCCGGATATAACTATATGGCAAGTATAAATTCGTGGAGTACGACACCAGTATTCGTAAACTACAGTACTTCTGAAATTATCAAGTTCCAAGCTTATTCTAGTAATGGTATGGCTACATCAGGCGACTTGTTCAAAGATAAGGATATACTGATGCTTGTTCATAACACACAACAAAATAGTGGAGACATTTATGTTGTAACAAAAGACAAAGCCAATCCTAACAAAATTTCACAATATACTATCTCTTCAAATACTGTAGGTGAATATCCTGATTGGACATATATTTATGAAAGCAGTAAAGAAACTTCTTATGAAGTAACGGACACACAGGGAATTCCTTCACAAGGAACAAGACTCACTCTTGCCAGAAGTAGTCAAGTAGCATTTTATGGTATTGGAGGAGATTTGTACGCTTACTACCTTTTCAACGCATCACCCCAACTTCCTACAAAACCCATTATTTCTTATCCTAATGAAGAGATTACCTGTATAGGTTACAATGAAGCAACTCAGGATTTATACGTAGGTACTTACAGTAATGATACAAAACGTGGAAATGTATATATCTACAGCACAGAAGATCTGACCAGCGATAAATTTGAGCCTAAATACGAGTTCAAACAATGCACAGATAAAATTTCTGATATAAGATACAAAAACTAACCCTCTCTCTTCTTTCAATGGGGGTATGTCTTGGCGAAGAACATACTCCCATTTAATTCTATTACAAACCAAGTAACCATTTAAACATCAGTCATGAAACTACATATTGCTATTCTATTGGCTTTAATTTATGCCTGCACCATGAATGCACAGTTAACAGTCAAAGGTCACATAACAGTAAAGAATGAAACTGACAGCATACATGAAATAGCCATCAACAACATCATGATGGGAAACTCATCATACACTCCTGTAAAAGCTGACAACAATCAGTTCAATATAAAGCTTACATCGGCTAATAACGGATTTTACCAACTTAACATCATTGTCCGAAAAGGAGATTCAAACAAGTATCCTTTCAACATTCCGCTGTATATGCCCGACTCCATCCGTATATACAACCTTGACATACAAATTGACAATGAAAAGATACAGTACGGCTTTGACAATAACAATACCTTTCTGGGAGAATATTATAATCAGGCAAACGTCATGAACAAGGAAGTATGGACCAACACTCCCTTGCCTGAGAACTCTTTGAAACTTATAAATCAATATGACAACATACTAAACAAGCTGTTGACTCAGTACAAGCCTTCAAAAGAGGTAGAATTATATGCACGGACCTGGAACTTTATTGAAAAGTCAAAAGCTATAAACGACATCCAATTTATGCATAGAAGAAACGGTAAAACCACTCCCAAAGAATTAGACAACGAAACCAATAATGCAACAGCTTTATTAAACAACAAGTATGCGATATGCTTTAATGAAACACCGATGTTCTTTTGCGCAAATATGCCTAAGGGAATGACTCTTGAAGAAAAAATGGACTATATCTATAAAAAAGCCGAAGACAAAAACTTGCAAAAGAGTATAGCGGAATATCTTCTGAGAAAGTATATCTCATCTTACAACTACAACAAAGACTTTTCTAACGGACTGATCGTCTTGGAAAAATGCGTCAGCAAATACAATCTTCCGGAAAAATATGTAAATGACTTCAAAAAAAGAAGATATATACTAGACAAGGCTCCATTTCCCGACATAACCTTTTACGATTCTGAAGGAAAAGAGCATACGTTCGAAGAGTTCAAGGGATATTACGTATACATTGATATCTGGGCATCGTGGTGCGTTCCGTGCTGTAAGGAAATTCCGCATCTGCAAAAGTTGGAAAAAGAACTGAACAATCCGGCTGTAAAGTTCCTGTCTGTATCCATCGATCAGAATGAAAAGAACTGGAAGAAGAAAATAGAAGAACTGAATCTGCACGGAAACCAATGGTTCAACAAAGGCAATGAAATATCAAACTTCCTGAATATAAATGCCATCCCAAGATTTCTTCTGTATGATAAAGAAGGCAAGCTCATGAACATTGATGCTACCCGCCCCAGCAATCCGCAGACAAAAGAAATGCTGGAACAGCTAAAATAAAGAAGTAAAATAAGATGATTACTAACTGACAGACAATCAGTAAGTATATACAACAAGCAACCCGACTGCAGAGGTCCTGCAATCGGGTTGTATGCTTATCAGCCTCCTTGAATAAAGTCACTTTCTACTGGCTCCATAATTTATTGATACCCAACAAAAAGTTTATCTTTAGCCTAAAGATATATGTACTTAAGTTAAAGATACATGTACTCAGCCTAAGGATAAACTTTCCAACCTGTATAAAAGCAGATTATCAGTTAGTGACTGTATGAATAAACTACAGTCTGCTTGCTTTTCAGTGAAGCCTGCACATCAATAAGCCGTTGGTTGCTGCTTCCTCTGAAACAAAGGCTTTCGTCTTTCAGTTCCTTTTTGAAACGGCCGTCTACCAGTACGTCTATGTATTTCAACAAACGAACCTGTTTTGGATTATTCAACAGATTTTCAAACGTATACCCCGTGTAGCACCATATGCTCTTATTGCTTTGATGCTTGATGGCACAAGCCAGCTCGGCAAAGCCTTCAGGCTGAAACATCGGGTCACCGCCGCTAAAGGTTACGTCGGCAAACTCGTCAGCCAGAACTTTTTGAAGAATTTCGTCCGTACTCATCCAATGTCCGCGATTAATATCCCAAGATTCGGGATTATGACAGCCGGGACATCCGTTAGGACATCCGGCGGCATAGATAGCGGTGCGGAATCCCGGTCCGTCTACCGTCGTATCTTCAAGAATATCAAGGATAGATAACATGATGATTACGCTTAATTATGTATTACACGGTCATTCAGTTCTGCCAGTTTGGCCTGATTCCATCGGTCGGTTGTTCCCACCAGATATCCGGTTATGCGCTGAAGCTTGTCAATGTGCCTGCTTCCGCACTTGGGACATTCTTCCATATGGGGGTCGGCATTCTCATAACCACAGTCCAGACAGCGGTTACGGTTATGGTTTACCGAGCCATAACCTATGTTGTAACGGTCCATCATATCCACCACACGCATAATGGCTTCGGGATTGTGTGTGGCATCTCCGTCAATCTCTACGTAGAAGATGTGGCCTCCACGTGTCAGGTCATGATAAGGAGCCTCTATCTCAGCCTTATGACGGGCACTGCACTTATAATATACGGGCACATGATTGGAATTGGTATAATAGTCACGGTCGGTTATACCGGGCAAGATTCCGAAATCCTTGCGGTCAACGCGTGTAAACTTGCCCGAAAGACCTTCGGCCGGCGTAGCCAGCACACTGTAATTATGCTGATACTGTTCAGAGAACTGGTTCACTCTGTCACGCATATAGGTTACAATCTTCAATCCCAGTTCCTGAGCTTCTTCCGACTCACCGTGATGTTTGCCCACCAGTGCCACCAGACACTCAGCCAGTCCGATAAACCCTATACCCAATGTTCCCTGATTGATAACAAGAGCTATCGTATCGTTGGGTTTCAGCTTCTCACAACCAATCCACAAAGCCGACATCAGAAGAGGGAACTGTTTGGCAAAAGCTGTTTTCTGAAATTCCATACGCTCATGCAGCTGACGGGCCGTAACTTCAAGCATCGCATCGAGTTTGGCAAAGAAACGGGCTATGCGCTGTTCCTTGTCTTCTATTTGCATGCACTCGATGGCCAGGCGGACAATATTGATTGTAGAGAATGAGAGGTTTCCACGTCCTATCGAAGTCTTCGGACCGAAACGGTTTTCAAACACACGCGTACGGCAACCCATTGTAGCCACTTCGTGCTGGTAACGCAGAGGGTCATCGGCTTTCCAGTCCTCACTCTGATTGAACGTGGCATCCAGATTCAGGAAGTTAGGGAAGAAGCGTCGTGCCGTCACCTTGCATGCCTGTACATAAAGGTCATAATTGGGGTCTTCCGACAGATAGCTGACTCCTCTTTTCTTTTTCCATATCTGAATAGGGAAAATGGCAGTCTCACCGTTACCCACTCCCTGATAAGTTGTTCTCAACAGCTCACGTATGATACAGCGTCCCTCAGCAGAAGTATCCGTACCGTAATTGATGGAACTGAACACTACCTGGTTTCCTCCTCGTGAATGTATGGTGTTCATATTGTGTATGAATGCCTCCATAGCCTGATGCACGCGGGCTACCGTCTTGTTTACGGCATGTTGCACGATGCGTTCGTCGCCCGACAGGCCGTCAAGCGGTTTTTGCAGATAGTCTGGAAGTTCTTCTGCATACAGATGCGAATAGTCTGCTCCGTTAAGTTCTTCCAGATTCTTTATTTCTTCAATGTAACTGCTGCGCACATATGGAGCCAGATAAAAGTCAAAGGCAGGAATAGCCTGTCCGCCATGCATCTCATTCTGGGCAGTCTCCAGCGAAATGCATCCCAATATGCTGGCTGTTTCAATACGTTTGGCCGGTCTGGACTCTCCATGTCCTGCCGAAAAACCATTCTGAAGGATATGATCTAACGGATGCTGCACACAGGTAAGACTTTTAGTTGGATAATAATCCTTGTCATGTATGTGCAGATAGTTACCCGCAACGGCTTCGCGCACGTCTTCACTAAGCAGATAGTCGTCAACAAACGGTTTGGTAGTCTCGCTGGCAAACTTCATCATCATTCCTGCCGGTGTATCGGCATTCATGTTTGCATTTTCACGGGTAATATCATTCGATTTGATATTGATAATCTCCAGGAAAATATCTCTTGTCTTTGCCTTACGGGCTATACTGCGCTGATTCCGGTAAGCAATATATTTCTGTGCCACGTCTTTTCGGCTACTCTTCATCAGTTCCATTTCCACGGCATCCTGAATAGCCTCAACGGTCATCTGTGCATCTCCATTAAAAGAGATACGGTCGGTAATCTGATGTATCAGTCTGAAGTCTTCTCCTTTTTCTGTATGCAACATTGCCTTACGGATAGCAGTGGCTATTTTCTCTTCGTTAAAGCCCACAATTCGTCCGTCACGCTTGATTACTGTCTGTATCATTTCCTACTGTTTTTCTAATTATCTATTATGCTAAATTTGCAATCAAAGGTAGCATATACAGAGGAAAGTTTCCCGTTTTGGACAACTTTTCGGCAATTAAAAAATATTAATCAATTGATAAACAGTAGCAATACAAAAGAAAATAGAAAACTTATACACAAGAAGTATTTTCTAAACAGTTAATCGAACAAGCAAACATACATACAGAAACAGTAAAATATATTCTATGCACTGATGAACAAACAGTTGAGATAGAACAAATGAAAAGTTATCCATCAAAGTTTCTCCAGAAAAACATCCAGAAGCAGCATTGCCGTAAAACTTGAACCGTATAAGGTTCCCATCTTTTTGCGAAGCTGTTCCTTTGCCCGTTTCTTATAGGCCTTTACTGCATCGACTGTCGTATGCATCTGCTCGGCAATTTCATCAATGTGGTATCCGTCAAGAGAGTAATTTATCACTTTCTTATAATTGTCGGGCAATTCCGAAATGGCCCGATACAGTAACGTATATACTTCCACATCGAGCATCTGATCATAAAAGTCTTCTTCTGACAAAGACTCCAGATAGGTATGATGAGTGTCTTCACTGCGAAGAATATTCAGACAACGATGCTTGACCGAAGTAAACAGATAAGTTCTTATCGCCTCCGGATTCTTGAACTCCTGACGATGATTCCATATCTGCATAAAGATATCCTGTACCACATCTTCTACTTCTTCTTCCTGCACAAAACGGCGTGCAAAGGCGAGCAGGCTGGGACTGTATTCATAGAAAAGAGTCTTGAATGCAGTCTCATCCCCTTGCTGGAAACGGAAAAAGGTTTCGTATGTCATCTTTGTCTTTATTGGAGTAAGGCTTCTCTTCTTCCGTTTTACGAAAAGAAGAGAGCCGTATTTTTTCATTACTTCTTTGTTGTTGGATGCGGATAATCAATGGTATAATGCAGACCACGACTCTCCTTGCGCTCCATAGCCTGACGGGTTATCAGATAGCCCACATTTATGGTTCATCCGACATTTCGCGTGATAGTTTATTAAAGAAGAAAAACCGCTGAACA